>LXOW01114340.1_pt2 | contig 12531 bp, 14 predicted proteins | sample 1368591 | NCBI WGS metagenome assembly LXOW01 (sample SAMN04884650, study PRJNA319009) | bovine gut metagenome | isolation source: Cow rumen | host: Bos taurus | place: Italy: Legnaro (PD) | collected 2014-07-09
CAGCCAGCCCTGCGTGCTCTGGGCTATGAGATGTCCGTGCGCCCTACCTTTGCTGTCTATAACACTAAGGAAGAGGTGGACCGTCTCGTAATCGCTTTACAAAAAATTGTGGCTGACAGAAAGTAAGTATGAAATCACTCACACAGACCATAAAGAGTACGACGAAGTCCCTTTCCGCGCCTGAAAGCGTGAAGGGACTTCTTCATCAGAAACTTGACCACGTGCCGTTGCCGTCCAATAGTGCGCTGGAAGAGATTATACAACTGGCTCGCGAAATTCTCCTGCCAGGATACTTCGGACAGTGCAAGGTAGGTCAGGATACCCTCGACTTCTATATCGGCGTGTCTTTAGAGAGGCTCTACAGTCTGCTGAAGAAGCAGATTGTGGCTGGACTATGCTACACTATGAACACACGGAGAGGGACACGTTGAAAGCCACATACCAACATCACATACCAACATCACACACGAATATCAGTCTATCCGATATCAGTTTTATACTGAGCACAACACTCCCCATCCTATCTTTTGATAAAACCAAAAGAAATATTTGGAGAATTGAAATATATTTCGAGGTGACAAGGGACTGGTACCTGTCACGCTCGGACAGACATCGCTTATGGTGTCGCTTATGGTGTCGCAATACCTATGGCATTGCTGTATGGCTGGCTACCCCTATCAAGCCCCGCTGGGGCATCGCGAGCGAGACGCCCACGTCCCTGGGTACGAAACGGTGCTTTGCACCTACGAAGACGAAACGGAGCAAAGCTCCTACGAAGCGTCACTCCGTGACTACGAAGCGGCCTTTCAGGCCTACGAAGATTTCCGCGTTTTCTGCGATTTCTGCGAGACCTCTACGAAGACGAAGACGGGAATCCTGGTTGTTTTTCCATACTTGAGAGATTGGGGTAAAGGCGTTACTGTNNAAACGAAGATTTCTGCGTTTTCTGCGAGACCTTCAACATGACATCTGCTGAGGCGTTTTTCTGCGTTTTCTGCGATTTCTGCGAGACATCTACAAAATTAAAAATTATCGCGGGCGAGACGCCCACGTCCCTGGCTTCAGCAAGACTTGACCGTACCAAAATGGGGTACATCAAATTGGACACCCTACTTCAGAAAGTTGAAATATTGTTACGAAAGCGTATGCAGAAAAAATAACCCATCGTATAGAGGTGTTAGAAAAAATGTCGCCATCAAAGACATTCCACCCAACCCTTGTCAGCGTCGCACCAGTACGCCGTAATGAATACTCCGACATATTCCTCTCTCAAATAACCATTGACGACCTTTTTAATGGATGAGAAGGTGATTGTATCAATGGGGGACGCCCCCATGATCACTCAATAATAGTAATACGCATTTCTATATCATCAATAGGTCTGTNNTCAATAGGTCTGTCGGCGCGTCCTGTTGCTGTTCCCTGTATCATTTCCACTACATCAAGACCGTCCTCGACCTCGCCAAACACAGTATATTGGCCGTCAAGATGGGGAGTGCCTCCAACAGTAGAATAAATCTTCTGCTGTTCCTCTGTAAGACCGCCACCTTTGACTTGTTTCTCAGCTTCCGCAGCCAGTTTGTCTTGCAATTCCTGTAGCCCGGCACGGTTCCTTTCACGGCGCATCTGCATGATTTCGTCTCGATGGCTGGCAGCAAGGGCATTGAATGCTTGCTGAACCTGCTGCATCTTCAACTGCTTGGAGAACTGTTTAAGCTGTCCTTCGTTGTAGACCTGTCCCCAAACGATATAGAACTGAGAACCGCTGCTTCTGCGCTCTGGATTCACTTCGTCACCCTGTCTTGCAGCAGCCAAAGCACCACGCTTATGGAAAAGGCCATCCTTAATCTCTGCTTCGAGGGTATAATCAGGGCCACCAACACCAAGCATCTTTCCAGCAGGTGCGCCCTTTGAATCAGGATCACCGCCCTGAATCATAAAGTCTTTTATCACTCGATGGAACAGTGTACCATCATAATAGCCCTCTTTCACCAGTTTCACAAAGTTATCACGGTGGATAGGGGTCTCGTCATACAGGCGAACCACGATGTCGCCCAGCATTGTCTGTATCTTTACTTTCATATTGCGTTTTATTTGAAATTCCAAAATCCTGTACCAGTCTCTGGGTCAAACTTCCTGCCAATGGAGCCACCAACAGTAGGTCAAAGTCCAATCTCTATCATTGTTTTATTCTCCTATAATCGTTACTACTAATTCTCTTGCTCCACCATAGTTCCTGTATTCACAGAAGTAGATGCCCTGCCACGTTCCCATGTTCAAGTGTCCGTTGGTTATGGGGATTGTCAGACTTACGCCACTAAGAGTTGACTTGGCATGAGCTGGCATGTCATCAGCACCCTCCAACGTATGCTCATATTCTGGACGATTTTGACTTTGTCGAATTCCTCCTCGCTCGGAAGAGTTGATGCAAGCATCACTCTCCTCTCGCTCGTTCGTCATTTCTGGGACAAGGCGGTTGAAGATGGTTTCCATGTCCACCCGAACATCTGGATCTGCATTTTCATTGATGCTCAGTCCGCAACTTGTATGCTTGCAGAATATGTTGATGATACCAGTCTTAGGCAACTTAGGCAACTGACGCATTATCTCGCCAGTCACTAGATGAAAGCCTCTTGATTTGGGCTGTAGGGTTATCTCTAATTGCTGAATCATTCTGAATGTCGTTTAAATTCGCCACAAAATTACTAAAAAATAGCCTAAATCTGCCATATTGGAAGTGAATGTATGTTATTTCAGCAATTTTCTAGTGAAAATTGAGTAATTTTGTAGCCAAATTGAAAGATTAACGAATATGATAGACCAGATTATTGACTACAACAAGGCTTTTGTAGAGCAACAAGGTTACGAGAAGTATATCACCGATAAGTACCCAGACAAGAAACTGGCGGTATTGTCATGTATGGACACCAGGTTAACCGAACTACTCCCTGCTGCTTTGGGATTAAAGAACGGTGACGCTAAGATTATCAAGAATGCTGGGGGATTGGTCATTTCTGCTTTTGACTCAGCCATGCGCAGCCTTATCGTTGCCATCTATGAGTTAGGCGTGGAGGAAATCATGGTGGTTGCTCATTCTCATTGTGGAGCCTGTCACATGAGTTTCGACCACTTCCATCACGAAATGATTGCCAGAGGTGTGACGGATGAAACACTTGACACCATTCAGAAATGCGGAATCGACCTGCATCACTGGTTGGAAGGCTTTAAGGACACTCCCGAATCTGTAAGAAAGACCGTAGAGACAATCAAAACTCATCCACTCGTTCCGAAGGACATTGTGGTCAGAGGCTTTATTATTGACTCTGAGACTGGATCATTAGAAGAAATAAATAATTGAACTTTATGAATTATCTGCCTAAAGACCCGGCAATACTGGTTTCGAGCGTCAACATGCTTCTGAGGGATGAAGAGTTTGACAGCCTCGAATCGCTTTGCTATGCCTTCAGCAGAGACCACAAACGGTATCAGGAAGATATAACTCAGGCAGTAGAGAAATTAGAAAAGATGTTATGAATAAGAAGAAAGCAAAGGCTATTTACAGGAATGTTGGCATAGGACTCACTGCCCTATGTTTTGTTCTGAGCTACTTTTATCGACCCTATGCCTATTAGCATCATTTGAACGACTTCNNAACGTTTTCGTTAAGCCAAATGACCAAAGCGATGCTTGCATCAGTTTTGGCATGGCGAGAAAAGGTCGGCTGAAAGCCAACATTATTTATGCAGTACTGATATTTTTCGTTTGGGAATTAGTTGATGGACTACTTGCAAAGAGGATGGACTGGCTTGACATGATTGCAAGTGTCATAAGCGGTTGTTTGATGTATGTCGTTTATCGGATATTTGGCTTTAAAAACATAGGAGAGTACAAAGAATGAAAGATCTTTCACTCCAACATATCGTCTTAATGTACATCGCTGTCATCAACGTGGTAACTTTCTTCATGTATGGTGTTGACAAATGGAAAGCGAAGAAGTCTAAATGGCGCATCCGAGAGGCTGCACTACTTGGATTGGCTGTACTTGGTGGCAGCATCGGAGCTTGGTTGGGAATGAAAGCCTGGCATCACAAGACGTTACACAAGAAATTCAGATATGGTGTTCCTGCCATTATCATTGTCCAACTCATACTAATTGGCTATATATATTCCTGTCGCGGATGTTTCTGACCCCCAGGGACGTGGGCGTCCCGCCCGCGACACACAAAAAAATGCACACCCATCAGCGTAATATGCCTCACGGCATCGCGGGCAGGATGCCCACGTCCCTGGCAACCATGATGGATATAAAAAGACAGCTTGGACAACGATGACAACGTTTTCGTTAAGCCAAATGACCAAAGCGATGCTTGTATCAGCTTTGGCATGGCGAGTTCCGAACTCTGTTCGCCTGAACACCGCTGAAAATAGATAATGTGTGAAGAAAACGAAGGCTGAAAGCCAACATAGGCTGGCACAAAAAAAGGGAACCTAATTGGCTCCCTGTAAGTTAAAAAGGCGGAGAGAGAGGGATTCGAACCCCCGGTGCCTCTCAGCACGGCGGTTTTCAAGACCGCTGTAATCGACCACTCTACCATCTCTCCTTAGGTGCGTCACATCGTTGCAGGATGGATGCTGTCCTAATTTGCGGGTGCAAAGGTAATGAGTTTTTTTGGATTGGCCAAATGTTTTGTGCTTTTTTTTTTGTTTTACCCTATTTTTTGACGTAAAAGGCGTTGGGAAGTCTTTTTTCTCCGTATCTTAGCGGTGAATTGTAACGAATAATTAATGAAAATGGACAGAGAAGAACGTGTTTTGGCTTATCTGAATGAGCATAATATTCCATTCAGCATCTATCATCACCCCGAAGGTAAGACCATCGAGGAGGCTCAGCGCTGGTGGCGCGATGACGGGTCGGCACATTGTAAGAATATCTTTATGCGCAACCATAAGGGCAACCAGCATTACCTTATATCGTTCCGTTGTGAGCACGACCTTGACATCCACGACCTTGAGGCCCGTCTGAAACGCAGGCTGCAGGAGCAGGGGCGTCCTTCCTGCGGCAAACTGTCATTTGCCTCGGCTGAGAGGATGGAGAGGTTTCTTGGGCTGGAGCCGGGCAGCGTGTCGCCCTTCGGACTTATCAACGACGTGGAGAATCATGTGCTCTTCTTTATCGACGAGACGCTGCTCACGGCAGAGACGCTGTCGTTCCATCCCAACGACTGCCGCGGTACGGTGGTGATAAAGAGGGATGACTTCGAGAGATACCTCCAGGCCGTTGGCAATACTTACGAGTATATGCCGTTGTATTGATGCTTTCTGTTTTTTACACTCCCCATGGGATGTCGGCAATTCCTTTGTCGGCATTCATTTTTCGTGCAAGGACGAAGAAATAGTCGCTCAGACGGTTGACATACGCCTTCAAGGTGTCGTCCACATGTGCCCCGTTCTCCTGCAGCCTCAGGATGGCGCGCTCTGTGCGGCGACATACCGTGCGGCACACATGGGCATAGGCAGCGCCAAGGCCGCCACCGGGCAGGATGAATGACTTCTGGGGCGGTATGAGATCATTGAGACGGTCTATCTCGTGTTCTATTGAGGGAACGCTAACGTCAACGGGAACGCTAACGGGAACGTTAACGGGAACGGGTGTTGCCAGCCAGGCTCCTATGCGGAACAGGTCTGACTGTACTTGCTGCAGAAACCGACGGTCGCCTTCGTCCTCGGTATATGCCAGCAGCACTCCGATATGGGAGTTGAGCTCATCGGTCATGCCGTAGCTCTCCAGCCTCTCGCAGCACTTCGACACTCGCTGGCCTCCGATAAGAGAGGTGGTCCCGCCATCTCCGGTCTTGGTGTAAATCTTGCTCATAGTCTCTACAATTGAAAAATCTTGTGTTATTTTCTGCAAAATTAAACATTTCTTTTCATACCGCCAAACTTTTCTTTTGATTTCATCAGAATACAGAAAAATCCCCGCTCTCGTGAGTGAGAACGGGGACGGTTGTAATGATTTGAATATAGGGGTGGATGGGTGGAAAGGGTTTTATTTTCCAGAGAGTCCGTTGGCGAAGCCGGCGTATGTGTGCTTGCGGTAGTACTGGAGGTCCCAGAGTCCTACGGGCTCACCCTTGCGCCAGCCGCTGTCTGCCGGGCTGTCGGTAGCACACCACTGGCAGATGCCCCACTGCTGTGATACAGGCACGATGCGCAGGTATTCAGAGATGACGAACTGGTAGAGGTCTGCCATCTGGTGATGCTGCTCCTCGGTCATGTCTGTGGTATTGACAGTATTGCCGTCGGCATCTACATAACCCATGTCGAGCTCTGATATGCGCACGAGCTTGCCCGTGCCGGCCATCAGGGTGAGCATGTTGGTTATGGCCTGCTTCTTGGATTCCTGCGTCTGACTGTTGGCGTAGCAAGAGATGTGCATCTGCGAGCCTATGCCGTCAATCTTCGTCACGCCGTCAGCCTCCCAGCGCTCTATCCACTTGATGAGGCTCTTCAGCTTGCCGTTCTGATCCCAGTCGCTCTCGAGGTTGTAGTCGTTGATGAACAGCTTCACGTCCTCTGGACCGTATTCGCGTGCCAGACGTACTGCGGTGCGCACATAGTCGAGGTCGCCAAGGTAGTCCTGCCAGAAGAAGTCGGTGGACTCCTCTGTGGCATGCTGCAGCTCATAGACGCCCTCAGCGTCTCTTGCGCCCTGTCCGAGAGCCTCGTTCACTACATCCCATGCCTTCACCTTACCGTCGCAGGCTTCCATCATGCCGCTGATCCAACGGTCCATAGCCCATGTGAGGGTGTCCTTCTTCTCTTCAGGAGTGAGTGGGATAGAGTTGAGCTTCAAAATCTTGCATACCTTTACGGAATAGAGGTCGAGCGTTGCATCAGCCGTCTGAGGCTTGAGGATACAGTCGTAGTTACCTCCTACCACGCCTGGGAAGTTGAGCTTGTAGGTGTGTCGGCCAGCCTCCACCAGGACGGGAGCACTCTTATTGTCGGCATCGCCGCCCCAGCCGTTCTGTATGGTGAACTGTACGCCGGAGGCATTCTTGTCGGCCTTCAGGTCAAGGTAGAATACGTAGTCGCCTTCAGTCAATGGGTTATCTCCTCCAGGGAAGCAGAAGAACTGCGACCAGGCACCTGTTGGCACGAAGTGTATGGCACCGTTTATTACCGGAGGCTCGCAGCCCATAGCATAGAATGGGAATGGTCCGTCGGTATAGGTCTCTTCGCGCACTTCCTGCTCTACCTCTACGGCAGGGCTCTCGAGCTTGTAGAACTCTATCTTCTTCACGTCGAGCGTTGCATCAGCCGTCTGAGGCTTGAGGATACAGTCGTAGTTGCCTCCTACGATGCCCGGTACCTGCAGCTCATAGACCTGGTCGCCTGCTTCAACAGGCACAGCCACCGTGATGTTCTGTGCATCGCCGCCCCATCCGTTCTGAATGGTGAGCTGCACACCGCTGGTGCCCTTGTCGGCACCCATATAGAGACGGCAGAGGTAGTCGCCCTCGTCGAGCTTGTTGTTGCCGCCTGGGAAGATGAAGAACTGTGACCAGGCACCCGTAGGCACGAAGTGCAGGGCACCGTTTATGATAGGAGGCTCGCAGCCCATAGGATAATGCGGGAACGGACCGTCGGCCATGCTGCCGTAGTCAAAAGAAGTGACAAGGGTCTCAATCTTCGCATCGGGGTCGATGTCGAGCTCCTTGTCCTTGATGAGGCTGTTGAGCCACTTCACGGGCTGCTGTGAGTGCCATGCCAATGTATGTCCGAAGACGCTGAGGCCTGCATCGGTGGCAGTGCGTACGTAGTCGCTGACGGCGGTGAAGTCCATCGAGCCATTGTCGGCATTGACGCACGATCCCATCTTCATGGCGTTGCCGGCGACGGTCTCGTTGAAGTTAGAGTTTGTCAGGGCATAGACCAGCTCCTGCTTCACATACTCGCTCGCCGTAGTACCGATGCCGAGGTGGAAGTTGTCGTTGCTGACATAGTACTTCAGTGGCTTGTATTCATTCAGATATTCATATTCCGCCAGCCTGGCCGGACGGTCAACGGCCTTGAAGCTCTGGTCGAACTCGTCGGCACAGGAAGTGAAGAGCGCAGAGTTAAGAGTGATGAATGCTGCGCCAAACAGCATCGTCACAACTCGTTTGCAACGTCTTGCACGACCGTATATCTTGTTTGCTTTCATATTCTTTTATGTTATAATGTTTAATGCTTAAATCTTAATGCTTAAATCTTAATGCTTAAATCTTAAAGCTTAATGCTTAAATCTTAAAGCTTAACGCTTAAATCACTTTACGTAGATGGGAGCAAACTCCTGTGTGGTGATACCGCTGCGGTACCATACCAGCTTCTCGTGGGTAGAGAATGTAACGCCGTTGCCGAAGTCCACCGTATAGTTCAGCTCCATCAGGTCGCGGTCTTTGTCGCCCCATGACTTCTTCTCGCCCTGGTCGGTCCATGTGCCGCTGCCGGTAGCGTTGACGCCTTCGGTGAGCGATGTGATGGTGCACTGGTCGCTGGTGCTGTATCTGTCGCCGCTGAATGTAAGCAGCAGGTCGCAGGTGCGCATCTTGTTTCCGTCCTGATAGGACACCGTATAGACTGACTTGTTGATGGAATGGCACTTTATCTGCACGTTGCCGGCCTTCTCTATGTTCTCAGTAGAGGTGTTGCCGTTGGTGAGCCAGTAGCCGCTATACTTGTTCTGGAATTTCACGCAGTAGAGCACATAGTCCATTGGCTGCACCTCCCACTGTGAGGCATCGGTGCGGATGGGGTTGCCGCCCTCTTTCAGCGTGCCGGTGAGGACACGTCCGAAGCCTGCCTGGTCGACAATCTGCAGAGGAATGACGTAGGTCTGCTGGGCTGCAAGCGGATCATTGAAGAACGCTTCGGTGAGCTGCACCTCTGACTGTCCGTACATCGTGCCGCCATAGTTCCATGTGGTAGCCTTCAGGTCGTAGTACTCGCTGGGCATCACCTTTACCGGTGAACCGTCCTCGAAGGTGAGGTTCTCGCAAAGCGACGGTGTGACAGCCACTGTTATAGAGCCGTTGCTGCCGTTGTAGCTTCCGCCGAAGGTTGACTTGATATGGAAGATGCCAGCCTTATCGTTTGTGGTGTCATACTCATCATCTCCCAGCACGATGGTACGCACGGGATACTGATATGCGAAGTAGGCTGTCGTGCCCTTTTCGTAGTCGGGGAATTCTGCGTCACCGTTCTTGCAGCTGGTGAATAATGCCCCCATGAGAAGCACGTTCAGCAGATATATTACTTTCTTGTTCATAGTTGTTTTCGTTGTTGGTTTTGTTACGACGGGGAAGCCGTCGGACACTCTTGTTATTGTTAACGTTATCGTTGTCGTTTTTCGTTCCCGTCACCTGCCTCCCTTTCGGGAGGGCAGGAGAGGGGAGGGGAGGGGCGTTATTTCCAACCGTCGTTCTGCAGCAGGTTGCTCCACTTCAGAGTCTCGATATAAGGAATAGGACCATAGTACATGTAGTTCTGATACTGACGAGCCTCTACGCTGATTGGTTCATACACGAGTGCTGCTGTGGCTGCATTGGTGGTGATGCTTACGCCGGCTGCTGTCTCGTTGAGGTTTGCCTGCCAGCGACGGAGGTCCCAGAAGCGGTGGTTCTCGAAGCAGAGCTCCAGACGGCGCTCGTTGCGTATGAGCTCGCGCATCTTGTCGCGGTCCTTGGCACACTCCTCAAGGTATGGGTCGCCATTGACACCCACTCCGGCACGCTGGCGAATAGCCTTGATGACATCGTAGGCAGAGAAGTCTGCGCCACCCACGTTGGCCTTCGGTCCTGATGCCTCGTTGGCTGCCTCAGCATAGTCGAGGAATATCTCGGTGTAGCGTATGCGTGCTGGCAGGTGGTTCTGCTCGGTCTTGCCCGATGGATTGAGGTTGATGTCCTCACGGAGCAGCTTGCGCAGATAGTAGCCGGTACGTGTTGAAGAGCCGTTCTCTTTGTTCAGACCGTCGATAGTAGGAGAGTCGGCAGCGGTATTGATAGCTTTACCACCAGCACCTATTGTCTCGCCATTGACAAGGATATATGTCATCAGGCGTGGGTCGCGGTCAGCGTATGGGTTGGCTGGGTCATAGCCTGAAGCAGCAGCTGAGATGGGATAGCCATTGGCCATTGGGAAGGCGTTCACCAGGTTCTGTGTGGGGTTCACACGTCCCTTACCATACTGTGATGGAGGATAGTTGTCGCTCTCCAGATCGTTGTTCTTGCCAACATTGCCGCGCCATACTATCTCAGCGGGGTTGGCATCAGTAGCACCATAGTTGTCAATCATCTTTGTCTGTGCGAACCACTTCCAGCCGTCAGCAGCCATGCCGCTGATGCCGCCGATATACTTCAGCGATGCTGCGGCATACTGTGCTGCCTGCTCCATCGTCATGGCTTCAGCGGAAGCGTAGGCAGGAGAGGCAGCGAACAATGCCACCTGAGCCTTGAAGGCAGCGATGATGCGGCCATCAATCTTGCCGCGCTGCATATTGCCGAAGGCACGGTTGTATTCTGCATCGTCAGCGCCGATGGCTGTGTATTTAGCGGGAATAGCAGATGCATCTACATCGCCAAACTGCTCGGGCACATACTTCAGAGCCTCGTCGAAGTCGGCCATTATCTGGTCGACGCACTCCTTGAAGGTGTTGCGTGGCAGGTTGAATTCAGAATTAGAGTTCTCAGAACTGAGGTGAATGGGTACACCCATAAGCTGGTTGCCCACCATACCGCAGTGTGCGCGGAGCAGATAAAACATGTGCAGGCCACGCAGGGCGTATGCCTGACCCTTGTAGAGGTCGTTGTGCATCTTGCAAAGCGACTCAGTGGAGTAGTCCCAGAGCACCTTGTCGCAATTCTCAAGCAAGAGGTTACAGTACTGTATGGCATGATAGCGTGTCTCCCACTGGTTTACGGGGTTCATCTCCGATGTCCAGTTGCCTGTAGCCATCTTCAGGTAGTCATTGTCGCTCTTGTTTGTCACAGCATCGTCGGTAGCCACATCACTCTCAGGTGCGTTGCTGTAGGGCAGCACCAGGAACGCATTGTCTATCAATCCGCGGGCAAACTCTGGATTGCTGTACATCTCGCTCAGATCCTGATTGTTCTCCAAAGCTGGATCAAACAGGTCGTCACAGGAAGTGAGTGTAGCGGCCATAACGCAGCACACTGAACCAGCCACAATGTATGTCTTTATGCTTTTAGTATTCATAATTATCAATTTTCAATTATCAATTTTCAATTAGAAAGCTACTTGTACGCCTAAGTTATAGAAGCGGGTCTGTGGAGCGCTGCCTACGTTCATCTCCAGTATCTCGCGCTCCTTGGCGATGGTCAGCAGGTTGCTTGCGCTGACATAAGCAGAGAGGCCCTTGATGATACCGTATCCGATGATGGACTTTGGGAAATCGTAGGACAGCTGCACCTTTGCCAGGTCGAAGCGTGAAGTGCTGTAAAGCCAGAAGTCAGAAGTGGTGAAGTTGTTGGCGCTGCTCTGAGTGGTCAGACGAGGATAGATGGCTGTCTCGGCTGTCTGAGGAGTCCAGCGACCGCGAACGACTGATGAGTATTTGTTCTCACCCGAAACCCACCAGTAGCTGCTGTTCTTCACAGCCTTGCCGCCGAAGCCGCCCGTGCCGAGCACGAAGAGTGTGAAGCCCTTATATTTCATAGTAAGGTTGATACCCAGCGTTGTAGGAGAGCCGTACCAGCCGGCCTTACCCAGACAAACCTGGTCCTTTGAGTCGATGACGCCATCATTGTTCTGATCCTTGTACTTCAGGTCGCCAGGCTTGATGGTACCGCCCAGGGTCTGTGTCGGGCTGTTTGCGATGTCAGTCTCGTCCTGGAAGAATCCTAAGCACTCATAACCCCAGATGGCATCAAGAGGCTGGCCCTGACGATATTGGTAAGCATCGGCATAGTTGGTGTCGTCGCGCTTCGTGGCCTTCGTGGTATAGTGGGAAAGGTTGGCGCCTACCTCAAGGTCGAAGTCGTTGAAGTTCTTCTTGTACTTAATGGCAAGGTCGAAGCCTGTGCGCTTGTCCTCGTTGAAGTTGATGTAGGGGAGGAATGATGACTCAGGATAATATACCTTGAAATAGCTTGGCATCTGGTTAGAAGCCGTGATGATGCCGCCAGTAATCTTGTTGGTGAACAGCGAGAAGTCGGCAGTCAGAGAATTCTGAAGCATAGCAGCGTGCAGGCTTACAGAGAACTCCTTGCGGTGGAGGTAGCTGAAGTCCTCATTGCCACCGCGCTTTGACTGTATGGCAGAGTGGCCTGTGCCGCCGTTCCAATCCCACCAGCCACCAGACTGATAGGTGCCTAAGTACATATAGTAGTCGTCAATGCCCAGGTCCGTCTTCAGGTCGCTGTAGCTTGCGCTGAGTGTCAGCTCATTGAAGAATTTCTGGTTCTCCATGAAACGCTCCTTGGCGATGTTCCATCCTGCCGTGAACGATGGCGACGCACCCATGCGGTG
>LXOW01161010.1_pt1 | contig 12529 bp, 7 predicted proteins | sample 1368591 | NCBI WGS metagenome assembly LXOW01 (sample SAMN04884650, study PRJNA319009) | bovine gut metagenome | isolation source: Cow rumen | host: Bos taurus | place: Italy: Legnaro (PD) | collected 2014-07-09
TCGTGATGAGTAAACTGCGCATTCCCCATATCATCGGAATGGTGCTTGCTGGTGTTGTGATAGGCAATCACGGATTCAACATCCTTGAGCGCGACATATCCTTCGAGATATTCGGCAGTGTGGGGATATACTATATCATGTTCCTCGCTGGTCTTGAGATGGATCTTGAGAGTCTGAAGAAAAACTCCAGGCATTTCTTTATCTTCGGCCTTCTCACATGCTTCGTGCCACTGATACTTACGTATATCATGTCGCGTACACTGCTTGGATATTCCCATCCGGCATCGTTTCTACTGGGATGTATCATGGCGTCAAACACCTTGGTGGCCTATCCTATCGTGGGGCGATACGGCCTGCAGAAACACTCTTCAGTACAGCTCTCCGTAGGCTCGTCGATGATATCGCTGTTTATGGCGCTGGTGATGATTGCCGCCCTGTCAGGAGCCTTTGAGGAAGGTGGAGGGTTCCTGTTCTGGCTTGGCTTCATACTGAAACTCGCAGTATTCATAGCTGGTTCGATAGTGCTCATCCCCAAGATGGCAAGGTATTTCCTTCGCAGATACAGCGACTCTGTGATGCAGTATATCTTCGTGCTTGCAGTGATGTTCTTCTCTGCCGCGATGTCTAACTTCATAGGTCTGGAGGGAATCTTCGGAGCCTTCCTCTCAGGACTGATCCTCAACAGATACATCCCAAGTGTGTCAGCACTGATGAATCGCATCGAGTTTATTGGTAATGCGGTGTTCATTCCCTATTTCCTTATAGGTGTGGGAATGCTTATCAACGTGAGGACACTGTTTTCTGGAGGTGATGTGCTGTGGGTAGTGTTCCTCATCGCCTTCTTCGGCACTTTCGGAAAGGCTGTGGCGGCATATATATCCTCTCTGCTGTTCCGTCTGCCTCAGCGCGATGGCAACATGATGTTCGGACTTACCTCAGCCCACGCTGCGGGAGCCATCGCGATGGTGATGGTAGGAATGCGTCTGGAGGTATCGCCAGGCAAATATCTCGTGAATGACGATATGCTGAATGGTGTCGTTATCATGATACTTGTGACATGTATCATCTCTACGATTATGACCCAGCGTGCCTCACAGCAGATAGTGCTTGAGGAGCGAGGGAAGTGGAAAGAAGAGAGTGAGGCCCAGGGTGACGATGAGAAGATACTGCTCTGTGTGAAGTATCCTGATATCGCCCCAGGACTGCTCAGTCTCGCGGTGCTGCTGAGGAATCAGAAACTGAATCGCGGACTGGTGGCACTCAATGTGGTATACGATGACCAGAAATCCGCTGTAGGCCGCAAACAGGGTCTTCAGCTTCTTGAGAGTCTTCAGCAACAAGCTACTGCTGCCGATGTGCAGATGCAGACACAGGTAAGACTGGCATCCAACATCGCCAACGGCATCAAACACGCCTTCAGGGAGTTTGCTTGTTCTGAGATTGTGATGGGTATGCACGTGCATACGGATATCAGTCCAAAGTTCTGGGGAGACTTTATCCAGAGTCTCTATAACGGCCTGAATCGTCAGATTATCCTCACGCGTTTCATACAACCCCTGAACACTCTCCGACGTATTCATGTGTGTGTGCCTTCGAGGGCAGAGTTCGAGCCAGGATTCCACAGATGGCTGGAGCGCCTGAGCAGGATGGCAGAACAGTTGGATTGTCGCATACAGTTTCATGGACGCCCGGAGTCGTTGTCACTCATTGCAGAGTTCATCAACAACAATCATCCCAGTGTCCGTGCGGAATATACCCCTATGGGACATTGGAATGAGTTGCCTCGTCTGGCGACAACCATCGCTGAAGATCATCTCTTTGTGGTTATCTCAGCCCGTAAGGGAACCATCTCTTACAAGAATGCCATCGAGCGTCTGCCAGATGAACTCACAAGATACTACTCTGGCAAGAATCTGATGATAATCTTCCCTGACCAGTATGGCGACACTAAGGAAGACCGCATGAGCTTTACTGAGGCCCAGCATCATGAGGAGTCGAGTGTATATGATGCTATACTGAGATGGATTCATAGGAAAGAGAGGAGTTAAGAATTTATGATAGATATAAAAGATATAACAAAGAGCTTCGGCTCGCTGCAGGTGCTTAAAGGCATCGACTTGCATATCGGCAAGGGCGAGGTGGTGAGTATCGTAGGTCCCTCAGGAGCAGGCAAGACCACGCTCCTGCAGATAATAGGTACATTGGATCGTCCTGATACAGGAAGTGTGATCGTTGATGGCATAGATGTCACGAAGATGTCGTCAAAGAAACTGTCAGACTTCCGTAATAAGCATCTGGGATTCGTGTTCCAGTTTCATCAGCTGTTGCCTGAGTTCACTGCCATCGAGAATATCATGATTCCTGCATATATCGCAGGCATGTCGCATCGTCAGGCCAAGGAGCGCGCCAAGGAACTGCTCGACTTCATGGGTCTCGCAGATCGTGCTACCCATAAGCCCAATGAACTCTCTGGAGGTGAGAAGCAGAGAGTGGCTGTGGCCCGTGCTCTGGTGAATAACCCTGCCGTGATACTCGCTGACGAGCCCTCAGGATCACTCGACACGAAGAATAAGGAAGAGCTCCACCAGCTCTTCTTCGACCTAAGAGATAAATTCGGACAGACCTTTGTCATCGTTACTCACGATGAGGGTCTTGCCTCTATCACTGATCGCACTATCCATCTGCGCGATGGTCTCATCGAGGCCCCAGCAGAGCCTATAGAACCACAAGAATCTCAAGCCCCTGAAGAATTATGCTTAAGCTCGGAGAATACCACAGACTCAGAATAAAGAAACGCCTCGAGTTCGGACTCTATCTCGATGGAGGCGACGAAGGAAATATCCTTCTGCCCAACCGTTATGTCACCCCCGACATGAGGATTGGCGATGAGATAGAGGTGTTTATCTATCTCGATCAGGATGAGCGTACGATAGCCACCACAGAACATCCTATCGCCAAGGTGGGCGAGTTTGCCTATCTGGAGTGTGCCTGGACCAATGAGTACGGAGCCTTCCTGAAATGGGGACTGATGAAGGATCTGTTCTGTCCCTTCCGTGAACAGAAGCAGCGTATGGAGATAGGCAAGACCTACTACGTGTATATCATGGAAGATGAGAAGACCCATCGTCTGATGGCAACGGCAAAGGTTGAGAGATACCAGAAGACCACTGGTCGTGAGCGAGCCCTCGACTTCGCAGAGATACTCCTGAGATACCTGTATGAGCACGATGGCTATTGTGACCTTGGCGACAAGTCACCATCTGAAGAGATATCAGCACGTTTCGGAGTATCCAAGAAAGCGTATAAGCAAGCCGTTGGCGACCTCTATCGTCGTCGCCTGATAACTATCGCAGATGACGGATTACATCTGGCATGATTTCGCTATTGCCTGAGCTACTGTATATGCCGTAGTCCATGCAGCCTGGAAATTAAAACCACCAGTTATCCCATCGATATCAAGCACCTCGCCTGCAAAATACAGGTGGGGTTTTTCTTTGCTTTCAAGGGTAGCAGGATTGACAGAAGAGAGCGATACGCCTCCACAGGTAACAAACTCATCCTTAAACGGAGCTCGTCCTGCTATATTATACATATCGCCACCACTTAATATGTTAGCCAAACGGTTAAGCTCTTTCTTATTCAGACTCCCCCATCGGCCATTGGCACGCTCACCCAGACATTTCTCTACGAGATATGACCAAAGGCGCGATGGTAAGCCACAAGGGGATATGGTCTGAAGCTGTTTCTTAGAGTGGCGTATGGTTATCTCCTCGAGGGCTGAGAGCACCTCGTTGTCATGGAGACTTGTCCAGTTTACTGCCAAAGGCGACTTATATCCGCATTCTGCCAGATGACGAGCTGCATAACTCGATAGTTTCAGTATCGCAGGTCCGCTCATGCCCCAGTGTGTGATAAGCAACGGCCCCTCAGCTCGCATCTTCGTGCCAGGAATCATCGTGACAGCATTCTCCACCACCGTTCCCATCAGTGCCTGCAGAGCCTTGTCGTCGATCTGAAAGGTAAAGAGCGATGGCACAGGGGATTCTACCTCATGCCGCTCCAGCCATCTGATGCCTTCTACCTTAGGAGAGCCTCCTGTGGTGACAGCGATAAAGTCGTAATCGCTGAGTTCATCGAGAGAGTCGATCTTCGTCTCTGTACGTATCTCCACATTATGTCTTCGCGCCTCAGCCAGAAAACAGTTTATTATGCTGTGCGAGTCCTGCGACATAGGAAACACACACTGATCCTCCTGAGTGGTGAGTCTTACCCCATGCTTCTCAAACCAATCGTATGCATCCCTATGCGAAAAGCCCTTCATCAGACGTTTCATCAGCCTGTGTCCACGAGGATAGACATACTGCAAGTCGCGCACCTCGGCAAAGGAGTTAGTACAGTTACAGCGTCCTCCTCCGGATATCTCCACCTTCGCCAATACCTTCCTGGACTTCTCGAAGATAGTAACCTCCATCTGCTCGCACATCTCCTTAAGGTTGATGGCGAGGAAGAACCCAGCAGCACCTCCGCCAACGATCGCAGTCTTCATTGTCCTCCTAATCGTGAGAAATATTCTGCCACATCATCCCATGTCTTGAAGGTATCGCTACCAAACTGCAGATGTGTCGCCATACCGTTCNNTGTGTCGCCATACCGTTCCATTTCTCTGCCGTAGAGATAAAGTAGTCGCCATAAAGCAGTTCCCTCTGGTTGGTGAAAACGGTATGTCCCCATGCAGGCACATTCACATATTCATACAACCACTGGTTGATATCCTCATAGTGCCTGGCATCGACAGGAGCCTCTGCCACGAAATATAGCTGATAGTTCTCGAGCAGCGTCCGTATGGTCTTCTGCGAAGAACTCAGCGGCTTCTGATATTTATCGATGAGCGCGTCGACACCTATATATATTATAGGACGCTCCCTACCCTCCTGACGATCGTCAATCCAACGTATCACAGGCACCACAGAGTGCATAAACGAGTTGTCGTTCATCCTGTGCTCGCCATGAAAACGTATTGCCGTAGGGTAGTGCTCACGAAACAGGTCATAGGTGTTCACAGTGGTATCCTCATCGCCAAAGAGTCCCCATACCCTTGCCGTCTCTTCTTTAGTCACCTGAGCGAAACACTGCTCTGTCATCTCCTTATACTCCTTCACCAGAGCCTTTGTCACCATGAAGTCCTGTACTCCGTCCTGACGAGGATTAGAGAAATGCTGAGCACCAATCATACCGTGTTCCTTCATCGTGTCGCCCATCTGCAGGGCTGGGTTTACGAGGATACGGTCAAAGCCGTAGAGCATCTCCGCATACATGCCTCCCATCGAGGTGCCGATGATAAGGTCGGGCTTCTCCTTCTCACAGATATCGCGCAGAAGATCCATTGCCTCCTGAGGATGGACGGGAAGATCGGGAGCTATCACCTCTGCCTGAGGCAACACCTCACGGATACGTGTCACCGTGCCGCTCTGTCCTGACGACCCGAAGCCATGCACATACATCACCTTCTTCCCCCTGAACAATTCAGGAAATTGCTTTATATATTCCATAACACTAAAACTGCCAACGGCTCGGCATCTGTCTCTCTGGCCACAGATGCTTACAATATCTATAATTCATATATTCCAGAAACTTCGTAAATTCCGTCAGTCTCCCTTTGAATCCCTCGAAGTCCTTACGTTCTGGCTGTGTCCACTGCACCTCTGCGAGTGCCGACATTCGTGGCAGGGCCTGATACTCTACCATCTCCTCGTTGGTCATATACTCCGACCACAGGTTAGCCTGTGTGCCCAGGATATGCTTGCGGGCCTCTGCAGAGAGTGTGTCAGGTGCAGGGTCAAGAGAATAGACCTTCTCTATAGGTATGTATCCTCCACAACGGCTGGGTTCAAACTCCCTGTCCTCCACCTGCTGATAGTCGAAATAGCAGTGTGTCGTAGGAGCCATCACCACATCGTGTCCTGCCTCTGCAGCCTTTGCTCCAGGAGCAGAGCCTCTCCACGACATTATCATAGCATCCTGAGGACAACCGTCTAATATCTCGTCCCATCCCAGAGCCCTGCGCTGATGAGCAGTGAGATAGTCGAACACGCGCTTGGTGAAATGCGCCTGAATCTTATCCTTCGATAGTCCGAGAGCCTGACACCTGGGACAAGTCTCCCACTTCTCCGTAGGAGTCTCGTCGCCTCCGATATGTATCACCTCTGAAGGGAATATCTCCATTATCTCCGCCAGCACATCCTCAACAAACTGATACACCCGTTCATTACCCACGCAGAGCACATCCTTATATACACCCCAGTAATGTCCTACCTGATAAGGTCCGCCCGTACATCCTAACTCAGGATAACTGGCGAGGGCTGCGAGCATATGTCCAGGCATGTCAATCTCCGGTACAACGGTGATATGACGAGCAGCAGCGTATGCCACAATCTCCCGAGCCTGAGCCTTGGTGTAATAGCCACCGTATGGGATTCCATCGTCGAGATCGCTGTTAGTACCAATGATCGTACCTGAGCGATGAGCCCCCACCTCAGTAAGTCTAGGCCATTTCTCTATCTCTATGCGCCATCCCTGATCGTCAGTGATATGCCAGTGGAAAGTGTTCATGTTATGAAGCGCAAGGAGGTCGATAAACTTCTTTGTGAAGTCTACAGACCAGAAGTGGCGTGAGCAGTCCAGATGCATGCCTCTCCAGGAGAATCGCGGCTCATCCTTGATTACTGCTGCCTGCAACTGAAACATCTGGATCACAGATGCGCCTGATGGTGTTGCCAGCGCCTTACGCAGCGTCTGAATGCCATAGAACACTCCTGCAGCCGAGCCTCCCAGGATGGTTACGCCCTTGCTGTTGACAGTAAGCACATACCCCTCGCGAGCAGCCACCTTTGGAGATATAGCCAGTTCGATATAGCGTACCTTCTTTTCTTTCTTGGCAGCAATGGGGAAGTCTACTCCCACCAGCTCATTGAGATACTGCTTCAAGAACTCTGCCTCCTGTTGCAACTCTCCCGTAGCCAGTATCTGCACAGAGGCATCGAGTGTAAAGGGGTCACCCTTCTGCAACTCTATGCTCTGTGGCAAAGGAATGACGTTGTATTGCGCCCGTGCCGGGCTAAATAAAAAATATAAGATAAAAAATAAAAAATAATTCCGTCGTCCTTTCATATCTCTCACCTCTAAAACTTGTACTCCACAAACGCCTCCATCGCCTCGTAGCAGGCCAGACCCAACTCATCATAATGACGTGCTGTCTCACGATTCCTGTCCTCAGCACGCTGCCAGAAGAGCCGTTCGTCATTACCTAAGAATGGAGCCGACTCCATCTGACTCTGATGTCTGAGTATCGCATTACGTTTCTCTCTGAGTTCCTCAGGACTCATAGGCACACACATCTCTATGTCAGCCACATCCCATTCAGCCCAGGCTCCGCGATACATCCATACCCTACAGTCCTTGAGCCACTCTGCCCCAGCCTTCTTCTCCTCATCGATGGCAGCAAGCACGGCGTCAGTACACTTACGATGCGTGCCATGAGGGTCGGCAAGGTCGGCTGCCACATATATCTGATGTGGCTGAATCTCAGAGATAAGTTCCTGAATAGGTATCACATCCTGCTCCGACATAGGCAGCTTCTCGATCTTTCCACTCTCATAGAACGGCAGGTCGAGGAAATGGATATNNCCATTATACTCACATGCCAGACGAGCCTCACCACGACGGATAAGTCCCTTCAGACGCAGTATCTGTTCTGTGTCGAGATCACCTTCCTTCTTGGTTTTCAGGAAGTTCTTCACCACCTGATAGCTGTGCTTGATAACCTCGTCAGAGCCATTGGCGAAGATGGTGTTAAAGCCGTTGATGAAATGCATGAAACGACGTACCTCCTCATCGCCCACAGCGATATCACCTGATGTCTCGTAGGCCACATGCACATCGTGTTTCTGTTGCATCAGTCGTCGGATGGTGCCTCCCATGGAGATGACATCATCGTCAGGATGCGGAGAGAACACTATCACTCTCTTTGGATACGGTTTTGCGCGCTCCGGACGGGTACTGTCGTCGACATTGGGTTTTCCTCCAGGCCATCCCGTGATGGTGTGCTGCAGTTCGTTAAACACCTCGATGTTCACCAGACCAGCCTGTCCGTCAAACTGTTCCACGAGATGTCCCAGACCATTCTCCACATAGTCCTTTGTAGAGAGTTTCAGCAGAGGTTTCTCCACCTTTCTGCACAATTCAATCACCTGACGCCTCAACTCATGGTCAGGCATCGTAATGTTAGCTGTTAGATTCAGATTCATAGTTTTATCGTTTATCCATTATCATTTTGCGGCAGCATCACCACTCCCGTCTGTTTCTTTCCGTCCATCAAGATCTTCAGGGGTTTGTCAAACCTCACATGACGTACATACTCCGTCTCCTGCACTGCCGGCATACTGTCGAGTATCTCCTTCTGGAACACCCCGTCGCCGGTATAGGTGTTGATGGTGAAATATCCCACACCAAACGATGTCAGGTTCTGGAAGAAGTGCGTTCCCTGCGATGGATCCACGTGATAGTTCTTCAGTCCCGACTCCACGATGACTCTCGCTGCAGAGATATGCGGCCACTTCACTGGTATACCCAGCCAGTAGTCAGATGATCCCCATCGTCCGGGCCCCACCAACACGTAGTTCTTGTCATTATTGAGGAACTCCTGGTTTATCTTCTCTATCTGCGATGCGATGGTAGGATTGTTTACAGCCGTGAAGTTCTCGTCGGTCTTCACATACACCACATCCACCACATCCTCAGAGATACCGTGTCCGAGGGAGTTGTTCGACCTCAACAGACAGTCCTCGTCAGGTATCTTCTGCAGGTCTTCGTCGAGCACCTGCTTCGAGTCAACGATAGGTCGTATCTGCAGGAGGTAGAACTCACCCGTGCGGTCGTTGTTCAGGTTACATGCGAACTCTATCTCCACAGGTCGTTTCATCGCCTCAGAGCCGTATTTCTGTGCCATCTGCAAGAGCTCCGGCAATGGGAAGATACCCTGTTGTAGCACACCACAGAAGGAGATGATCTTTCGTCCGCCCTCGTAGATTCCGTCGCGTATCATCTGGTCTACGGGGTCGTAGGTCGAGGCGATATATGTCAGCGAACCGTCGGCATCGGCCTGTTTCACCCTCAACGACTTGATATTGAATCCGTCGTCCACCTTGAAGTCATCGCCAACGTGCGACATGTCGAGGGCATAGAATCGTGTCTGTGTCTCACTGAGTGCCGTCTCCATCTCCGATGTCTGCAGCACCTGATTAGGGTGATATGGCGACACTCTGAGCGTCTGTCCTCCGTCGACGATATATTTTCCTAATCCCAAGGCCAGACTTGCTATACCCTCCTCTGCCGTCTCGTCGCCGATGGGATAATAGTTCAGCGAGCGCAGCACACCCGAGAAGTTCGGATAGTACAGGTCGCCATACTGTTTTCCTACCACCTCCTGCAGTATCACCGCCATCTTCTCCTGGTCGATAACGTTCTGTGTGGCGAGCATATATGCCTTCGAGTCCTTGTAATATACCGACGCATACACACCCTTGATGGCACATGCCAGCATACGGAGCATCTCGTACTTATCCTCCAGCAGAGGAATCATATACGTGCTGTAGATACCTGCAAACGGCTGGTAGTGCGAGTCCTCGAGCAACGAACTCGATCTTACCGCGATAGGCGACTTCACTGCATCGAAGAACGTGAAGAAGTCGGCTATCAGCGAGTCGGGCAGCTGTGCCCTGAGGAAATGTTTCAGTATCTCCTCGTCAGGGGCGTCGCTCAGTGCTATGGGGTAGAGATTATTCTTCTCCATAAACTCATCGAAGAAGTCGGTACACAGCACCACCGTCTTCGGGATCATCACTGGAGCATGCTCGTATTTGTTGAGTTCCGGATTACGTTTTATCACCTGGTCAAGGAATGCCAGACCTCTACCCTTTCCTCCCAGCGAGCCCTCTCCGATACGTGCGAAGTGTGCGTAGCGGTCGTATTTCAGGCGGTCGAACACAGCCACCACTCCGATGTTCTTCATCCTTCGGTACTGCACTATGGCGTCGAAGATGATCTGTCTGTGGGCATCCACATCCTGGAGCTTATGCCATGTTACGTGTTTGAGGAATGCCGACACAGGGAATATGGCCCGTGCCGTAAGCCAACGGCTCATGTGGTTGCGCGAGATATGATATTTCAACGACTCGGTAGGAATCTTGAAGATATTGTCCTGCAGTTCCTTCAACGATGTCACGCGTGCTATCTCCTGTTTCGTCTTCGGGTCACGGAAGATAAAGTCTCCGAATCCCATGTGCTCCTCCATCAGCTTGTGGAGGTCAACGTTCATCTTCGTAGAGTTCTTGTCGATGAAGTGGAATCCCTCAGCCTCAGCCTTGGCACGGTTGAGCGTCTCCGAGGAGTCGAGTATCAGTGGCACATACTCATCGCGCCTGCGTATCTCGCGCAGCAGCTTCAGTCCTGCCTCCGGGTCGCCCTCCTCCACATGCGAGAGTCTTCCCGGCACACTCTTCATCGGGAAACGGGTGTCGGATATCACTCCGAGGGTGTTCTCATGATACTTCTCATAGAGCAGCATCGCCTCCTCGTAGTTTGTTGCGAGCACCACCTTCGGACGTCCTCTCTTTCGCTGTGCTGCAGCGTGAGGGTTCAGGGCCTCGGTAGAGAAGCGCTTCGACTGTGCGAGGATATAATTATATAGGTTGGGCAGTACCGATGAGTAGAATCGGATATTATCCTCCACGAGTAGTATCATCTGCACACCGGCCTCGTTGATGTCGTGCTCGATGTTCATCTTGTCCTCGAGCAGCTTGATGATCGACATGATGAGGTTGGTGTTTCCCAGCCAACAGAACACGTAGTCGAACACCGACATATCCTCGTTTTCTATTCGTTTGGTGATACCGTGCGAGAATGGTGTGAGCACCACGCATGGGATATTCGGATGGGCAGCCTTCACCTCTCGGGCAACGGTAAACGCATCGTTGTCGGCATTACCGGGCATACATATCACGAGGTCCACGTCGGTGGTCTTCATCACTGCACTCGCCTCTTCTGTCGTCGACACCTGTGTAAACGATGGCGGGTAGCGCATACCCAGTTCCATATACTCGTCGAAGATCTTCTCGTCTATTCGTCCGTCGTCCTCCAGCATGAAGGCGTCGTAGGGATTAGCCACGATGAGGACATTGAAGATACGTCTCGTCATAAGGTTGACGAACGACACATCCTTCAGGTAGAATTTGTTCCACGATTGTGGTATCTTGCTTGTTTTTTCCATATTCGCTGCAAAGATAATTAATATTTCCGAACTTTGCAAGTAATTCAACATTAAATCTGATGTCACAAGGCATATAACATACTTTAACCAGTAAGAGTGACTGATTCTCTGGGAAAATGTCTATCTTTGCAAAAGAAAATCAATAATGTCAAAATGATGAAGACCAGATTATTCACTGTTTGCTATGCCTTGCTGCTTTCAGCAGCCTGCGCACTTGCGGAAGACTATACCCGCTACTATACCGACCTGCCCGTCGATGTGAAACAAGTAACCGGACCTCAAATCCCCGACCGTAGCGTCTGCCTTACAGACTTCGGAGCTGTGGGCAACGGGCTGACACTCTGTACCGATGCCTTCGCCAGGGCCATAGCCGCTCTGGAGAGCCAGGGAGGCGGACGGCTCGTCGTGCCCGAGGGTGTATGGCTGACAGGTCCCATAGAACTGAAGAGCAATATCGACCTGCATCTGGAGCAAAACGCCCTGATTTATTTCTCACCCGACAAACGCCTCTACACAGGACATCTCGACAGTCGCGGGCGCTGCATGCCCTGCATCTCTGCCGACGGCTGCCACGACATCGCCATCACCGGCAAGGGCACCATCGACGGCAATGGTGGCGGCTGGCACTATGCCAAGCGCAGCAAGATGAGCGACGTGGAGTGGAACCTTCTGCTGCAGAAGGGCGGCTACGTTACCGACGATGGACTGCTGTGGTATGCCTGGCAGCTCACCTCGGGCTATCCTGATATTGCCGAGACGCCACAGAAACAGGAGAAGATGAGAAACGATCTTGTGAAGCTTACCAGTTGCCGTCGTGTGCTGCTGAGCGGACCGACCTTCCAGAACTCTCCGCGCTTCCACATACACCCTTTCTACTGTGAAGACCTGATCATCGACGGCATCACTGTCCGCTGCCCATGGAACGTGCAGAACGGCGACGGCATCGACCTTACCGACTGTCACCGCGTGCTCCTTGTCAACACCACCATCGACGTGGGCGACGACGGGATCTGCCTGAAGAGCGACCGTCCGGAAGCGGGGCGCATCAGTGGCAACGAGGACTTCCTCATACAATCCTGCAAAGTGTGTCATGCCCACGGCGGCTTTGTGCTGGGAAGTAATATCGCGGCGGGTATGCGGCGCATCGTATGCCGTCATTCCACCTTCACGCAGACGGATACAGGCCTGAGGTTCAAGAGCTTCATC
>LXOW01406529.1_pt1 | contig 12523 bp, 9 predicted proteins | sample 1368591 | NCBI WGS metagenome assembly LXOW01 (sample SAMN04884650, study PRJNA319009) | bovine gut metagenome | isolation source: Cow rumen | host: Bos taurus | place: Italy: Legnaro (PD) | collected 2014-07-09
GTCCTGGGTACAAATAAGTGTTATACGGTGAATCTATCGTTGTATGTACTAACAAAATACGCTTCAATGTCGGATCGCCCACAGCAAACTTCACCGTCGGGTCGGCCTGCAGCAACATGCCTTTGTTCAAACGATTCATATACACCCCGGCAATCATCGCTTTTTCCACAGCCCGGTGGTTCTCCTCCTCCACAATGGATGCCAGCACCGCCACTTCTGTGGGACTAAGACCTATCTCCTTCGCCTGTTTCAAACGCTCCTCATTCCAAAATTTATGATAATAGCTCATCATACGCTCAAAGAAATCCTCCGCCGTAATGTCATAGAAAAACTCATAGCTATTGGGAATAAAAGCGGCCACACAAGTCGAGGTATCAAAGCCATATTTTGACAGAAAATCATTGTCATTCAAAAGATTGGACAATTCTTCAGGGGCGAAAAAGAAACGATGATCCACCTTGTCCACCAGCTGTTTTTTGGTCCGTAAATTATTGAATGTGAACTGCACGCTATAATGCTGGCCCTGACGTAGCAGGCTTGTGAGTTCCAAGTTCGTCATACCCGCTTTCAATTCATAATGTCCCATGCGAGGGGTTTTGAAACGCCGCAAGTCGCAGGTCCACAGGAAAGTACGCTCATTGATCAATACCTGATGAACCTTCAGCGAGTCCATCAACTGGTCGAAAGTGGCGTTTTTCGGCACCGTAATCATTGCCGATTCAACAGCCACATTATTTTTCTTAAAGACAGTGTTATAGGCCATTGTGCCCCCCACCGCGATAATAATCACCACAACCAACAATATGGTTCTATTTCTCATTTTCATGTATCAACTGTAAAATCAAAACATCCAAAAAACCGTTCTTTCCCCGCATCCAATCCTTCTTTCTGCCTGTCAGCAAAAAGCCAACGTGCTGAAACAATTTCAAACTTATCTCATTGTCTTCCATTACATTACAATATACTTGATGCAATTGGAACACCGAAAACAAATACTGGCACACGCAACGTACAGCCTCTTCCGCATAACCGTTTTCGCGATACTCTTTGGCAATGAGAATACCTATTCCGGCACGGCGGTGAAAAGGCTCAAAATCAAACACATCCACCGCACCCACCGTGTTTCCTTTCCAATCCTCCACCATCAGGCGCAACTGCCGCGACGCATAGATATCCATGGTGGAGGTCTTGATGAACTCCTGCAAGGTGAACTTCGAAAAAGGCACCATGGTATCGCTGACCTTCCACACCTCAGGGTCATTCTCCCAGCGGTACAGGAGGTCCACATCCCGTGGTTCCAGGGCGCGAAGGCGTACATTTCTCGTCTGCAATGGATTCACCGTAGGAATCTGCATCCTTGCAGATTCGTCCTTTACCGTTTGCTTGGAACCCTCCATCGTAGGAATCTGCGTCCTCGCAGATTCATCCTTTACCGTTTGCGAAGGAGCTTCCATCGTAGGAATTTGCGTCCTAGCAAATTCATCTATATCCTTCATTTCAATAACCTTTTGATAATCCTCAATTGATGGGTGTATTGTCCCTTGTCGGCGTTGAAAATCCCCGTATCATCGAGTTTGTCGATGCGCACCTGCCCTGAGGCATGAATGATTTTACCGGGGGCACAAACCATGCCCACATGCACTATCCTACCCTCCTCGTTCTGGAAGAAGGCCAAGTCACCAACTTGTGCTTCGGAGGCAAAATCCAAAGGCTGTCCCAACTCCACCTGTTGTGAGGCATCGCGGGGAATCTGAATGCCTACACTCTTGTATATCAACTGCGTAAAACCCGAGCAGTCGATACCTGCGGGGGTACGCCCGCCCCAAAGGTAAGGGGTGCGGAGAAAGCGCAAGGCGAAACTTTCCATGATTGGGGTCAGGTTACAGGGGTCAGGGGTCAGATTTGAGGTGGAAGGTAGAAGGTGGGAGGTAGAAGGGTTCGGTTGACAATTGACAGTTGACAGTTGACAGTTGACAGTTGACAGTTGAGAATTGGATTTTGAATTTTGAATTTTGAATTCTGAATTCTCTGCTGACTCTGCTGACCAGGATGGTAAGGCAAAAGCGGCATCACCCAGCTTGAAACGGCCTTGGGCATCGGGTTTAGGGAAGGAAGTGCCGATGAAGACGGGGAAAACCGTTTGGGATTTTTCTTCGCAAATCAAAGTCATGAAATCACTCACCAGCGACTGGGGTGCATTTTTCAATTCCCGAAACTGCTCATCCGTCAGCGCATGGTGGTATTTCACATTCAGGAAACCCTCGTACCCGCAATCCGATGTTTTGATTTTCAACCAATTACCCTCTTCAGAAAGCAGCTCATAGCTGTCTCCGAAAAGCAATTGCGACACCATCTCGGCACGTTCGGAGGCCTCTGCCCGCAAAGGCACCACCGACAGAATGCAAACGCCGTAACTCATCGCTTAGAAAGGCAGGTCGTCGCCACCGTTATCGGTGAAGGTATCCAAATCGTCAGAAGCCATAGGCGGCATCATTCCACCAGCAGGAGCGGCGGGGGCGGCAGGAGCAGCCTGATAAGCCGGAGCGGCAGCCTGCATCGGATTCTCCGTGGCCGGCTCAATCTTCCAAGCCTTCACATCGGTGTACCATTTGCCGTTGAACTCACGCGACTCAATGGAGAACGAAACCTTCACAGTATCACCAATATTCACAGTATCAAGCATATCCAGTTTGTCACCCCAAAGGTTGGCACACACTTTCTTGGGATACTGCTCGATGGTTTCAATCACAAATTCCTGTTTCTGCCAGCTGTTGCCCGTACGGCCAATACCCGACTGAAGGGGCAGCTTCTGCAATAATTTTCCTATAATTTCCATATCACAATACTATTTTGAAACTGCAAAGATACGAAAATTTTTAATGTGGTACTCGGTTAGAAGGTTAGAAGGTTAGAAGGTTAGAAGGTTAGTAAGGTTAGTAAGGTTATTTTTTGAGGAATCGGTAAAATTTTGTATTTTTGCCGCTGTTCTCAATACATCAAGAATATTTTAAATCCTAATAAAAATCATGAAGATTCCCCATACCTTTACCATCGTCTTCTCCATCATTGTTTTATGCGCCGTAATGACCTGGATCATCCCGGGTGGCGAATTCGAGCGGCAGACTGTCACCGTGGACGGCAGCGAACGCAACGTGGTAGTTTCCGACTCTTTTCATCAGGTTGATAATCAGCCCCAAACATGGCAGATCTTCACCTCTTTCTTCAAGGGGTTCGAGCGCACTGCCAATATCATTGTCTTCATCCTGATGATTGGCGGAGGCTTCTGGATTATGAACGAGACCAACGCCATCAATGTGGGTATTTTTTCTTTTCTGAAGAAGACACAAAGATTACAACAGAACAAACTATTGGGGAAATTAGGGGTCAATAATTTAATAATGATATTGATTATTCTGATGTTCAGCCTCTTCGGCTCTGTTTTCGGCATGAGTGAGGAGACCATCGCCTTCATTGTCATCTTTGTACCCCTGGCCATCTCCATGGGCTACGACTCCATCACCGGAGTGCTGATGTGTTATGTGGCCGCTCACGTCGGTTTCGCCGGCGCCATGCTCAACCCCTTCACCATCGGCATCGCCCAGGGTTTGTCGGGTTTGGCCCCCTTCTCTGGCATTGAATACCGCTTTATCTGCTGGTGTGTCTTCACCTTGGTGGCCATCATCGTCACCCTACTCTACGCCGCTTACATCAAGAAAAATCCGACCAAATCCATCACTTACGACATAGACTCGTTCTGGCGTGACAAGCAAGCGGAGGAGACCTCCATTGAAAGCCGCCCCTCTACCATCGCCACTTGGGTGGTGTATGCCCTCATCGGAGCGGTCATGATATACTGCGCAGTCCGCTTCCCTCGCACCGACATCAGCATTGGTAACGGACAGTATAACATTGTTTTATGGCCTATTATCGCTGGCACCTACCTGTTGGTCGGCTTCCTCGGCGCATGGAAATCCGTACATCATTTCATCCTCACCATCCTGCTCTACACCATCATCTGCTTAGTGACAGGCGTGCTGGGTTACGGCTGGTATGTAATGGAAATCGCCGGACTATTCTTTGCCATGGGACTTGCTACGGGAGCCGCTTTCAGCCTGAGATTCGACAAGATCATCCGTCTTTTCCTTGACGGCTGCAAAGACATCATGGTAGCCGCCTTGGTCGTGGGCATGGCCGGTGGCATCATCATCATTTTGGAAGACGGTAAAATCATAGACACCATCCTGCATGGCATCTCCCAGGCCATGACCGATACAGGCAAGGAAGGCGCTGTGGGAGCGATGTACGCCATCCAGACGGTGCTCAACATCTTCATTCCGTCGGGTTCCGCTAAGGCGGCACTCACCATCCCGATGATGGCGGAGTTCTCGGACATTATCGGGGTATCGCGCCAGCTGACGGTGTTAGCCTTCCAGTTCGGCGACGGCATCACCAACATGATCACCCCCACCTCTGGCGTGCTGATCGGAGTGTTGGGTGTGGCCCGCATCCCCTACGCCAAGTGGGTGAAGTTCATCTGGCCCTTCATTATCGGACTGATTATCATTGGCTTTCTATTGCTGCTGCCTCCGTTGTATTTGCAGTTCAACGGGTTCTGATAGTCGAGTCTCAAAGAGTATAGCCCAGATATGAAAAACCCCACACTTACGTGCAGGGTTTTTATGTTTCGACCTCTTCGAGGCCGTATGAATTTTGATTTGATTCATTGGCTCATTAGCACATTGATAATTAGCACATTCAATTTGCCAATTAACTAATTCGCTAATTTGCTAATTGCCTAGATTCCTTTCAGTGCATTCACGACCGCTTCTTCAATGGCGTCTTCGCGAAGATCACGAGCCAAGATAGTGCCATCGGCACCAATGAGGATAATCTGCGGAATACCGTTCACTCCGTATGCATCAGTGGCGTTCCTAGTAGGATCTGTCAGCTGAATCCAGTTCATGTTCAACTCCTGGATAGCTTCTGCCTGTGATTCAGGCTTGTCCCAAACGTTCAAACTGATCACCGCAATCTTGTCACCATATTTCTTATAGACATTGGAGATATTGGGAATTTCGCCACGGCAAGGTCTGCACCAGGAAGCCCAGAAATCCACCAAAGCAATCTTTCCAGCCACATAATCGCTCAACTTGGCAGCACTACCGGTCTTGAAATCAACCACATCAATATCAACATAGGGCTGACCAACCTTGGTAGCTTCCAGTTTCTTCAGCATATCCATCTTCATCTGCACGCTGGGATGGTTCACCACCTCGGGAGCCGCACCTTGCAACAGGGTTTCCAACTGATCAGAAGTCAATTGATCAGGAGTTAATTCCACCAGATTATTGATAAAATAAACACCCAAAATATTGGTTTTATTCTCATCATAATACTGTTTGATAAGCTTGATATCCTCGGCAATAGCCTCATCATATCTCTCCTGAAACTCTTGCATAGCGGCTTTCTGCTCCTCTTCATCCTCTATTGTCATCAAAGTATAGTAATCTTCTTCCAAACCCTCACCCAACGCTTCGTCACTCACCATGAAACGGTGCAAAACATCATTCAACGCAGTGCCGGACAGCGAATCATTCACCAGGTCAGCGTAAATCGTCCCCGGTTCCAACACCGCCATCATATTGTAGTTCATATCCTCCTCATTGGTACGGATAGTCACCATTTTGGGAGAACTGACGGTGTCCTTGAAAGTGAAAACGCCATTGGCAATGGTAGTGGAATCCATCACCGTGCCCATAAAAGCGTCGTACAAGTACACCATCTTGCCCTCAAAAGCGGCATCATCCAAATGACCGTTAAGGGTATATTCATTCTGATGTTTGTTGCAAGCGGCCAACATCAGCAAAGCCGAACATAAAAATAGTGTGATTTTTTTCATTGTGGTTTATTGTTTTTGCTAATTGTTTTAGGGATTAGGGATTAGAGATTAGGGATTAGGGGTTAAGGGTTAGGGGTTAGGGATGATGAATTTTGAATTTTGAATTTTGAATTCTTAATTCTTAGTTCTTAATTCTTAACTTCCTTCACGACTTCTGCGACGACGGCTTGGATGATTTCCTGGGGGAATTCGGGAATCAGGCCTTTTTCTTGGAGCAAGTTGCTCATTTCATGGGCTTTGTCAATGTCTTTCTTGGCTTGCTGATACACTTCATCCCATGTCAAATTCTTGATGGCAACACCGTCCTTGATGGCCTGCATGGCCACATCGGCAGCCACTTTGGGGAAGAGGGCGCTCTCGAGCATGTTAGGCATGATATTGTCCACGCTGATACCACGCTGCTCAGCGAAATCAGCGATAGAATGAGCCGCGCAGATGGCCATCTCATCAGTAATCTTACGGGCGGAGACCAGCAAAGTTCCCTTCAAAATGGCGGGGAAACACACTGAGTTGTTCACCTGGTTGGGGAAGTCGCCACGGCCGGTGGCCACGATATAGGCACCTGCTTCTTTCGCCTTGTAGGGATAGATTTCCGGCACAGGATTAGCGCACACGAATACAATTGCCTTATCTGCCATCAGCTTGATCCACTCAGGTTTGATGGTATCAGGACCGGGTTTGGACAGTGCCACCACGAGATCGGCATCTTTGAAAGCCTCTTCCTCTGTCTTAATATGCTCAGGATTAGTAATCTGGCACAATTCCCACTGACGATAGAAACGAGGATCACCGCTATAACGCTCACGCTGGTCATGCAGAGCTTCCTTGCTGTCGAACATAATCATCTTCTTGGGGTCGGCACCGTCGCTGATCATCAGGCGAGCGATACAGGTATTGGCAGCACCTGAACCATAGAGGACGGTCTTAATCTCCGACAACTTCTTGCCTGTCAGCTTCAAAGCGTTGAGGATACCTGCCAAGGTCACGCAGGCGGTACCCTGGGCATCGTCGTGCCAAACGGGAATATTGCACTGCTCGCGCAACTCATCCAGCACCTTAAAGCAGTTGGGCTGGGAAATATCCTCCAGGTTGATGGCACCGAACGAAGGCTGCACCATTTTTACCAATTCAATCAGCTTATCGGCCTGATGCTCACCGTTTTCGTCACGGCTGTCCACACAGAGGGCGATGGCATCCACGCCACCGAGATATTTCATCAACATGGCCTTGCCTTCCATCACACCGAGACCACCGGGAGGGGTGCAGTCGCCATCACCCAACACACGGGTGCTGTCACTCACTACCGCCACAAGGTTCTTGCGGTTGCTCAGCTCGAACGAACGGTCGTTGTCGTCGCGAATGGTTGTGGAAACCGCCGACACACCCGGGGTGTACCAAACATTGAACCAGTTGAAACCATATATCGGTGCCAACGGAACGGTTTGGATTTTGCCGCCGTAAAATTGGTGGGCTTTCAGAGCTAAATTCTTAAAAAACAAAGTCTTTGCCTTAGCTTTCTGTTCTTCTGAAAAGTCTGAGGGAAAGAAGGATTCTACGTTGTCAAGTGTTTTCATTATCTTACTTTAAAATAAGTTGCAAAAATAATAAAAATGCACCAATCTTGTGATGTTTTTTTTTCTGAAAACACGAGGAATAAAAATGCAAGAAAAAATCATCCTTCTTACCATATATTCAATATTTTTATGTAAATTTGCATTTTTAAATGAATACTGAATCTGACACAACATGCAAAGCTTAATCTTCTCATTCTTCATACTCTACACCATCCTGTTGTTTGTCATCACGGGCATCACCTCGCGGAAGGCCAACAACAAGACCTACTTCACCGGCAACCGCAAGTCCCCGTGGTTCGTGGTAGCCTACGGCATGATTGGCGCTTCGCTGTCGGGAGTCACCTTCATGTCGGTACCCGGTGACGTGGCCACCACCCAGTTCACCTACTTCGGAGTGGTGCTCGGCTATATCCTCGGCTACCTCACCATCGCCTACGTGCTGCTGCCCATCTACTACAAATACAACCTCACTTCCATTTACGAGTTTCTCGGCCAGCGCATCGACAACACCGCCCAGAAAACCGGCTCCGCCCTATTTATCCTTTCGCGACTGCTGGGCTCCGCATTACGCATGTATCTGGTTATCTTTGTTTTGCAGACCTTTGTCTTCGACTCCTGGGGGATTCCGATATGGGTTACCGCCTGCGTGATGATTATCATCATCCTTTTATACACTTTCAAAGGCGGACTGAAGACCGTGGTATGGACTGACACCTTGCAGACCACCTTTATGCTGACCGCCTTAATCATCACTTTAATCGTGATTTTCAAATCGTTAGGCTATAATCTCCGTGACATGTGGCAGGCAATGGACCAGGCCGGATACACCAAGACCTTCAATACCGACTGGCATTCCAACACCCATTTCCTCAAGCAGATTTTCGGAGGCATGTTCATCACCATTGTCATGACCGGTCTGGACCAGGATATGATGCAGAAAAACCTGTCCTGCAAAACCCTGAAAGACTCGCAGCGCAACATGATGTCCTTCACTGGCATATTGGTGATTGTCAACGTTTTGTTCCTGCTGTTAGGCGGCAGCATGCTGGTTTATGCCCAGCAGAAAGGCATCGACCTCAGTGGCATGATCGCGGCAGGCAAGACCGACCGTATTTTCCCCGAGCTGGCCTTCAACCATCTGGACAAAGTCGCCGCCATATTCTTTGTGATAGGCTTGATTTCAGCGGGTTATTCCAGTGCGGACGGCACTTTCACCGCCCTCACCACCACCATCTGCTACGACATGCTGAACATTGAGAAACGCTTCCCCGACGAGAAAAAACAGACCACGGTCAGACGCCTGGTACATGTATGCATCTCTCTGATATTCGTGGCCATTATCATCATTTTCTCGAGCCACCACAACGATGCCATCATCCGCACCATCTTCATGGTGGCCAGTTACACTTACGGCCCCATCCTTGGACTGTTTGTGTTCAGCATCTTCACCAAGCGCACTATCCGCCAAACCTGGGCCATCCCGTTTATCGCGGTTCTGGTGCCCTGCATCTGCTATATGCTATCAAAAAACTCCCAACAGCTCTTCAACGGCTACAAATTTGGCTTCGAGCTACTGATTCTGAACGGAGCTTTAGTATTCTTCTGTCTGCTGGCCATCAGCAAAAAAGAACCCGTAAAACCATAATTGCCCATGACTCAGATTCTGCTTTTCACCCTTGCATTAGTGCCCATCCTGCTATTTGTGGTAATCGTCATCCTGATGGATGCTTTTTCGCTTACAGACAGGAAAAGGATGGCGTTCAGTCTGACCAGCGGCGGACTCTGTTTTCTGCTGGTATTGGGACTAGGAGAACTGATGATCGAGTCGGCCGCGATGCCCTATATCACTGCCATTGTGGCCGAATTCCTGAAGGGCTTGCCTCTGCTTTATCTTGTACAGAAACGGAAAATTGTGATGTTAGGTGACGCTACCATCTACGGCTCGGCAGTCGGTGCCGGCTATGCCATCATCGAGAACATCCATCTGGTATGGATCAACACCTTCAGTCACGGCATGGCGGTAATGCTGGGTTTCGAGGCAGCGGTAATGCATATCGGCTGCACCTCATTGCTGGCATACGGACTGATTATCGCCAAGCAAGAGACCTCCCACAGGTCGTTCGCCGTCAGAAACCTGGGAGTGGCGGGTGCTTTTGCGGCAGCAATGATAGTGCACATCATTCACAATGTGGTACCAATCAACCCTATTATACTAACCTCCATACTTGTAGTTTACTTTTTGGTCAGCAAACGCCATATTTTCAAGAAAAACGAAAAAGCCATCCACACATGGATAGACCAGTGCCTCAACAATGACGTGGCGCTCTTAGGCTCCATCCGGATGGGGAGACTTGCCGATACCAATGCGGGAAAATACCTGCTATCCATCAAAGACGCTTTTGAGCCGGAGACATTCTTCGATATCTGCTGTTATATCTCTGAATATCTGGAACTTTCTATCACCGCCAAAAGCAATCTGCTGTTAAAGGAATCTGGTTTTCCTGTCATGCATAGCGAAGAGTCCAAAGCGCGTATCAAAGAGCTGACCGCACTGAAACAACGTATTGGCAAAGCAGGTGTCACCGCCGTACAGCCCATTGTCAACATCAATGATGTGGACCAGTGGGTGGTGAATGCGCTGCTGTGACAGTTTAGGGGTTAGGTTTTAGGGATTAGGGAATAGTGGTTAGGGGATAGAATTAAGAATTAAGAATTTAGAATTTAGAACTAAGAAATAGGAGAAGAATAAACATAAAACTAATATAACAATGTACAGCAAACGTTTTGAGCCCATTGGGGACAAGTGTCATGAAATCATAGAATATGTGATGGCATCACCGGACATACCGTCACAGGATGATTTAATTTTCAAAATCAGGCTTTCGATTGAGGAAGTCATTGAAAACATTGTGCAATACGCTTACGAGAACGGCTCCGGTTTTCTGGAAGTAAGCACCAAGCAGGAAGATGGCGTGTTGTACATTAATTTCACTGATGCAGGCACACCGTTCAACCCCCTGGACAAACCCGATCCGGATATCAGTTTGTCCGCTGAAGACCGCCCCATTGGCGGCTTGGGCATCTTCATCAGCAAACAAATGATGGATAAGATTGAATACAAATTCAAAGACGGCTGCAACGTGCTCACCATGTCAAAAAGAGTTATACCCGCTTAAAAGGCATTTCCATGAAATTATCGCGATCGTTTTCAGCCCGTCTCAGCACCACTATCCTGGTAATCACCTCCATGCTGTTCATTATCTCCATGCTGGTGGTGTTGTACTTCTCGCACAAAATTATTGCGGAAGAGGCCAAAAAGAATGCATCGGAAATGCTTTCCACCACCTCTCTCAACATCATCCATACCCTCACTGAAGCGGAGTCAACCGTAAAAAACATGGCCTGGTTGGTAGAAGAACGGCTTGAAGACACCACTTATATGTACAGCATNNTTAACGAAGAAATCGTGGGCAGCTGTGTCGCTTTTCGTCCTAATTATTTTAAAGGCAAACACTATTTTGCCCCCTATGCTTATGATTCGGAAGATGACAGTCTTAAGGTAAAGCAGTTGGGCAACGACCAGTACAACTACTTCAAGATGGAGTGGTTTGCGGTGCCCTTCCTGACCAAGAAGCCGCATTGGAGCAATCCTTATTTTGACAAAGACGGCGGCCAAATCATGATGACCACCTACTCCTACCCTATTATGAACGACAAAAAAGAGGTGATTGCCGTGATTACAGCCGACATTAGTATCGATTGGCTCACCCAACAATTATGTGCCCTCAACATCAATGACGATTCCAAAATCCTTCTTATCGGAGATAAAGGACAATACATCTCAGGTAATCTGCCTAGCATAGGCTTTCAGGAAGACGTCATAAAATATGAGCAAGCCAAAAAGAGTCCGGATTTCGTGCAGCTGATCAAGAATATGACCTCCCAGAAAAAAGGCACCATGCCCTTGAGAACCCAACATCACTATTCGTATGCGGTTTATGAACCCTTGTATAACGGTTGGTCAACCGCCATCATCAGTCCCTACAAGAGCACCTTCGCCAAACTGAACTTCATGCGGTTCATCATCGCCATTGTGTCTGTTATCGGTCTGTTATTGCTCTTTTTATCATGCCGGAGAATCATCAAGACCCTCACCCGACCCGTCACCGAATTCTCCAAGGCGGCATTGGTGATGGCTCAGGGAAATTTCCAGGCCCAGCTTCCTCAGATTGAAACGGAAGACGAAATCAAGGACCTGCACGACTCCTTCGAGCAGATGCAGCAATCCATCACCCATTATATCCAGGAACTGAAAACCACCACCGCAACCAAGGAACGTTTTGAAAGTGAGCTGAATATCGCCCGTAACATCCAGCTGAGCATGGTACCCACGGATTTCCCCGACAACGAGCGATTCTCCATCCATGCCCTTCTGCAACCCGCCAGAGAGGTGGGAGGCGACTTTTACGACTTCCAGGAAAAAGGAGACGATGTGTTTTTCGTCATCGGCGATGTTTCGGGCAAGGGAGTCCCCGCGGCTTTGGTGATGGCGATTACCCGAGCGGCTTTCCGCTTCCTCAGCGGTTTGGGACTGACCATTGACAAAATGGTAGAAAAAATCAACAACACCCTCAGCTCAAGGAATGAGAGCAACATGTTTGTCACGCTGTTTGTCGGCAAAATCAACCTGACCACCGGTGAGATGTACTATTGCAATGCGGGGCATAATCCCATTGTCATCCATCATGCCGACGGCCATGCGGAATACCTCCACGCCAAATCCAATATCGCGGTAGGCGTATTCGAGAATTTCATTTTCGAACCAGAAGTAATCCATTTGGAGAAAGGCAGCCGGATGATCCTTTATACCGACGGTGTCACTGAGGCTGAAGATGTGACGGAAGCGCAATTCGGCGAGCCACGACTCCTGGATTTTGCGGTCAAAATTGACGAAAAAGACAGTTCGAAAGATATTATCGACCATCTCATCACTGATGTCAAAGAATTCACTGGTGAGGCCACACAAAATGACGACATCACCATTTTAACC
>LXOW01212116.1_pt1 | contig 12520 bp, 9 predicted proteins | sample 1368591 | NCBI WGS metagenome assembly LXOW01 (sample SAMN04884650, study PRJNA319009) | bovine gut metagenome | isolation source: Cow rumen | host: Bos taurus | place: Italy: Legnaro (PD) | collected 2014-07-09
ATATTATCTGGCTGCCACCGCTTCCGATCACGGTATTGCTTACAACGCCGCCCTCTTCCACGGTCTGGAGGGCTCCCTCGTTTATGATGTTGTTTACTGCGGATCCTCCATCTGCGACAAACTGCCAGCCGCCGATATTGATCGTAGTGTCGCTGGCTATGCCGCCATTGTTTATGTTCTGTGATCCTGCTGAATTAATTACTGCCGATATTGACAGGCCGCCACTGTTAATTGTCTGTATGCCGCCAGCATTTATTATGGTATTACTTGCTATACCAGAATCGTTAATAATCTGAGTCCCGCCATTGTTAAGTACAAAATTTCTTGCTACACCACTTGACAATGAGAATGCTGAACCATACTGGTTTGTGCCTGTAACGTATGCGGAGCTTCCTCCTACAATGATATTTACATTTCCACCACTGTTTTGAAGCGTATTGATTGCCGATCCAGACAAACTAATACTCTGTATTCCCCCACTGTTGACAATAGTATTGCTTGTAGTTCCGGTAGATACTATTTGAAGTCCACCATCATTAACAACAAAATTTCTTGCTACGCCATTTGACAAGGAGAAAGCTGTGCCATACTGGTTTGTACCAGTCACATAAACAGGAAGAGAACTTCCTGCCTTGACAATAACATTTATGTTTCCACCACTGCTTTGAACAGTATTTAATGCAGATGCATGCCAGTCATCTAATTGTAGTGTTCCTCCACTGCTTACAATAGTGTTATTTACAGTGTTATATCCTCCCACAAATAATGTTCCGCCATTTTTTATTGTCGTGCTTACAGCAGAACCGGACATCAGCATTGACAATAATCCGCCACTGTTGACTATTGTATTGCTTGCTAATCCAGCAATCCAAACTTCCTGAACTCCACCATCATTTATTACAACACCGTTAGCATTACCATGATAAACTTGCTGACTTCCACCGCTATTTATAATAGTATTGCTAGCTCTTCCATTAGACTGAACATATTGGTAAGCACCGCTATTTATCGTTGTACTGATATCAATACCACCACCAGAGACACTCAGATAGGTACCGCTATTTGCAATAGTTCCAATAGCGGATCCTCCATAAACATAAACACTGCCATTATTCGCAACAGTATTGCTTACTATTCCCCCTCTGATTGATATGCCAGCTTCTTCAAGTATTGTGTTATTAGCTACGCCTCCATTGCTTATTGCTAAAGCCGCAGAACTATGTAGAATAAAATTATTTGCTACACCATTTGACAAAGAAAAGGCTGTACCATGTTCATTTATTCCTTCAATCCGCGTGAGAGTATCATTTCCTACAACAACACCTCCGATAGCTCCTCCCGAATTCTGCACTATACCTGTAGCTACCCCACCACTGCTAACATACAATCTGCCGCCACTGTTTACAACAGTGTCTATAGCTGAACTGCCAGGGCCAACAACATACGCAGCACTATCATTAAGTATAAAATTTCTTGCAACCCCATTAGACAAGGAAAATTCTATTCCATCTTGATTTATGCCAGTCAGGTATACATTGCTTATCGCACTGTATCCTGATGCTATTATTATAGCACCGCTGTTTTGAGTTATTCCAAATGCTGATCCACTGGATAAATTTAAAGTACCACCACTATTTAATACTGTATTGCTTATTATACCACCATATAGATACTGATGTCCGTTTTCATTTACTATTGTGTTTCTAGCAACCCCACCACTGCTTATATAATGATATCCGGATTCGTTAATAACAAAATTTTCGGCTACACCGTTTGAAATGGTAAAGGCCGTTCCGTACTGATTTGTTCCTGCGAGATATGTGCCATCATTCTTTAAACCCAGATTGATATTTCCACCACTATGCTGTACAATATCTATTGCAGAACCACCACTGCTTATATATACTATGCCACCATCATTTACTATTGTGTTCCTTGCTATTCCGCCATCACTTATAAATTGATATCCTGACTTGTTTATAACAAAATTTTCCGCCACTCCATTGGATAATGTAAATGATGTTCCATATTCATTTATTCCTTCAACATAAGAACTTGTGTCATTGCCAGTAACTCTTACTTTTACCGTACCACCATTTTCTATTACATTAATAGCACTGCCGCCTTCATATATATCTAATACGCCGTCTTTATTGACTACAAAATTTTCCGCCACCCCATTTGACAAGGTAAACGCAGTTCCATAATCGTTTATACCGTTTACATAAGTGGATAAGTCACCAGGAGATACTATAACGTCTACAGTTCCTCCACTTTGTATTGTACTTATAGCAGACCCATTTGTATAAACAACCTGATGTCCTCCGCTACTCAATATTGTCCCTACAGCTGATCCTCCACTGATAAGAACCTGACTACCTCCACTACTTACTATTGTTCCACTGGCTATAATTCCACTACTACCAATATGTTGTTCTCCTCCCATATAGATAATTGTGTCATTAGCCAATCCTCCCTCTCTTAAATATTGTTCAGCACCTGAATATATTTGTGTAGAGTTTGCGACTCCCCCATCTTCAATGTACTGGTTAGCACCATTAGTTAAATAAGTATTATAAGCTACCCCTCCAGAGCTTATTCGTTGATATGCTCCCCAACCACTTAATGTAGTATTACTGGCAACACCTCCCATCATCACATACTGATATTGATGATCTTCTGTTCCTAGTAGTATCGTGCCAATAGCTAACCCCCCATTGGAAATGTATTGNNTTAAAGTATTACTAGCAACACCACCGCTACTGATACGTTGCTCTCCTTCATCATTTAGTATCGTGCCAATAGTAACTCCCTGATCTCTGACATATTCTCTACCTCTATCACCTCCAACTAATGTTGATACAGCTGTACCATATACTATAAGTGTGTTTCCATTTAGAACAACATTTGAAACAGTTTCACCAGCTGATACTGTTAAGGCATACGCAGGGAGTTCCAGATTGTTGGCAAGCATTATGCCCATGGTGGCTGTATACACCATTTTCTTACCGCCGTCTATGATTACGCGGCTGGCGGCATTATAAAGCGCGCCGTGAGACGCGCTACTGTAAATTGTTTCGCTGACTACAAAACCGCTGCTAAAATAATAGCCGCAGGAAGGCTGACAAAGATTAACGCTGGAGTTATGTTTTTTCATATTATGGTCCTAGGAACTGATACAAAGACAAATAAAGATGCTGAACTATATGTCAAAGTAGATTTTACGCAATCAATAATTTATTTTATATAAAAAAACAGGAACTACGCAATATTTTTTATTATAAGCAAACATAAAAAAACGGCAGTTTGTTGCTGCCGTTTTTTCATTCCACAATTGATCATTACTTATTGCTAATTGCAATTGAAAAGCCCCTGCCTTTCGGCAAGGGCTTTTTTTGAAACTCCGCAATTGCTAACTGAATTAAGATTTCCGACTGAAATTTTAATTCTCCAGTTTTGCCTCTTTCAGTGTGAGGAACAGCTTGTCGCGGCGATCCAATGCCTTGGCTGCCTTGTCGCCGGAATAGTCGTAAAAGCCTTTGCCGGTCTTTACGCCGAGATTCTTTCCCTCAACCAGCTGCTTGAACAGGCCGTAAGGCTTTTTCGCATCGGAAAGGTCTTCCCAGAGATAGTCCGCCACATGGTAGAACGTGTCAAGACCGCCAAAGTCAACAACCTCAAAAGGCCCTATGCACGCATAACGGAAACCGAGCGCGTATTTCATGCACTTGTCTATGTCTTCCGCCGTTCCGATTCCGTTTTCAAGAATATACACACATTCGCGCATAACGGCGAGCTGTATGCGGTTGGCAATGAATCCGGGAACATCCTTGTTAACCTTTATCGGCTTTTTGCCAATCTTAAGGGAGATGTCATAAATTATGTCCGCTGTCTTGTCCGCCGTCTTGTCGCCCTTTATCACCTCAATGAGGGGGATTATATGCGGAGGATTGAACCAGTGCATTCCGGCGAATCTTTCCGGGTTTTTCACGGCCTCGGCGATTTTGGTTATTGAAAGTCCGGATGTGTTCGTGGCGATTATAGCATCTTCCCTCATTATTCCGGAAAGTTTTTTGAAGAAGTCATGCTTGACATCCATATTCTCAACAACACATTCCACGAGGAAATCGCAGTCCTTGAAATCCTGCATATCCGCGGTGAACCTTATACTGGTCATGGCGGCATCTTTCTGAGCGGCGGTTATTTCATTCTTGTTCACCATTGCGTCAAGAGCCTGGCTGATCCTGGCCTTCGCCGTAGGCAATGCCTTTTCAAACAGATCATAAATCACCACGTCATAGCCATAGGAGGCAAAAATCTGTCCCATGGACGATCCCATAATGCCCGCACCGGCTATTCCGATTTTTCTTATCTCCATAATAATTCCTCCGTAAAATTTTGGGAAAAGCATAATAATTCAGATTTTCCCATTTTTACAAATCCTTGTCAAAAATAAGTAAATTCAACAATTGCTCATTGGAAATGCGGAAAAAGGCATTCTTTCCGTGTTTCCCTTATAGATATTTTACAAATTAATAAGGTTATGTAAACTGCGAAATTTTGTAAAAACAAATTTGTTAGTCTTAACTAATTTTTGCTAAAATCTTATTAAATGGGAAAAATTATGGAAACTGTCATAAAATGCGAACATCTTACACATTATTACGGTAAACGGAAAATTTACGAAGACCTGAACTTTGAGGTTTCAAAAGGCGCGGTTATAGGACTGCTGGGCAAAAACGGCACAGGAAAGACCACTACGATAAATATCCTTATGGGATATTTGAAACCACGGTCAGGCCGATGTACCATTTTCGGCGAGGACGTGCAGAATCTAAGACCGGAAACGAGGGCAAGGATTGCCCTGCTGCTTGAAGGCCATGTGCAGCATTCATATATGAGCATTGAGCAGATAGAACGTTTCTATTCCGCTTTTTACCCAAAATGGAACAAAAAAGCCTATTATGACCTTATGGACAAGCTGAAAGTAGCTCCGGGACAGAAAATCTCCCGCATGTCAAACGGACAGCGTTCTCAGGTAGCATTGGGGCTTATTCTCGCACAGAATGCGGATCTGCTCGTGCTTGATGATTTCTCGCTTGGTCTTGACCCCGGATACAGGCGGCTTTTCTGCGAATATCTGCGTGATTATGCCCGCAATGAGGGCAAGACGGTTTTCCTTACTTCCCATATAATACAGGACCTTGAAAAGATAATAGACGAATGTATAGTTATGGATTACGGCAAAATACTCGTGCAGGAGAAAACTGCCACGCTTATGGCACGTTATCCGGAAATGACGCTTGAAGATATTTTCATTGAACTTACAGGAAAGTATTAGATTTTTATGAAAAAGATGATTTTCTACAAAGAATGGATAAAGACACGCTGGTATGTGCTGGCTGCCGCGGCTGTACTGATTTCTGGCACGGCATATATTCTGCTTGGTCTCGGCAAAGCCGCACAGTTCAAGGGAAACGCCTTTCTATGGGGCTATGTAATAGCTCATGATTCCGTCCTTATAGAACAGCTCAGATACCTGCCTTTCATACTGGGCGGACTGCTTGCCGTGGTGCAGATGCTGCCAGAACTTTCCGGCAAAAGGCTGAAACTTACGCTGCATATTCCTTATCCGCAATGGAAGACAATACTGCTTATGTGTCTGTACGGTATTGCGGCCCTTTCGGTACTTTTTTCGGTACAGGCGGTGGCTGTCAGCATTGCACTGAACCAGTGGGTAGCCTCGGAACTTGTATGCCGTATAATGAAAACGACGGCAGTATGGTATCTGGCCGGATTCGTATCATATATATGGTCAGCATCCGTTTGCCTGGAACCTTCGTGGAAAATGCGTACACTGCTACTTGTCCTATTGGCAGGAATGGCACATCTGCTGTTCATTTCCCCTGTGCCAGAAGCGTATAACGGCTTTCTGCCGTGGCTTGCATTGTATTCTGCCGCAGGTCTTTGCATGGTATTCCATGGCATAGCCAGATTCAAAGAGGGAGTGCAGGATTAACAGGGAAAGGAGAACCTTAACAACCTGCCATATTGTGCGGTTACGGTTCAGAAAACGGAGAAAGCGATATTATGACATTTAACATGAAAACAGCTGGTAAAGGTTTTATTATTTTCAGCACGGCGGCACTCGCATTATGGATTGTGCCATGGATATGTGCGATTATAACGGCAAAGCCTTTTTCAGCACCGTTCACGATGTACAGCCCCATTCTGCACGATTTCACCTATATTGACCGGAGCGGCGGAAAGGCATTGAAACTTATAGACAGCAAAGGCAATGTACATGGCGACGAGGTTCAGCCGCTATTCTATTACATGGTTCTTACAGGCCGCGGAGCATTGCCCAAGGAAATTGAAGGACATAAAATAACCCCGGAACTTGTAAAAAAATACAGGTATTCCATGTCGGAAAAACCGCAGTATGTCAATGCGAAGCCCGCTCCGGCGCAGCTGCTTATGGAATCCGTTCCTGTGCGTCTTGAATTACAGGACCCGGAACACGCCATGATTTTCCATAAGGACGGCCTGCACATTTACGAAATGAATTCCAATTCCGAGGACAAGACAAAAACAGAGGCTTTTACAAAATCATTAGCGGACATCGGATTCAGATTTCCGGCGAAACTTACATCAGGCAATCCTACGCATCGCAAGGAATTTGACGAAGGCTATATGCTCACGGATTCCGAAGGCCGCCTGTACCAGCTTAAAATGACGGACGGCAGGCCGGAGGCAAGGCATTTTTCATCGGCAGACGCTATTTCCATAAAGTACATTTCCATTGTTGAAATATCCAGCAGGGAAATTCTGGGCTATGTCGTAGACAATGACAATGTTTTTTATGTTCTCCGCCCTTCCGGCGAACTTATAAAGACAGATGCGGTATGGAATCCGCAGAAGGAAAACCTGTATATTTCCGGCGATCTGCTTTATCATACGATAAAAGCCTCGGACAGCGACGGGGAACGCATTTATGCGCTACGTACTTCCGATTTCTCATTTGAGAACAAGATGGAACGCAGATATGACAAGCCGCAGACATTCAATATATGCAGGTGGATCCTGCCTTTCAGGATTTATTTTGTCTCAGGCAATGACAGTTATGTAAAGCCGAGAATAAAGGATTTCTCCTGGACAGGAACAATAGTCAGCATATTGGCAATAACAGGAATAATATTCTGGAGAAGGAAATACCATTAGCAGTTAGGGAAACGCAGATAAAGTCAATATTCTGCGATTTTTGCAAAAATCTCTCGTCGTGATATTTTTTGCATTTTGCCAAAAATGGCACTTAATCTGCGTTTCCTTAGCAATTATGGAAACGCAGAAAATGTTTTTTCTGCGTTTCATAATTTTTACTTGATCAGATTCCCTGTTTCCTTGTTTATCAAAGCCTGTATTATGTCCAGTTTGCCATTGATAAGTTTTTCATTTTCTGCGGAAATGCCGACAAGTTTTTCCGTATAAGGCTTTATTGCCTCTTCAAGTTTTGCCCTTGCCTTGGCCGTAGCCTTGTTTACCTCGTCCCCAGCGGCTTTTTTCAGACCGTTTGAAAGCTGCGACGCGATGTCCGTGGTAAGGGACAGGGACGGCATAGGATAATCTCCGCCTATTTTTACGCCTATCTTTGCGGATTTCATATTCCTGAAGGTTGTTTCAACAATGCTCTTTGTTGTGCCGGTTAGCTGTTCCGAGGATGGGATGAATGAAGTGCCTGTCAGGTTTATGCCAGCATTGCCGTCCAATGCCGTTCCATTGGTTTTAAGCTCGGCAGTGATATTTCCGACAGAATCCGCCACCGCAAGCATAAATGAGTTTTCGCTGCCCAGCTTGAATGAGGAAATGTCCGCACCATTGAATGACAGTTTTGAATCGGTCAGTATCTTTCCGGCGGCGGCCCTTAATTTTACGTTGAAATCCAGACTCTGCTGTCCTTTCGCACCGGAAATCTTGGCTATGGCAGGTCTGCCCCATATTCCAGGCTCTGTTGTGAAATTGGTAATATTCCCATCAAATGAAAGTGGATTTTTCTGTCCAAATTCACCGGAAAGGGCCATTTTTTTGATTACGAAATTCGGAAGTCCGCTGTTGTCCGACTCTTTTGGCTGTTCCTCTTCCTTTTCAGGAGTGTTTTCAGAGCCTTTCGCGCTCATGTACTTTTTTGCTGTCTCAACGAGGCTGAAAGCAAATTCAACCTTGTCTGCCATTTCCGGACCTGCCAGCATTTTCGCAATGGATTCCGCATCAAGCGACGGCAGCTGCATTTTGCCCGTTATCATGGCGAGGTCGCCTTTTTTGGCCTGATCCAGCTTTTTTATCGCATTTTTCGCATTGGCAAGGGATTCCCTCACCGCTTTCTTGTCCGCGTCAAAGTTTTCCTTAAGTTCCTTGGCTTTTTTTGCGGCTTCCTTGTAGGCCAATGCCTGCTTGATCACATTGCTTTCGGCCTTGGCAGCCTTGTACGCTTCCTTTATATCCTCAATCTGCTTTTTGTATTTCTCCTCTGTCACTCCGGAGGTTATGGAGGCATAGGTCTTTTTGTATTCCTCTTCCAGTGATTTTGCCAGTTTTACGGTTTCAAGTTCTTCAGGATTTATCGTAAAATCCGTTTTCAGTTCCTCTTTTCTCTGCAAGGTGTATGAATTTGCCTCTGCCTTCATTTTCTCTACATATTCGGATGCGGCCTTGTTCAGTTTTTTCAGCTTGTTCGTACCTGCCGGCATTTTTCCAGAGGTTTTGCGAGGCGTACCGAATTTAAGACCAGTAAGACTGGCCTCATCCGCTATAAATTTCTTCTTGAAAAGAGGCATTCCTTCCACTTCAAATTTAAGCTGGGCGAACTCAACGGAGTTTTTGAACTCGTCGTGAGAGCTGGCAGCGGAAAGTCCCTTGATTTCAAGCATGGGATGTAGGAATTTTGTCTTAAGCGACGCAATCTCCGCCTTTGCCCCTGTGCAGGACTGTATTGCCACAATAATTCCTTTTTTGAGCAACGGGTCAAAAGCGAAAAAGAAAAACGCCCATACCAGGAATATAATTACGGCAAGGCCGACAAGTATTTTCTTTACAATTGTTTTCATAGGTATATCTCAATATGGATTTTATGTGCCTGACTTTCAATCGGATTATTTTTTAGGCTTGCTGGAAACAACATCTGGTTTTGCCATAAGGAATGCTCCTCCGCCTATTCCCAGCAATGACAGGGAAATGCCAACGGCAGATACGGCGGTTGACAGTCCTTTTCCGAAGAAAGCCCTACGCAAGGTGTCTATCAGGAATCCCAGCAGCAAGACCGAGGCCGCAGCCCAGATACTTCCCATTAGATATTGCTTGTATTTAAGGATTATTATAGTAGCCATTACTATGGCAGCTATGAATATCGCAACGGAGGCCAAAAGCATTACCGTGATTGCCGTGTTCGCAAAACCCCATGCCTTTTCCGACAGATCGGCATTGCGTACCGATTCCGCAGCAATGAATGTTGCCAGCATAAGGGCAATTCCCGACATGAATGTTGAACAAAGGGCAATCAGAAGTCCTTTCCACGGAGTAGCATCCTCGGTTTTTGGCTTGTCAAAAGTTGAAGGCTTGTCCTGTGGAACAGTGTCCTCATTATTGCTTATTATGTCAATGGTCTTGCCTGCGTTCATTGAGGATGAAGCATTGCCATTTTTCGATCCGTTCCATACAGCATCGCCAATGTTGCGGGCCTCTGATGCTGAATTGCTTTGAATGGACTGCTGTCCCGCGGCATTTATCTCATTCGCCTTCTGCTGAGAATTTCCTTGGGCAAAAGTTGGAATTGCGACGGAAATGGCAAATACAAAAAAACAGATCAAGGTAATTATTTTTCTCATAGTCATCGTCCTTGCTCAATAAGAATCTTACAAGTTTTATCAATATTATATAAAAACCGTGGCAATATAAGCACTTTTTTTGTTGCGAATGATGTATAATTCCTTTCCAGTTGGCATAAAGATATATAATATACTAATGACCATTTTTGAGATTTTCCTTATCGCCGTGGCACTTTCCATGGATGCCTTTGCCGTCTCAATAATATCCGGCATAGGATTACGCCCATTCCATTGGGGCAGGGCATTAAAAATGGCCTTGTTTTTTGGCGGATTCCAGTTCCTTATGCCTGTATTTGGATGGCTTGCCGGTACGGCTTTCAAAAAGACAATAATACTTTACGCCCCCTGGATAGCATTCATTCTTCTGCTTTTCATTGGTGGAAAGATGATAAAGGAATCCTTTGAGAAAGAAGAAGAGAAAAGCTCCCCATTTGATACAGTTCCACTTTTGGGGCTTGCCGTGGCAACCAGCATAGACGCGATGGCGACTGGAATAACGTTCCTGGGTCTGCAAGTGCCAATACTGTCTTCGTCCGCATTGATAGGACTGACGACATTTGCGATTTCCGCCGCAGGGGTCAGGCTGGGCAATGCCGGATTCTCCCGTCTGGGAAAAGGAGCGGAAATAGCCGGAGGGATAATCCTGATCGTCATAGGAATAAAGATACTGATTGATTAAGGAAACGCAGAAAAAGTGCCTGCGAAAATCCATAATTTGCTAAAATATCATAAGATTTTGAATAAGAGAAGTGAAGACAATGACATTGATTTATCTGAGAAATGAAAAAAGCAGGAAGGATCGCAAGTTCGTAATGGAAAATCTGTCCGAAGATACAGGCAAGGACGCAAATTCCGATACGGAAGACATTGATGAAAAATCCCAGATATTTGTCTTTCTGCGTGATCTGAACATGGATATGACGGAATATTTCATAAACAACATTGATTCCGTCAACACATCGCTGAACTGAACAATACGGCCTTGACAATGGGCTTGACAAGGCACTTGACAAACAGGATTTGTATTAGTTTTAATATATTTATATGTTAAATTGATCCGTACCAGCGGAGGCTTATGAAAAAATTATTGATCGCATTTTTGCTAGCATTGCCAGTCTCGTCTTACGCAATAGACAGATTGGACTTCAGGACAGACATAGATTTTTCAAAATATGCTTCTGTTGAAATACCTGTAGTTTCCGAGGCGGAGGTACTTCCTGCCGCGGAGATTGCCGCTTTCCGTCCTCCTCTGAAGGTAGACAGGAGCAGTGATTACTATTTCAACGACTACATACTGAAGGCCGTATCATACCTCAAAAAGAATTATGGCCTCAAAGGCTACAACATAAGTGCCGTTCTTACGCATGATATCGCTTATGGCGACAAGGGAACGATCAAGGCCACAAAGCCACCGCAGACAATGTGCGTCGCTGCCGCGATGGAAACCATTCTGACAGCAATAAACATATACGCACAGGAGACAGGCGACAAATCCGTTTATGACTATCTGCCAAAAAGCTCATACGAAAGGCTTGGCGCAGGCGACATAAAGGGGCATATCTGGGTAAATCATTCCTTTGACGCATGGGGAACAGCCGACGCTCTAATTCATTTCGGCATGGGAAACAGGGTCAAGTTTGACCAGCTCAAACCCGGATCATTTGTCAACATAAACAGGACTACAAAGACAGGCCACGCAGTAATTTTCATAACCTATCTTAACTCAAAAGGCCAGGAGCAGAACTATTATTCCAATGACGTTATCGGATTCAAATACTTCTCCTCACAAGGCGGCGCGGAAGCTGGAAAAGGTGGTTTTGATTACCGCTATGCGATATTCAGCAAGCATGGTTGCCCGACAATCAATTCCACAGTCAAGAGGGACTGCAACGTGATCTATTCCGAAAATCAGAATTACCTCAACACCGGAATGATGACCAGCCCGAAATACTGGACAGGTGAAAAGCCTGATGCCAGCAAATTCTACGGAATGACCACCGTGTTTGACGGAAACTACTTCAACGGCAAGACAACGGACGACGATCTCTGATAAGGACATTCCATAAATTAAAAAAAATCCCTGCCACGGCGGGGATTTTTTTTGAAACAAATTAACAACAGGATAATACTGCGAAATGAAATTCTGGATAGACATAGACGACACCCTGGCAAATACCGACGAAGCCGTGCTGAAAATAGCATCCGATTATCATCTGAACATCCTAAAAAGGCCTCTGCCGGAACTAAGACATATTCAAAGCGAAAACCATAATTACTTCGTGGAAATAATGGGCTGGACCATGGAAGAGACAATGGGATTCCTAAGCTCCTGTTATCCGCAATGTCTTGAAAATATAAGGATCAAGGATGGCGTAAGGGAAACCTTGGAATGGCTGCGAAAACGCGGTCATTCCATAAACATTCTGTCTTCAAGGATAAACACAAAGGACGAGGATGCCCTGGATATAACAAGAAAATGGCTTACGGAAAACGGTATTCATGCCGACAGCATAACAATTGCCTGCAAGAACAAAGGGGAATATCTTGAAAACGAGCATGGCATCTTTATTGACGATGCCTACGACCATACGGGAAATGCCTGCGCAAATCCGAATCTGACGGTATTTCAAATAAACTCACGC
>LXOW01361118.1_pt1 | contig 12520 bp, 14 predicted proteins | sample 1368591 | NCBI WGS metagenome assembly LXOW01 (sample SAMN04884650, study PRJNA319009) | bovine gut metagenome | isolation source: Cow rumen | host: Bos taurus | place: Italy: Legnaro (PD) | collected 2014-07-09
GCAGTCCGAGGAGATCCGCCGCCGCGCCGGCAAGTTCGGCAAGCTCTATCTCGAGTTCGGCGGCAAGCTGATGAACGACTTCCACGCGGCGCGCTGCCTGCCGGGCTACGACCCGAACGTGAAGCTGCGGCTGCTGCAGACGCTGAAGGACCAGGCCGAGGTCATCCTCTGCCTCTACGCCGGCGACATCGAGCGCAAGAAGATGCGCGCCGACTTCGGCATCTCCTACGCCGACGACGCGCTCAAGCTCATCGACGACCTGCGCAGGCTCGGGCTCCTCGTGCGCGGCGTGGTGATCACGCGCTACCAGGAGCAGCCCGCCGTGCAGCAGTTCCGCGCGAAGCTCGAGCGCCGCGGCGTCAGGGTCTACTACCACTACAAGACGGCGGGCTATCCGGCCGACGTCGACACGATCGTCTCCGACATCGGCTACGGCAAGAACGAGTACGTCAAGACCGAGAGGCCGATCGTCGTCGTGACCGCGCCGGGCCCGGGCTCGGGCAAGTTCGCGACCTGCCTCGCGCAGATATACCACGAGTACCGCATGGGCAACTTCGCGGGGTACGCGAAGTTCGAGTCGTTCCCGGTCTGGAACCTGCCGCTCGACCATCCGCTCAACATCGCCTACGAGGCGGCGACGATCGACCTCAACGACAAGAACATGATCGACCCCTACCACCTGGAGGCGTACGGCAAGGAGACGGTGAACTACAACCGCGACGTCGACGCGTTCCCGCTGCTGGTGGCGATCTGGCAGAAGATGACGAAGGGCTCGTGCCCCTACCGCTGCCCGACGGACATGGGCGTCAACCGCATCGGCTTCGGCATCGTCGACGACGAGGTCGTGCGCAACGCCTCCAAGCAGGAGGTGATACGCCGCTTCCTGCGCTACCAGTGCGCCTTCGCCGAGGGCGCGACCGACCGCTCGATGGTCGAGCGCGCGAAGGAGCTGATGGACTCGCTCGGGCTCAAGACCGAGGACCGCGTGGTCGTCGAGGCGGCGCGCCGGGCGGCCGAGGAGGCCCAGATCCAGGGCAAGGGCAAGGCCGGCGGCAAGATCGTCTCCGGCGCGGCGATCCAGCTCAAGGACGGGCGCATCGTCACCGGGCGCAACTCCGACGAGATGCACGCCGCCGCCGCGATGATGCTGAACGCGGTGAAGACCCTCGCCGGCATCCCCGCGCAGATTCCGCTCATCGGGCCGAACATCATCCAGTCGATCGCGCACATGAAGCAGGACATCCTCAAGGGCGGCTACACGTCGCTCAACCTCGACGAGGCGCTGATCGGCCTCGCGATCTCGTGCACGACGAACCCGGCGGCGCAGATCGCGACCGAGAAGCTGAACGAGCTGCGCGGCTGCGAGGTGCACATGACGCACATCGTGACGCCCGGCGACGAGGCGGGCCTGCGGCGCCTCGGCTGCCGCTTCACGAGCGACCCGTACTACGCGACGAACGCGCTCTTCAACGGGGAGCGCTGAGCGCACACACCGCAAACCGGCCGTCCGGCCGCAAAGAGAAAGGCAGATTGATGATGTCGCTGGCCGCTTCCATCGTGTATTGCTACGTCGGCTGCAACACGGGCTCGCCCGACCTGCAGGCGATCCACGTCCTCGAGTGCAACGCCGAGACCGGCGAGGCCAAGATCGTCCAGAGCGTGAAGGGCGTCCAGGGGACGACCTACTTCCAGATCGACGGGGAGAGGAAGAACCTCTACTCAGCGATCGGCGAGAACGGGAAGGGGGTGATCGTGAAGTTCGCCCTTGACGGACACCGGATCGGCGAGATGACGCGTCTCGCGAAGCTCCCGTGCGAGACGCCGTGCCACATTTCGCTCACGCCGGACGAGACGCGCGTCGCCTTCGCCGCGTACTGCTCGGCGACGTGCGGCACGGTCGGGATCGACGGCAAGGACCTCAGGACCTTCGTCTTCCCCGACGACGACATGGGCGACAACAAGAAGCGCCAGCAGAAGGCCTACGCGCACCAGACGTTCCATCTTGACCCGTCAGGCGTCGGCCGCGGCGGAATGGGCGTCGTCGACCTCGGCTGCGACCGCGTCTGGTTCTTCGACCCGAAGACGATGGAGCGGGTGAAGGGCCTTTCCATCAAGGCGGACCGCGGGGACGGTCCGCGCCACGCGCTGTTTCTCCCGGGCAGCTGCAACAAGGTCCTCTACATCGTCAACGAGCTCGGGAGCTCCGTCTCGCAGTACGCCTTCGACGGGGCGAGGTTCACGCTGCTCGGGAAGACGTCGATGCTGCCCGAGGGCTTCAACCGCTGGGCGGCGGACGGCGAGAACCTCGTCACGAAGGCGGCGGCGATCAAGACGACGGCGGACGGAAAGATCCTGATGGCGTCGAACCGCGGCCACGACTCGATCGCGTTCTACGATGTCGGCGAGACGGGCTCGCTCAAGCTGCGCAACGTCGCGAAGCTGACTGGCAAGTTCCCGCGCGACTTCGAGCTGATGCCAGGCGAGAGGTTCATGGTCGTCGGGCACAAGATGTCCAACGAGATCCAGGTCTACTCCTTCGACCGCGATAAGTGCACCCTCGACCCCGTGGGCAAGCCGATCACGGCGTGGAGGCCGCTCTGCTTCAAGTTCCTGTAGCGCGTTGCGGCATCCGCATTGTTGACTGTCGACGGCGTTTTCGGTATAATCTCTACTAATACTAAACCAAAGGAGAGTTTCCAACATGGACATTCAGGAGAAGAAGGGCGGCAACATTGCGGCCATCGCCACGATGTTTGCATTGTTTTTCATGATTGCGTTCGTGACGAACTTCGCGAGCCCGATGGGCGTAATCGCGAAGAACCAGTTCAACGCGTCGAACGCGCTCTCGCAGCTCGGCAACGCCGCGAACTTCATCGCCTACCTCTTCATGGGCATCCCCGGCGGCCTCATCCTCAAGCGCAAGGGCTACAAGTTCACGGCGCTCCCCGCGGTCGCGGTCGGCTTCGCGGGCCTCGGGGTGCAGCTCGTCTCCGGCTACGTCAGCTCCTTCGCCGTGTACGTCGCCGGCGCGTTCATCGCCGGCTTCTCGATGTGCATGCTCAACCTCGTCGCCAACCCGCTCCTCAACACGCTCGGCGGCGGCGGCAAGAAGGGCAACCAGCTCGTGCAGTTCGGCTGCTCGCTCAACTCCGTCGGCGCGACGCTCTCCCCGATCGTCCTCGGCTGGCTGATCGGCGAGATCACCAAGGACACGGCGTTCATCAAGGCGCGTCCCGCGCTTATGATCGCGATGGGCATCTTCGCGGTCGCGTTCGTGATCGTCGCGCTCTCCAGGATCCCCGAGCCGCACATGGAGACGGCCGAGGAGAAGGCGGCGCGCCTCTCCGGCGGGACGTCCGTCGTCAAGGACATCGTCGAGACGCTCAAGTTCCGCCACTTCACGTTCGGCGCGCTCGCCATCTTCTTCTACATCGTCATCGAGGTCGGCGTCCCGTCGATGGGCATGCTCTACATGACCGAGGTCGGCAAGGACTGGTATGTCGGCGGCGCGGTCGCCGGCGTCGTCTGCGGCGCGTACTGGTTCCTGATGATGTGCGGGCGTCTTCTCGGCGGCGTCGTCGGCGGCAAGGTCTCCTCGCGCGTCCAGGTGTCGTTCCTCGCGACGCTCGGCATCTGCGCTGCTGCTCGCGGCGATGTTCTCGCCGGTCAAGATGATCACGCTCTTCGGCTACCAGTTCCCGCTTTCGATGGCGTTCATGGTCGCGGTCGGCCTCTGCACGTCCGTCATGTGGGGCGGCATCTTCAACATGGCGGCCGAGGGCCTCGGCAAGTACGTGCCGATGGGCTCGGGCATCTTCATGGCGATGGTGTTCGGCGGCATCCTCATCCCGGTGCAGGGCCTGATCGCCGACAAGATCGGCATCCTCAACAGCTACTGGCTGTCGATCGGCCTCCTCGCCTACGTCCTCGTCTACGCGCTCGTCCTCTCGCGTCCCGCGAAGCGCGCCGAGTGATCGCGCCAGGAACCAGAACCCGAACACTTAACACTAAGGAACACCGCCATGCTGAATCAGGAAGTCTACGACAAGGTCGTCGCGAAGTTCGCGGAGAAGTTCGGCGCCAAGCCCGAAGTCGTCTCGTACGCGCCGGGGCGCATCGAGGTGCTGGGCAACCACACCGACTACAACGAGGGCTTCGTCTTCTCGGCGGCGATCGACAAGGGCACGTTCTTCGCCGTCTCGCCGGCGGCCGACGACAAGGTGACGCTCGTCGCCCTCGACATGGACGAGACGTACGAGACGACGCTCGGCGCCGTGAAGAAGGTCGAGTCCGGCGCGACGTGGGCGAACTACCCGCTCGGCACCTTCAACTGGCTCTTCGACGGCGAGCCCGCCAAGGCCGGCAAGGGCTTCAAGGCCGTGTTCGGCGGCAACATCCCGCTCGGCGCGGGCCTCAGCTCGTCCGCGGCGCTCGAGATGGCGACGGCGCTCGCGCTCCAGAAGGTCTACGGCACCTCGTTCGACAAGACCGAGCTCGCCAAGATCGGGCAGAAGGCCGAGCACACGTTCGCGGGCTGCCCGTGCGGGCTTCTCGACCAGGCCTCGTCGATGTACGGCAAGGCCGGCGCGCTCGTGAAGAGCGACTTCCGCACCTGCGAGTTCGAGAACGTCCCGATGGGCGACGGCGTCGCGTTCATGATGGTGAAGTCCAACGCCAAGCACGCGCTCGTCGACGGCGCGTACGCGTCGCGCCGCCAGGCGTGCGAGGACGCGGCGAAGTACTTCGCCGGCGTCCTCCGCAAGAAGGTGACGCACCTGCGCGACGTCACGATGGCCGAGTGGGTGCTCTACCGCGGCGGCCTCAGCGAGACGACGGCGAAGCGGGCGGTCCACCCGATCGGCGAGGACGAGCGCGTCCTCCAGGGCGCGGCGCTCCTCGAGAAGGGCGACCTCAAGGGCTTCGGCGCGCTCATGTACGACTCGCACGAGTCGAGCCGCAACTGGTTCGAGAACTCCTGCGAGGAGCTCGACACGATCGTCGACGCGGCGAAGGCGATTCCCGAGGTCTACGGCGCGCGTCTTTCCGGCGGCGGATTCGGCGGCAGCTGCTGCCTGCTCGTCGACCCGGAGGCGGCGGACAAGATCGCGGCGGCGATCACGAAGGAGTACAAGGCGCGGCACGGCGACGAGCCGGTCTGCTCCGTGATCAAGCCGTCCGAAGGCGCTCACCTCGTTTGAAAGGCACCAAGATGAACAAGATTGTCGGCATGATGGCGGTGGCTTCGGCCGTATCCGTGCTTGCGCTCTCCGCGCGGGCGCAGGAAGAGGAAGGGGCGGCGACCGAGGGTTCGGATTCCGGCGAAATCGCCAACATCCCCCAGAAGGCGCCCGAGAAGATATTCCACGTGCTTCCCTACTGCCGCATGATGGAGGGCAAGGGCGAGGTGTTTCGCCCCGGGGCGGTCGAGTGGTCTCCGATCGAGGAGGGCAAGTACTATCCGCTCGGCACCATCTACCGCACGAGCGGACAGGAGTCCCGGCTGCGGATCATGTTCGGCAACGAGGCCGAGGTCGACATCGAGGGCGAGGCCTCGTTCGGCACCCGTGCGCTGCCGCTCGGCGAGAAGAGCCGCGTGGTGACGCTCGTCAGCGGCACGATTACCGTGAAGCTTCCGCGCAACCTCCCGGAGGGCCTGTTCATGGTCTCGGCACCGGGCTTCAAGGTGGTGAACCCCGCCGGCGACTCGCGCTACACCTACGAGAACACCGGCGACGGCGACATGGCGACGATCCGCTGCGTGACGGGATCGCTGTCGGTCGAAGGCCGCCACTTCAAGGTCGTGTCGATGCGCGCCGCGAACGAGATCAAGATCCGCACTTCGCAGGACCTGCTCTTCACCGCGCTCTACGGTTCGCGCGGCGACGTGGTGACCAAGCTCGACCAGGGGCGCATCTTCGTGAAGGACTTCGAGACCGGCGAAAACAAGATCGAGGACAAGGTCCTCGACTGGAAGCTCTCGCCCCAGACCGCGGTCCGCATCCACCGTGCGATGCCGGCGATCGGCGAGAAGATGTCAGTCACCGTCATGACGTTCGAAGCGTCCGGCGAGCTCAAGAACCGCTGCGCGTTCTCCGAGAAGACCGTCGAGGTCAACTCCGGCGAGCTCGGGCCCACTTCCAAGAAGGATCGCGAGGATCTCGAGAAGCAGGCCGCCGAGGCGACGGAGACCGTGGCCGCCGAGATCCCGGCGGCGGAATCGGAGGCAAAGAGCGAGGGCACGGACTCCAAGGACACCGACGATTTCTGATAACGGCGTCGTTCAGGTTTAATCAGGCAAGCAAAGAAGAAAGTACAAAGTAGCAAAATGGTCATTCTGCAGTTCAACAAGCTCATCCGCAACAAGTGGGTCTGGGGCGCATTCGCCATTGTGGTTTCGGCGGCGTTCTGCTTCGACGATCTGTTCAGGACGCGCGAGAAGGAGGAGGCCGAGGTCGGTTCCGCCGGCGTCCTCGCGGACGAGAACGTCGACATGAAGGAGTTCGACGTCTACGCGTCCGACGCCCGCGGGTACGGGCGCCAGCGCGACGACTCCGCCTCGACGTTCGAGGTCAACAAGCGGGCGTGGAACTCGCTGGCTGCGGTCAAGGTCGCCGAGAGGAACGGAGTCGCCGTCAGCGACGCGCGGCTTGCAGAGGCCGTTCACCGCATGTTCGCCGGGCAGGACGGCGCGTTCAACTTCGAGAACTACTCCCGCATCGTCGCCGGCGAGCTCGGACTCACGCCCAAGGACTTCGAGGCCTACCTGCGCCGCCAGATGACCGTCCGCTCCGGCGTCATGCAGACGCTGCTGGGGTCTGCCACCTGGGCCTCGCCTGTCGAGGTCGAGCAGTCTCTCGCCGACCTTACCGACGTGTTCACCGTCAAGGTCGCCAGCTTTGCGCAGGATCCAGTCGCCGCCGCCAAGATCAAGCTCGACGACGCCGGGCTCAGGAAGTGGTACGACGCCAACCTCAAGAAGCTCGCGCTTCCCGAGCGCATTAAGATCCGCTATGTCAGGTTCGACGCCGCGAGCAGCAACGTCCTCGCCAGGATGACCGTGAGCGAGGACGAGATGCGCGACTACTACGACGCGGTCGCCGCCGACGAGTACAAGACCAAGGATACCAACGGCGTCGAGACCGTCAAGGCGTTCGACGAGGTCCGCGGCCAGATCGAGAAGAAACTTCGCCAGATCGCCGCGGTGACCTTCTACGAGACCAACCTCACCCGCCGCGCCTACGCCAACTTCGCCGAGGGCGAAGACCGCAAGGCCTCGCGCGTCGACAAGATCGCCGCCGAGGAGGGCGCGAAGGTCCGCGAGAGCGACTGGTTCGCTATCGACGGCGAGTTCGTCGAGGGCTTCATGGTCCGCCGCGACACCGTCGCTCCGGGTGCCAGGAACTTCGTGGACGAAGTCGCCGGTCTCGATCCGTCGGTCGCCGACTTCCGCTACGCGATCCTTTCCTCCGACCGCTACGTGTGGCTGGTCGAGAAGTCCGCCGTCAGCGAGCCCCACACACCGTCCTTCGAGGACGCGAAGTCCAGGATCGGCGCCCAGGCGCTCCGTGACGCCAAGGCCGACGCCTTCAAGGCCGAGGTCGACGCGGTCATCGCGAAGGGCGTCGACGCGGTCGTTGCGACCAAGCAGGTCTCCACCAACCTTACATTCGCCGTTGCCGACCTCCGATACGGGACCTTCCCCGACCAGTACGCCGTCGTGCAGGCTGCGAAGGGCCTCAAGAAGGGCGAGATGTCCGCCTTCACCCTCACCGGCGCGGGCCGTGCCGTCGTGGTCGTCTGCGTCGACCGCATTCCCGGCGACGCCGCCCAGACGGTGATGATGCGCCCGCAGGCACGCGACCAGATCGCCTCGTCGCAGCTCGGGCACCTTACCGAGACCTGGGGCGACTGGAACCTCCGCCGCCTCGGCCTCAAGACTGTCTACGAGACGGCGATCGAAGAACCTGCCGAAGAGGCCTCGCCGGAGTCGTGACGCGATGACCGTCAGCTTCAAGCGAATCAGCCCCGACGCCGTCCTTCCCGCCTATGCGCACGCATCCGACGCGGGCATGGACGTGCGGAGTGTCGAGGACCTGGTGGTCCCCCGCGGGGGAAGGGCGCTTGTCCACACCGGACTCGTCATGCAGCTGCCGCCGATGTTCGAGGCCCAGGTGCGTCCGCGCTCGGGGCTGGCGCTCAAGCACGGCGTCACCGTTCTCAACACCCCCGGCACCATCGACTCCGGCTATCGCGGCGAGGTCGGCGTAATCCTCGCCAATTTCGGAGATTCCGACTTTGAGGTCAGGAAGGGCGACAAGGTCGCCCAGATCGTCATTGCCCCGGTGACCGTGGCCCAGATCGTCGAGACCGATTCGGTCGGCGAGACGGACCGAGGCGAAGGCGGGTTCGGGTCTACAGGAAAATGACACTTCGAGTCTACAAATACGGCGAGCCTGTGCTCCGCGAAAAGGCGAAGCCCGTCGACATAGTGACGGACGAACTGCGCAAGCTTGCCGACGACATGCTCGACACCATGTACAAGTCGCACGGCGTTGGTCTTGCGGCCGAACAGGTCGGGCGTCTAGAGCGTATGTGCGTGATCGACATCCCGGAGGGGTGCGACGACAAGGAAGACGAGGCGTTCAACGCCCCGATAGCGATGCCCCTCAGGCTCTTCAACCCCGAGATCATCGCCCGCGAAGGCTCGCAGCGCGACAAGGAGGGGTGCCTCAGCTTCCCGTCCGTCGGCGGATCCATCACCCGCGCCGCGCAGGTCACCTGCCAGTACCTCGACGAGGAAAACCGCCCCCAGATCATCACTGCGCGCGGGTTTCTCGCCCGGGCGATCCAGCACGAGGTCGATCATCTCGACGGAGTGCTCTACGTCGACCACATGTCCGCCGTAGAGAGACTGTCCGTTTCGGGAAAGCTGAAGAAGCTCGCCAAGGCCAACGGCGGCACGAGATAGCTGGCGCTTGCGCGGGAACGAGGACAAAGAAAAGGCCGCGGAGATGTCCGCGGCCTCTTTTTCCGTCTTATAGGAAATCGCCTTACTTGACGACGACGACGGAGTTGAACGTGCCCTGGTCGTTCTGGACCGAGTTGACGTTCTCGGGATCGGCGCACCAGGTGCCGTCGATGACGAACTTGTACTGGTACTCGCCGGGGGCGAGCTTGACGGTGGCGGCGTAGACGCCGTCCTTGGCCTTGTACGCCATCTTCTTGGCGGTCGGGTTCCACTTGTTGAACTCGCCGGCGACGTAGACGGCCTTGCCCTTGTCGGCATGGACCGTGAACGTGACGTTCCTGGCCGCGGGCTTCGCGGCCTTCTTGGCCGCAGGAGCTGCGGACTTCTTGGTGACCACCTTCTTGGCGGTCGCGCACTTTTTCGTGGTCTTGATCTTCATTGTTACCCTCTTTTCTGAAGCAGGTCTTGAAGCGGAACGCCTCTTGACGCCTTGTATTCAGTGAACGGGCGAATAGTATCTCATATTTTCTCGAAATGTCAACGGATAAATTTGGTATAATTTCCACAAATGCAAGACAAGATACTGCGCATGTGCACGATACTGCTCGTGCTGCTCATAATCGCGGGCGGCGTCATCCTCGCCATGCCCGACTACCACCGCGGGAAGTCGCTTCGCCGCGAAGACGAGGAACTGGCGGCGAAAATCGAGGAGAAGAAGCAGGAAATCGCCGCGCTGGCCGAGAAGCAGCGCCGTTTCCAGACCGACAAGGACTTCATCGAGTCCATAGCGCGGCAGAACTGCCGCGTCTACCCCGGCGAACTGGTGTTTCTCTTCGAAGACGACTGATGGCGGGCTTCCTCAGACTTCTTGCGGGCATTCTGCTCCTTCCCGCCTGCTGGGGGATGGCGCGCGCCTTCGTCGACGCCGTTTGCGTCGCCGGCGGCGCGACCGGCTTCAGCGCCGAGGCGGTGGCGCTCCTCGGGGGAATGGTCGCCTTTGCGCTCTGCTGGGCCGCGCTCTCCCACCCCGTCCGCACCTATGTACTCGGACACGAGCTCACCCACGCGCTCTGGGGGCTTGCGTTCGGCGCGGTTCCGTCGAAGCTGAAGGTCGGCGAGTCCGGCGGCAGCGTGAACCTCACCAAGTCCAACCTGCTGATCACCCTCGCGCCGTACTTCTTCCCGTTCTACACCTTCGTGGTCGTGGTCGCCGCGCTGGTGACCTGCGCCTTCGTGCGTCCGCTGCCGTGGCTGCCGCTCTGGATGTTCATGGTCGGCTTCACCTGGGCGTTCCACGTTCTCTTCACGGTCGAGACGCTCGCCCGCCGGCAGCCGGACGTGACCCTGTACGGACGCGTCTTCTCCTGGACGTTCATCTTCCTCGCCAACGTGCTGCTCGTCCTGGCCTGGCTGGCCGCGACGACGCCGCTCACATTCTCGGAGACCCTGTCCATCGTCCTGCACCGGACGGCCGGCGCGTATGCCGGAGTCTTTTCGTTCTTCGCGTCGGCCTTCGAATGGGCGAGGGCGCGAATCGGGGCTGCAAAGGAGGCCGCCTGAAATGTTTCCCGACCTGGTCGACATCGGATTTCTCCATCTCAAGACGTACGGCGCGTGCATGGCCGTCGGCTTCCTGCTGTGCTGGAAAGTCGCGACGGCGCTGTATCAGCGCAAGGACCTTCCCGACCTGCTGATGCTGATGATGGGCGGCGGCATCGTCGGCAGCCGCATCGCCTACGTGATCGAGCACTGGAGCTCGGAATTCGCCGCCAGTCCCGCGAGCGTCGTCAGGATCGACCAAGGCGGGCTCATGTTCTACGGCGGGCTCATCCTCGACATAGTCCTGTTCTTCGCCTGGTGTCGGGTGAAGAAGGTCAAGGCCATGGAGCTTGCGGACGTGCTCTGCACGGTCATTCCGCTCGGACACGCCTTCGGGCGCATCGGATGCTTTTTCTTCGGCTGCTGCTACGGGCGGATTTCCGATTCCGCGATCGCAGTCCGCTTCCCCGCCCATTCGCCCGCGTGGTACGAGCAGGTGCGGGACGGACTCATCGCGCCTTCCGCCACGCAGTCGCTTCCGGTCCTCCCCACCCAGCTGATCGAGTCCGCCGCGCTCTTCGCCCTCTTCGCAGCTCTTCTCGCCCTCTACCGCCGCCGTAGAGGCGACACGACCGCCGTGTATCTCGTCGGCTATGCGGCAATCAGATTCGCGATCGAATTCCTGCGCGGGGACCCGCGCGCCGCGTTCGCCGGCCTCAGCATCGGGCAGCTGATCTCGGTCGGCATGGCCGCCCTTGGATGCGCTTTCTACTTCTATGGCAAATCTGCACGTCATAATCGGTGAGGACGACTACCTGGTCTGCGAAACCGCCAGAAAGCTGTCCGGAGGCGCCTCCGGAACGGCCCTGGAGGTAATCGACTCCAACAGCTCCACCAACGCCGACCTCCAGCTTCGGGACATCGCCGAGGCGGACGCGTCGTATTCGACGCCGCCGTTCCTCGATCCCGTCAAGGTCACCTGGTGGAAGAACGTCGGCTTCCTTCCCTGCCGCGGCGCGAAGGCCCCGTCGCAGGACGTCGTCGAATCGCTCTGCCGGCTGGCGCGCAAGTTCGCGGCTTCTCCGCTCGGGGAGAACCAGCGCTTCATCCTCTCGGGTCCGCGCCTCGACCAGCGCGGCGAGTTCGCCAAGCTCCTGAAGTCCGCCGGCGCCGAAATCGCGGTTTTCGCCGCCGGCAAGCCGTGGGAACAGGCGCGAAGCGCTGTGGCCCGCGCGACCGAGATGGCGGCTGAGGCAGGGCTCAGGTTCAAGCCCGGCGCGGCGGACGCCTTCATCTCCCGCGTCGGCGCTGACACCCGCTCGATCGCCTCGGAAATCGCCAAGATGCGCGACTACCTGGGCGGACGCGACACCGTCGAGCTTTCCGACATCGACGAGGTCACTTCGCAGGGCGTCGGCGTCGAGCCCGAGATCTGGGCCGTTACCGACGCGCTGGGCGAGCGCAACTTCGCCAAGGCCGCCGCCGCCCTGCGCCGCTTCGAGCACGAAAGCGGCTTCGCCGTCCTGATGACCACGGTCGTCGAGCGGTTCTTCCGCCAGCTCCTCGAGCTCAAGGACGCCGCCGCGAAGGGCAAGACGGACGTGGTCGCCGAAGGCGCAAGCCCGTGGGCGCTGAAGAAGAACCTCGGCTTCCTTCGCAACTGGTCGCTTGCCGAGCTGCGCGTGGCCCGCGCGAGGTTCATGCGCCTCAGGGAGCTTGCCGTCTCCTCCTCGGCGGCGGTGGACGCGCTGGTCGTCAAGGAGGTCGCGCAGGCGTGCGCGCGCAGGGGAGGGGCGAGATGAACGAGCACGAGATGCTGCCGCTCAGGCTTGCGGCCGAGCACGTCCACCTTGAGGCCAACGAGCTCAAGCACTTCGCCCAGCGCGGCGAGATCGAGGCGAGCGAACGCGGCGGCGAATGGTATTTCGAGCACCGCATCCTCGACGAATGGGCCCAGCGCAACCTGCTCGCCTCCACCGACAGGGATCTCAGGCGGCAGCACGAGGCGATGAT
>LXOW01335562.1_pt1 | contig 12516 bp, 11 predicted proteins | sample 1368591 | NCBI WGS metagenome assembly LXOW01 (sample SAMN04884650, study PRJNA319009) | bovine gut metagenome | isolation source: Cow rumen | host: Bos taurus | place: Italy: Legnaro (PD) | collected 2014-07-09
GATCACGGGGGAGCCCGGCGCCGTGTCCCCGCTCAGGGTCAGCAACATGGCTTCCCGGTTCTTCCACTTCGTCACGGACAGGTCATATACCGCCCGGTTGATGCGGGACTGCATCCAGTCTCCGGACCGGACCAGCAGGTCATCCGCCTGCACCGACCGTGCTGCTTCCAGGAAAGGGAACGCGGGAATACCCTGCGCCTTCTCTTCCGTCTCATGCAGCAGCACCGCCACCGTGCCCTGGCCCGTCTTCATCATGACGGCGACTTCCCGGAGGGTGTTCCCATCCCAGATCTCCAGCTTGTCCGGATTGTCCGGGAGTCCGGCGGCCGAAGTGATCGTCACCCCGTCTGCCACCGGAATCGCGGAGCAGACCCAGTTCTTTCCGCTTTCTGTCACTTCGTATACATCGTACAGGTCCGGGATCCCCTCAGTGGATTCCGCCCAGGCTCCGGCCGCTGCGCACAGCAGCACCAGCGCGGTCAGAAGCGCGGTCCATTTCTTCATCATTGTTATTCCTCCTGTATCGTCAGGCCGGCAGCCTTATTCGTGATAATCCTGCAGGGATACGGAGACCATCCGGCTCACGCCCTGCTCCTCCATGGCGACGCCGTACAGGCCGTTGGCCCGCTCCATGGTTCCCTTCCGGTGGGTAATGACCACGAACTGGGTGGACTTGGAATACTCCGCCAGGTAATCCGCGAAATAGCCGATGTTCGCGTCGTCCAGCGCCGCCTCGATCTCGTCCAGGATGCAGAAGGGCGTGGGCTTCAGCTTCAGCGTGGCAAACAGGATCGCGATGGCGGTCAGCGCCTTCTCGCCGCCGGACAGCAGCGACAGCAGCTGCAGCTTCTTTCCCGGCGGCTGCGCGTTGATCTCGATGCCGCAGTTCAGCGGGTCATTCGGGTCCGTCAGCTGCAGCTCCGCGTGTCCGCCGCCAAACAGCCGCTCAAAGGTTTCGGTAAAGAATCCCTGCAGCAGCGAGAAGCGCTCCACAAAGGTTTCCTTCATCTGTTCCAGCAGCCGGGCGATCAGGTCCCGCAGGTCCTTCTCGGCCTTTTCCAGGTCCTCCCGCTGCACATACATCTCGTCGTACCGCGCCTTGGTGGATGCGTATTCCTCCACCGCGTGCACGTTCACCGGGCCCAGGGCCCGGATCTCCGCGGACAGCTGCGCGGCCTGCCGGTCCGCCTCCGTCACGTTGATTCCCTCCGGCCGGCGGAATTCCTCCGCTCCCGCGTAGGTCACCTCGTACATGTTCCAGATCCGGTCCTGCATTGCCTTCAGGTCGCCTTCCGTCCGCGACCGGGCCAGTTCCAGCCGGTGGGCCCTGTCGCTGTCGCGGCTGAAGGACTGGTGCAGTCCCTCCATCTCCGTCAGCAGCTCCCGCAGCAGGTTCTGCCGGCCCGTGCGCGTTTCTTCCAGTTCCGCGGTGATCCGCTCGCGCCCGGCCTGCTCCCCGGTGGCTTCGTCCACGGCTTTGCGCAGTTCCGCTTCTTTTTCGCTTTCCGCCTCATCCTGCGCGCTGAGCGCTGCCAGGGCAGCCTTCCGCTGCTCCTGTTCCCGGGTGATCCGCTCCTGCTCCTGCTCCAGGCGGGCCTTGTCCCGCTGCAGGATTTCCAGCTCATGCTGCAGGTCGTTCACCGCCAGCGTCAGGCGCAGGGTTTCCGCCGCCAGCTCCTCGGCGTTCTGCCGGGCTTCCGCCGCGGCCTGCTGGAGCGCGGCCGCTTCCTTTTCCATCTCGCCGCGGGTCTCCTCGGTCTTTTCCGTCTGGTCGTCCGCCATGGACAGCTGTTCCCGGATCTGCATCATGGATTCCATCAGCTGTTCCCGGGCCGCTTCCGTCTCGCTGACCCGCAGCTGGTGCGTCCGCTGTTCGTCCTCGGCGTTCTGCAGGCGCTCGGTTTCCCGCGCCACGGCAATTTCCTGCTGGTGCAGCTCTTCCAGCGCTTCCGCGGACCGGTTCTTCAGGCTGTCCTTTTCCGCCTGCCCGTCCCGCATGCATTTCAGCAGCCGTTCCAGCTCGTCCTGTCCCGTGTTCAGCGCTTCCGTCAGTTCCTTCAGTTCCCGCTCCCGGGTGAACAGGTTCACGCTCCGGGAGGATACGGATCCGCCGGTCATCGATCCGCCGGAATGCATCACGTCGCCCTTCAGCGTCACCAGGCGGAAGTCATGTCCGCCCTTCCGCATGATCGCGATGCCGTGGGCCAGGTTGTCCGCCACCACGGTGCGCCCCAGCAGGTTCTCCACAACGCCGCGGTAGTGCGCGTCGCAGGATACCAGCTCCGAGGCCACGCCCAGGGCGCCGGGCATGGTCAGCACTTCCCGCTCCCTGTCCGTCAGCACCCGGGGGCGTACGGTCGTCACCGGCAGGAACGTAGCCCGGCCCAGCCGGTTGGTCCGCAGGAATTCGATCAGCGTCTTGGCGGTTTCCTCGTCCTCTGTCACCACGTTCTGCTGCGCGTTGCCCAGCACCATGTCCATGGCGGTTTCATATTCCCGGGGCACGTCCAGCAGCCGGTTCAGGGGGCCGTAGACCTTGTCCATGCCCTCTTCCTGGGCATAGCGAACTACGGACCGCACCGAGTTTGCGTATCCTTCCATTTCCCGGGACATTTCATCCAGCAGTTTCTGCCGGGATTCCATATCCCGCATCTCCGCCAGTTTTTCGTCATAATCCTTCCGGGCCCGGATCACGGAGGCGTCCGCTTCTTCCAGCTGGGCGCGCACATCCTGCACGTCCTTTGCCAGGCGGTTCTGCTTCTCCTGTTCCGCCTGCAGGCGCTCCCGCGCTTCCTTCACCGTGTCGTCCAGGTCCAGCCCGGCGCACTTCATGGCCTCGCAGGTTTCCGTAACCTCCTGCAGCCGTTCCTCCATGGTGGTCAGCATGGTTTTCAGGCGGGTCTGGTCGTTCAGGGCGGCCGTCCGCCGGTTGATGGCGTCCATCATGGCCGTCTTCTGCGCTTCCAGCTTTTCTTCCCGTTCGTCCTGCGTCCTGCGAGCCTCTTCCTCCGCCTGTTTCGCCTTTTCCAGGGCCTCGGTCTGCTGCTGCAGCACGCCGGAGCGCGTCTCCGTTCCGCTGCCGCTTTCCTCGGCCATCCGGCCCAGCTCCTCCAGGCGCTCGCCGTTCAGGCGCATTTCTTCCTCAATGCGTTCCCGGTTTTCCTGCCGGCTGCGCTTCCGCTCCTCCGCGGCATGCAGCGCGTCGCCCGCCGCATGGACCGCTTCCATGCCGGCCAGCATTGCCGCGTGCGCTTCGGAGATTTTCCCGTCCAGTTCAGTGATCTCCGCCTGCTTCCGGTCGCGCTCCTGCGCCTTTTCCTGCAGCGTGATCTCCGTCTGCTCCAGCACAGCCTTCAGGCCCTGCAAGTCCTGGTCGTAATCCCGGAGCTTTGCTTCCATCTTGTCCGACCGGACCAGGAACAGGTTCAGGTCCAGTTCCTTCAGTTCCTCCGCCAGGGTCATGTATTCCCGCGCGTTTTTCGACTGTTCCTCCAGCGGGCCCAGCTGGCGCTTCAATTCGTCCAGGATATCGTCAATCCGGGTGATGTTCTCCAGCGTCCGGGTCAGCTTCCGGTCCGCTTCTTCCTTCCGGGCCTTGAATTTGACAATGCCCGCCGCTTCCTCGAACACCAGGCGCCGGTCCTCGCCCTTGCGGGAAAGGATCTCGTCAATCCGGCCCTGGCCGATGATGGAATAGCCTTCCTTGCCGATGCCGGTATCCCGGAACAGGTCCACCACGTCCTTCAGGCGGCAGGAGGAGCGGTTCAGGAAATATTCGCTGTCCCCGCTGCGGTATACCCGGCGGGTGACCATGATCTCGGAGTATTCCAGTGGCAGGGAATGATCCTCGTTGTCGAAAACCAGGGAAACTTCGCAGTAGCTCAGCGGCTTGCGCGTCTGCGTTCCGCTGAAAATCACGTCCTGCATGCTGGCGCCGCGCAGGGTCTTGGCACTTTGCTCGCCCAGGACCCAGCGCACCGCGTCGCCGATATTGCTTTTTCCGGAGCCGTTGGGACCGACGATCGCCGTGATGCCTTCATTGAAGACGATCTCCGTCCGCTGGGCAAAAGACTTGAATCCGTACAGCTCCAGTTTCTTTAATCGCATAGTTCCTCCAGATCGTTCCGTGCCGTATGCACGAACACTTTATTATACCATGAATGCCCTCCTGGAAAAAGCCTGACAACATCAAAAATACATGGCTTGACTTTGTCCCCCATCGTTGTAAAATGGTCCCTGTGCAAGAATGATCAAGGGATTGAGGTTTTCCTGATTTATGCTGAAACGGTATATCGGTACCAAAGCTTTCTATAAAAGTGTACTGACTCTCCTGATTCCCATTATCATCCAGCAGTTCATCACTTCCTTCGTTTCCCTGCTGGACAATGTCATGGTCGGCAGCCTGGGAACGGAAGCCATTTCCGCCGCCTCCATCGCCAACCAGGTGATGATGGTGTTCAACCTGGCCATTTTCGGCGGCATGAGCGGCGCCAGCATCTTCGGCGCCCAGTTCTACGGCAAGGGCGATATGGACGGCATGCGCTATACCTTCCGGTATAAGATGTATTTCGGCGTGCTGTGCAGCGCCGCCGCCATCCTGGTCTATCTCCTCTGCGGACAAAACTTCATTGATTCCTTCCTCCGGGGCGAAAGCAACGGCGGAGACATGGCGCTTACCCTGCGCAGCGGCTGCAACTACCTGAACATCATGCTCTGGGGCCTTCCGCCCTTCGCGCTGGTCCAGGTCTATGCCGGCACCCTCCGTGAGTCCGGGGAAACCCGGGCCCCCATGTTCGCCGGCATCTGCGCCATCCTGACCAACCTGCTTGGCAACTGGATCCTGATCTTCGGCAACCTCGGCGCGCCGGCCCTGGGCGTGGAAGGCGCCGCCATCGCCACCGTCATCTCCCGCTATGTGGAGCTGCTGATCGTGGTCATTCACGCACACCGCCATACCGACCGCTATGTCTTTATCGCCGGCGCTTACAAGAGCGCCTACGTGCCCGGCAAGCTGGTCCTGCGCATCACCCGCACCGCGGCGCCCCTGCTGGTCAATGAAATCCTCTGGTCCCTGGGCATGACCTTCATCAACCAGTTCTATTCCTCCCGCGGGCTGAACGCCGTGGCCGCGCTGAACATCAACGGTACCGCCTTCAACCTCTTCTGCGTCATCATGTTCGCCATGGGCAGCGCGGTTTCCATCATGGTGGGCCAGCGCCTCGGCGCCGGCAAGATGGAGGAGGCCCGGGATGTGGACCGCAAGCTGATCTTCCTGACGGAGGTTGTCCATGTCATTATGGGCGGCCTGCTGATCCTGGTTTCCCCGCTGATCCCCCGGCTGTACAACGTCAGCGCCGAAGTGCAGGACCTGACCCGCCAGCTGCTGGTCATCGTCGGCATGACCCTGCCGATCCATTCCTTCGCCCATGTGACGTATTTCACCATCCGCTCCGGCGGGCGCACGGTCATCACCTTCTTCTTTGACGCGGTCTACACCTGGGCCGTCACGGTGCTGCTGGCCTTCCTGCTCACCCGGTATACGGACTGGCCCATCGTGAATATCTACTTCTGCGTCATGTTTATCGATATCGTGAAGGTGATCATCGGCCTGCTGATGATCCGCTCCGGCTTTTGGGTCCGGAATGTGGTCAACGATCCGAAGCCGGAACCGGATCGGGAGTAAACCTCCCCGGTCTTGTATTTTTCCGTTGATCCGTTATAATGTTTCCCGCTGAAACCTTTATGAAGGAGGGCACTTCATTGAATTACGCTGAGGAATCCCTGCGCCTGCACGGCGAATGGAACGGGAAAATCGAAGTCGTTTCCCGCGTCCCCGTTAAAACCAAGGAAGACCTTTCCCTGGCCTACACCCCCGGCGTGGCCCAGCCCTGCCTGGAAATCCAGAAGGATTACGACAAGTCCTTCACCCTGACCCGGCGGAGCAACCTGGTCGCCGTCATTACCGACGGCACCGCGGTCCTCGGCCTGGGGGATATCGGTCCGGAAGCCGGCATGCCGGTCATGGAAGGCAAGTGCGCCCTGTTCAAGGCCTTCGGCGATGTGGACGCCTTCCCCATCTGCGTCCGCAGCAAGGATGTGGATGAAATCGTCCGCACGGTTTACCTGATCTCCGGTTCCTTCGGCGGCATCAACCTGGAGGATATCGCCGCCCCCCGCTGCTTCGAAATCGAGCGGAAGCTGAAGGAAATCTGCGATATCCCGATTTTCCATGACGATCAGCACGGCACCGCCGTGGTTGTGGGCGCCGCCCTGCTCAACGCCCTGAAGGTCACCGGCAGGCAGGTCGGCGACATCAAGGTCGTCATCAACGGTGCCGGCAGCGCCGGTATCGCCATTGCGTACCATATCATGGCCCTCGGCGTGAAGCACCTGAAGGTGGTGGACAGCAAGGGCATCCTGGCGGATCCGGAAAATCCGAATCCCGCCAAGGCCGAAATGGCGAAGATCACCAATCCGGAAAAGTTCACCGGCAAGCTGGCGGACGCGCTGACCGGCGCGGATGTGTTCATCGGCGTCAGCGCGCCCCACGTGGTCACGAAGGAAATGATTCAGTCCATGGCAAAGGATCCCATCGTCCTGGCCATGGCCAACCCCGTTCCGGAAATTGAGCCGAAGGACGCGCTGGAAGCCGGCGCGGCCGTCGTCGGCACCGGCCGGAGCGACCATCCGAACCAGATCAATAACGTGCTCGTCTTCCCCGGCCTGTTCCGCGGCGCCCTGGATGTCCGTGCCCGGGATATCAACCAGGCCATGAAGCTGGCCGCCTCCCATGCCCTGGCGGACCTGGTTTCCCCGGAAGAGCTGAACCGTGAATATGTCCTGCCCGCCCCCTTCGATCCCCGGGTCGGCCCGGCTGTCGCCAGGGCAGTTGCCCAGGCCGCGCGGGACAGCGGCGTGGCCCGTATTTAATTTAAAGGAGGAGAAGCCGATGGTACGTCATATCGTTCTGTTTAAGATCAAGGAGGAATATAAGGCGGATATCCCGGACATGGTGGAGAAGTTCTACGCCATGAAGGGAAAGATCGAAGGCATGGTCAGCCTGGAGGCCGGTGCGGATTTCCTGCAAAGCGACCGTTCCTATGACGTAGCCCTGATCACGGAGTTCGTCAGCCGCGAAGCCCTGGAAGCTTACCAGACCCATCCGGTTCACCTGCCGGTGAAAAAGCGCATGGGCGAGGTGCGGATCTCCTCCGTCGCCTGCGACTACGAGATTCCGGAATAATCCCTCCCCCTTGTCATCCTGAGCGCAGTGCTGCGAAGCAGCACGGAGTCGAAGGATCTCACTGTCGGGTTCATCCTGCTGAATCGTATCAAAAAAACTGCTCCGATCGCTCGGAGCAGTTTTCTTTTTTGAACTCAATCCACCGTGTAGGGCATCAGCGCGATGGCACGGGCGCGCTTGATGGCCTCGCTCAGCTGACGCTGATGCTTGGCGCAGTTGCCGCTCATCCGGCGGGGCAGGATCTTGCCGCGCTCGTTGGTGAAGCGGCGCAGGCGATTGATATCCTTGTAATCGATGAATTCAATCTTATCGACACAGAAGGTGCAAACCTTCCGGCGGGGACGGCGTCCTCCGCGGGGGCGCGGCCTTCTTTCGCCACGATCTTCAGACATAGGGCTTAACCTCCTTACTCAGCGTTAGAAAGGCAGTTCGTCGGTCTCCACAGCGGTGAAGCCGGCTGCCTGGGGTTCTGCAGAGGGAGCATCAGCCGCAGCGGGGGCACTGTAGCCGCCGGCAGCTTCCGCGTCGTTGCGGGAAGAAAGGAATTCAACTTCATCAGCGGTCACTTCCAGGCTGGCGCGGGTTGTCCCGTCGTTTGCCTGATAGGTGCGGACGCTGACCGGCCCGACAACGCAGACCTTCCGGCCCTTGGCCAGATACTTCGCGCACAGTTCGCCGCGTTCACGCCAGGCGGATACACGGAAGAAATCAGCTTCCGGCTGTCCGTTCTGGGCATCCCGGTTACGGTTCCTGCGGTTCACCGCGACGGTGAAGTCACAGACGTTGACGCCGGCGGATGTGGTACGCAGTTCAGGATCACGTGTCAGATTTCCGATAATAGTCAGCTTATTCATTCTTTCTTCTCCTCTTGGATCTTACTCTGCGTCTGCGGGGGTCTCTTCTGCTGCAGGTGCTTCTTCAGCAGGAGCCGCTTCTTCCGCGGGAGCTTCTTCGGCGACGGGCGCTTCTTCAGCAGGAGCGGCTTCGTCGGCAGGAGCTTCCACGGGAGCGGGCTTGTTGGCGCGCGGCTTCACAGCAGAGCGCTTCTCGACCAGCTTCACCACCAGATAACGGAGCACGTTCTCGTTGATCTGCAGGTTACGCTCGAGCTCGCGGGGCAGTTCGACCGGTGCCTTGAAGGTCACCAGCACGTACCAGCCTTCGGTCTTGTAGTCGATCGCATAGGCCAGGCGGCGCTTGCCCCATGTTTCATCGACCTTTTCGATCTCACCACCGTTNNATGTAGATCATTTCATACCTGTTCATCATTCTTTCACCTCCTCACGGACTTTTGGCGCTGCTTTCTGCAGCGCAAGGATGTGCCGATTAGGGATTATAGCAGAACACCCGTTGATTTGCAAGGGGAACAATCATCTTTTTGGTTGATTTTCCAAATCCTGTCAGCCCCCTCTTTTTACTTGCAAAACAGGATGTTCTCCGTTATACTTGACCGGACTTTTACTGATGGTTATGGGGGTTTTCCAATGAGCTGGTTCTTCTTCGCCCTGATCTGCCTCCTGGGCTGGGGCTGCGCCGATCTGTTCTACAAGAAGGGGACAGATGAGCACGACCGTTATTCCCACCTGCGCATTGCCGTCTGGGTCGGCCTGGTGATGGGCGTCTGCGCCATCATCATGATGCTGATCCCCTTTGACGAAGAGCTGAAGACGCCGATGTCCGTCGGCGCCCTGATTGAAAACGGCATCAAGTATTCTCCCGCTTCCCTGTGCTATATCCTTTCCATGGTCATTGGCTATGCCGGCCTGCGCTATATGGAAGTCAGCATCGTTTCCCCGGTGCAGAATGCTTCCGGCGGCCTCTCCGCTATTTTCATGACCGTGTATTTCCTGATCGTCGGCCGGCTGGAGAGCATTTCCGAGATCTTTGATCCCCTGACCACGGTCGGTACCATCCTGATCGTCCTGGGCGTCATCGCCCTGGCCATTGTGGAGCAGCGCCTGGCCCGGGAGGAACGCCGCCTGAACCCGCCGGAGAAGAAATACCGTTTCGGTGCCCTGGCGCTCCTGTTCCCGATCCTCTACTGCCTGTTTGATACCCTGGGCACCGCCGCCGACGGCATCATCCTTGATGAGGAAGTCGGCCTGGGCCTGGGCGAGGTTGATGTCCTGATCCTCTACGGGCTGACCTTCCTGCTGGCGGGCCTGATCGCCTGGATTTTCCTGTGGATCCGGGAAAAGAAGCCCTACAATCCCTTCGCGAGAACGGAGCTCACCAAGGGCATCGCCGCCTGCTGCGAGGAATTCGGCCAGGTGTTCTACGTCTTTGCCATGGCCCGCAATCCGGTGGTGGCCGCTCCCATTGTCGCCAGCTACTGCGTCGTGTCCGTGCTGCTGGCCCGCATCTTCCTGAAGGAGAAGCTGAAGGCCGCCCAGTACGCCTGCATTTTTGCCGTCATTGCCGGCATTATCGTCATCGGATTTGTCGGGGACTGACCTCCCCGTTCCTTCCCTATCGTTCCCCCGACCCCGCAAAGGAGATGAAAGCCATGCCGCGGAAAGCCACCGGATCCTTCCGTCCTGCCCGCGTGCTGGCTTTTTTGCTGTGCCTTTCCCTGTGCCTGCTTTCCCTGCCTGCATCCCTGGCGGAAAGCCCGGCGGAAAGCGCCCTCACCCTTTCCCTCCCGAAGGAAGTGAAAGGCTATGCCCATTGTGAGATTACCGTCACCGCGCCGGCCGCGGGGGATCTGCTCCTGACCCTGTATGACAGCCTGGACAATCCGTGGCTTTACCGGCGTGAGCAGCTGACCGACGGGGAAAACCTCCTGTCCTGGGACNNCGGGCCCTACCGTTTTGAAGCCGTGTTTTCCGCCGCGGACGGCCGGGAGTTCACCGCCTCCGCTTCCTTTGACGTACGGGGGTACGCCCCTGCGCTGGCCCTGGCGCTTCCCTCCTCCGAAACCCTGTATCTGGACGGGGGAGAAAGCTGGTTTGTCGAATGCTGGGTGCCCAACGCCTGCATCGTGGCCATGGATGTCCTGGACGCGTCCGGTAATCCCGTTTATACGAAAAGCGTCTCCATGGGGGACCGGGACCGGGATGTGATCCGCTGGGACGGTACGGGTTCCAATCACCGGAAACTCACCCCCGGCGAATATACCGTCCATCTGTATCCGAAGAAAAATCCGGATTTTGATTATACCTGGCCCCTCACCGTGGCAGAGGCCGCGCCGGAAAAGCCAGCGGTGGCTGTCACCGGTCCGGTAATCCCGGAGCGGGGCATGTCCGATGCGGAAATCTGGGAAATCATGATGAAGCCTTCCGTTGTCGTCAACGCCACGGGATCCTCCAGCCGCTTTGTCCTGCGGGAATCCCCCACGAACCGCAGCGCCGCTGTCGGCCTCGTCTGCTGCGCCACCCAGGGGCTGGAAGTCCTGGCCATTGAGGGTGACTGGGCCCAGGTCCGTGCCGGCAATTATTCCGACGGCCATTTCATCACCGGCTGGTATCCCGTGAAGGGCCTGACGGTGGTTACCCCCGCGCCGCATTACGCCGTCCTCGTGGACAAGCGGACCCAGACGCTGACCGTTTATCACGACGGCGTTCCCTTGGGCACCGTTCCGGTCTCCACCGGCCTTCCCACTGAAAAAAAGCCCCAGCGTGAAACCTCGCCCGGGGCCTTCCTCACCGATATTCACTTCAGCCGGGACTTTGCCCAGGATGGCGCCCGCTATGACTATCCCCTGCGCTACCAGGGCGGCAATATCATCCATTCCACCGGCTATGCCCGGATTCCCCACGCCGCCTACAGCGTCAAGGATTACAGCAAAAACCTGCCCATACTGGGGCAGAAAGCCTCCCACGGCTGCGTCCGGGTCAGCCCCTTTACCACGCCGGACTGCGAAATCAACAGCTACTGGCTCTGGACCCACCTGCCGTTCCACACCCGGGTGATCATCCTGGACGATTAATCCGCGTCCCCTGTCCGGATGCGGAACTTCCGGAATCCCGCGCTGCCGCCGGTCTCCCTTGTAGCGTACAGGAACAGGCCAAACCGGCATCCGGTAAAGTGGTCCAGCGCGAATACCATGGTGTGCGCCGGTCCCAGCGGTTCCCACGCGTCTCCCCGCAGGAAGGAGAACCGGACAATCCCGTTCATTCCCTCAAAGCGTACCTCCGCCCGCAGCCGGGCGGTTTTTTCGTTCCACGGAATCCGGGCCGGTTCCTTTTCCTCTTTTGCTCCCGGCTCCCGGGCCTTCATCACCAGGGCATATCCGTCCTTCTCCCGCGTGATGCCGATCAGCCCGTAACTGCCGATCAGCAGGCACAGTCCGGCGGTGTCGCCTTCCCGCAGGTCTTCCGCGTCCACGGTGATCTCCGCGCTGCCCCCGGGCAGCGCCGTCCGCTGGGTAATGGTGTTCCGGGCATGTTCCACCGTCCGGCTGATCTTATCCGTCCGGATGCGGTATTCGCCCTTCCCCGTCTCCCGGCATCCTTCCCGCGGCTCATGGTTGAACTGCCACAGCGGGTGCAGCGCGGAAGCGGTGAAATCGTCGTCCGTCTGCAGCGGTGCGGCGGTCCATCCCGGCCGTGTTGAAGCGTTCTCCACCGCTTTCGTCACGTCCCCGAACACCGGATACCCGGCCCGGTTCCATTCCACCGGCACCAGCACCGGAATCCGCCCAATGGCGCCCCGGTCCTGGAACAGGATGGCGAACCATTTCCCTTCCGGCGTGTCCACGATGCCGCCCTGGGCGGCCCCGCTGTTCATCCCGTCCAGGTCCATGGCCAGCACGTCCCCGCCGGCCCATACGCCTTCCAGATCCTCCGTCACGAAGCAGGCCTCCGTCCGGAACCACTTCCGCTGCTGGCTGTGGATCAGGAAAAGCACATATTTCCCGTTGATTTTGTACAGGTGGGATCCCTCGTAGCCCAGTATTCCCCCCGGCGCGTCCCGCAGGATGATCCGGTCCAGCCCGCCTTCCTTCGGTCCGCTCAGGTCCTCCCGCAGCTCCGTCAGGCGGATATTCCGGTTGCCGTAGACAATGTAGACCCTTCCGTCGTCGTCAAACAGCAGCGACGGATCGTGGTAGATGCCCTCGATATACTGCTTTGTCCAGGGGCCTTCGATCCTGTCCGCCGTGAACAGGAAGGTCTTCGGCCATTCATGGGCGATGAACACCGCGTAGAATTTCCCCTTGTGATACCGCAGGGAGGCGGCCCACATCCCGTGGCCGTAGATGGTTTCCTCCCCCTCCAGTTTCTCCCCGTCCGTGTGCTCCAGCGTGTCATACAGGCTGTCTCTTATACACATCT
>LXOW01382634.1_pt5 | contig 12515 bp, 8 predicted proteins | sample 1368591 | NCBI WGS metagenome assembly LXOW01 (sample SAMN04884650, study PRJNA319009) | bovine gut metagenome | isolation source: Cow rumen | host: Bos taurus | place: Italy: Legnaro (PD) | collected 2014-07-09
TTATTGATTTGAGCAACTAAAACAGTATATTGTTGTTCGTTTGGATATTTTTTTTGCAGGATTTTTGCATGTTTTAAAGCAGCTTGTTTTGAACCAGAAAAGAAAAGACTATATACTAAATAAAATCTTATTTGGTCGTTTTCAGGTTGCAATGCAACAACTTGATCAAAGTATTCTACCGCTGCTTTATAATTTTTATTGGAATAATGTTTAAAACCCTGTGTTGCTAACTCTTGAGTAATATTGCCTTGAGCGCCGGCTTCAAGAGATAAGCATACAAAAGCCGCAACTAATATTTTGCGTAATAACATAATTTAACCTCTATATTTGTTTAGCTTTCAGAAAGCCATTCTAAGGCTTCTGCTTCGTCTGCTACCTGATTTACTAAGAAGAAGAAACCAGACATCTCTAATACTGATGTGTGATGTTTATCTATACCCCATACTGCTATATTCCCAGCAAAATCATCTATAACAACTCCTCCTATATCTAGAAGCGCTGCAACTCCCGGACTGCTTATTAGTTCTGTTTGAGAAAAATCTATAGCGTAAAGAGTTATATCTTTATCTAAACATTCCTGAACATGTTGTTTTAAGCTGGAACCACCTGTATCTTCAAGGTATCCTTTGATTCTCATTATTTCTATATTGTTACNNACTGCTGATACATAAACACCCTCCTACTTTAAACAAATTATCATAACTTATATTATAGAAAAAATCAATATTTTTGGCTTATAGGAGTTTATCTTATAAAGATGGGATTAATATTGTTTTAATTTAAAGTTTGATTTTGAAGCACGTAAATTAGCTAAAAAAATAAATGTGCCGTCTTTAAGAAGATGACACATTGAAAGGGAGTTAGGGATTAGGTTATCCATTCGAGGAGGTTCAGCTTTAAATTTAAAGTTGAACTTCACTTGAACTTCATATTTTTAATATCGGATAGAAAATTTAAAGTGCTTAGCTTTTTTTTATATTTTTTTCAAATTTTTTCTAGTGTAAAAATACAAACATTTTATGACGATAAGAAACATATCTTGTTTTTAAATAAACAAAAACAAATCCTAATTTATTAAATATTGGAGGTATCTCTGTTTATGATGGAAAGTCTCCTTACTATTCCTGAACTCATGGACTTTCTTCAGGTGAAACGAAACACAATTTACACGTTAAGAAATTTAGGTTTACCTACTGTGAAAATTGGTCGTTCAGTAAGATTTAGAGCTGACAGCGTAGTTAAGTGGCTAGCTGAAATGGAAAGCTCAAACAATGCTTCGACTGCATCTATTTTTGCAAAGGATAATACACACCTTATTTAATATATGGGTTTCCTTCCTGAATTGTCTGAAACAACGAAAGACGTTATATATCTTGTGAGTTTTTCTGTATGTTCGGGCGTAATGTTTTGTAAAACGATATTTTCGCTTTACAAAGAATGGCTTAAAGATGAAGATGCAGCATCAAAGCAAAGAATGAAACCTTAACAAAAAAACCGCCTTAGGGCGGTTTTTTGCTATTAAAAGTTTAAAAAATATTAAATTACTTATAAAGTCTCTTATACATGAAATATGAAGCACCAACTTTTTTAAAGTAATCTCTTGTTNNGTTATACTGCCTTGACCGCCATTGTATGCAGCAGTGGCAAGAATCTTTTCCCTATTGAACATATCGTAAAGATATCTTAAATACCAAGTTCCATATTTAATATTTGTTTCTTTGTCCCAAAGCATAGATTCTTTAAACTTTTTTTCACCTAATTTTCCAGCTATCCATTTACCTGTGCTAGGCAATATTTGCATAAGGCTAATTGCATTGCTTCTCGATTTTATTAGAGGGTCAAAATGGCTTTCTTCGCGCATTATTGCTCTAATCCATTCTATTTCGACAGAAAATTTCTTTGCGTTCATTTTTAATAAATCATTCCATGGACGTGGATACATTGCTTCCCATGCCCATTTAGGCATTTCGTCTAGGGATTTGTTTGCTTCAAGTATTTGTCTGGCTAATCTTTCTCCATAACCGCAAACTTGTTTATAATCGTCAAATTCAGCGGCTAAATCTATTAATGCTTTATACAAAGTAAAATCTCTTGGATTTGTTTCTGAAAGAGCATTACCTTCGGCTCTAGCTATATCTATGAAATCTGTTGGCCAAAGTTTTTTTAATCTTTTAATCTTTTTGTGTTGATTATCTGTTAATTTCCCTAATTTAACATCGCTGTATTTTAGATTAGAGGTTCTTATACTTGGTTCAAGCCAATACAAATAGAAAGAATTTGTATAATTTTTCTTTAATCTACTATATATCTTTGATCCTTCTGCTGTTTTGATACCTCCTAAGGCTTTTACTGCATAGCCTAACGCATCGTCAGCTCTGTGATGTCCGATAAAATTGTTTTCATAAAGTTTAAAATATTTTACTGAGCGTTTGACTTCTTTGATGTCATAACACTCTAGCCCCATTTCGTATATTTTTGTGGAAAGAAGTCCATTAATGCGCTTTCCCTTTATTAGATTTTTCAAACAATTAATACATTCTTCATCTTTTTTTAAATAAAATAGGCATCTCATTTTATAGTATTCAGCTGCAAGTTTGTCTATGCTTGAATCGTTTGATGAACATAAAACGTTGCAATCAACCAATGCTTCGGCGTATTTTTTTAAATTAATTAAAGCAAGAGCTCTCTGCTCTATAGCATAAATTCTTATTTCGGGAAGAACTTTTTGATTATTTGCTATTTCTGTTAATAATGCTATACCTTCTTTATACTGTTTATTAGAACACAACCAGCAACCATTAAACAGTTTTATAACCTCAGGAGCCAATAATTTTGTGATTTGCTGCGGTAATTGTTTTCCTTTTTTGAATAGTAAACCTAATAATTCTTCTTTACATGTTATTTTTAATATTTCAAACCATTCAATGGCTAAAAATTCGTAATTATCTGAATTTTCCCAAATTTGTTTTAATAAATCGCAAGTTGATGAAGATTTACTATAGAATAAAGCTCCTCTTGAATATTGTCTTAAGGCTAGTAAAGCGTATCTTGATTTTTTGTTTGGCATAAGATATGGAAGATTATGAAGTTTTTCTAGAGCTCTGCCTGATTGCCATGCTGTGGGCATTTTTTTTGCAAAATCTTCTAGTGAAGCGGTTTCATCTATGCCAGTTGCTTCCAGTTTAAGAAGATATAATGGCATAAAGCACTGCTTTCCTATTTCTGTTTTTGGGTAATTTGTCGTTATTTCTTCGTAAACTTTAATTGCTTCTTGATTTCTTTTTAAATTTTTAAGAGATTCTGCTTTTAAAAATAAATATATGTCTTTAAGTTCTTCTGAAGGAGTAAGACCAGGCAGTCTGGTTAANNGTTTTACTATTTGTTGGATTTTGGTTAGTTGATGCGTTTGCTATATTTATAGGTAATACTAAACTTAAAGTAAAAACTAAACTTATACTATAAACTAACTTCATATTTAACTTTAACATTAATTATCTCCAAAATTTAATCACATTTAACTTATCAAATAATAAAATAATTATCAATAATAATAAGAAAAACAAGAAAATAATTATTAACATAAAATTTACTTTTTAATATAGTGAATCTTCTATCTCTAAATATTATTTGCTTTTCAATTAAAAGTACTGTATAACATTATTCATTGTTTCAAAACTGTATTTAGATAGGAGATTTAAATGAAACTTTACGCAACGGAAAAAATCCGAAACATAGGTTTAGTTGGTCATGGCGGAACAGGTAAAACTTCTTTGGCAGAAGCAATGCTTTTCCACACTGGCGCAAACAGTAGAATAGGAAAGGTTGACGATGATAGTTCTGTTATGAACTATGATCCAGAAGAAATCAAGAGAAAAGCCACTGTTAATTCTTCTCTTGCAGCTATTGAATTTAAAGATCATAAAATCAACGTATTAGACGCACCTGGTTTTGATGATTTTCTTGGTGAAGTTTATAAAATAGTTGGTGCCATTGACATGGCAGTTGTCGTTGTAAACGCTCAATCTGGTGTTGAAGTTGGAACTGAAAAGAACTGGAAGATTTTAGACGACAATAATGTTCCAAGAATAGTTTATTTAAGCAAACTTGATAAAGAAAATATTAATTTAGACAAAACCTTAGCTTCTTTAAAAGAACTTGATAGCAGAATTACTCCTGTTATTATTCCATGGGGCACTTTTGATAAATTAAAAGGCGTTATCGATTTAATCGATATGAAAGCCTATGAATTTACTGACGATAAAGGCAAAGCCGTAAAAGTTCAAGATATTCCAGCTGACCAAAAAGATTTTGCTCAGACTTTACACGATCAAATGATTGAATCTATCGTTGAATGTGATGAAGACCTTATGAACAAATTCTTCGAAGGCGAAGAAATTACCGCAGAAGAACTAAAGAAAACTCTCAGAAAAGGCATCGCCAATAACGAAATTAAGCCATTAGTTAGTGGTATGGCTCTCAAGAATATTGCAACCGAAAATATTCTCAACTTTATTATAGATTGTTGCCCATCACCAGCCGAATGTAAAACATTACCTGTTGTAAAAGCTGGTACTGAAGATGCAGTTGAATTAAAGAACGATCCTAATGGCCCACTTTGTGGATTTATCTTCAAGAAAGTTAATGAACAAACTGGCGATATGATCTTTATGAGAGTTATTAGTGGTACATTCTCTACTGGCGTTGATCTCTATAATCCACAAGCTGAAAATACCGAAAGATTTAGCAGTTTCTCTACTTTAAGAGGTAAAACCAAAATTGATTTGGAAAAAGCTGTTGCAGGCGATATCGTAGCTTTGGTTAAACCAAAATGCTCTCTATTTGGTCATACTTTATGTTCCGAAGCAGAACAATTTGCTGTAAAAGTTCCAGCTCTTCCTCTTCCAAAATTACAATATGCTATTTCTCCAAAAACAAAACAAGACCAAGAAAAAATGGGTGTTGGACTTAACACCTTATGTGCTGATGATGGCGTTTTAAGTTATAAATTTGAACCAGAACTTGGTCAAGGTATTATTTCAGGTCTCGGCGATACTCATATCGATGTTGCTATTTGCAGATTAAAAGCTAGATGGGGTGTTGACGTAGAAATCTCTAAACCAAAAATTCCTTATAGAGAAACTATTAAAGGCACTTCTAGAGTTCAAGGTAAGCATAAAAAACAATCTGGCGGCAAAGGTCAGTATGGTGATGTTTGGATTAAATTTGAACCCAACCATGGAAAAGGCTATGAATTTATAGATGCAATCGTTGGTGGTGTTGTTCCAAAGAACTTTATCCCAGCTGTTGATAAAGGCTTACAGGAAATTAGCCGCAAAGGTGTTATTGCTGGTTTCCCAACAATAGACTTTAAAGCAACCTTAGACTTTGGTTCTTATCATGATGTTGACTCTAACGAAATGTCATTTAAGCTTGCGGCAGCTCTTGCTTTCAAAAAAGGTATTGCCGAAGCCAAACCAGTTCTTCTCGAACCAGTATATGAAGTAGCTGTAACTGTTCCAGATGAATTTATGGGTGACATTATGGGCGATATGAATAAACGCCGTGGTAAAGTTATGGGTATGGATCCACAGGGAAATGGTATGCAGATTATCAGAGCTACTGTTCCATTAGCAGAAATGTATAAGTATGCTACAGACCTTAAATCTATGACTCAGTCTCGTGCAGATTTTACTATGACTTTCAGTTCATATGAAGAAGTTCCTGGCAACGTTACAGAACAGGTTGTTAAGGAATACAAGACTGCTGACGAAGAAGAAGGATAAGCATTTAAAAATAAAAAACCGGGCTTCTTGCTCGGTTTTTTTATTTTTAGATAATATTACTTAAAATAAATTTGACTTTTTTTTGAGTTTTTAATACAAATACAAACAAAGATAAACAAATTTAAACAAAAATAAACATTAGCTTATTGACACCTGCAAAAATTTAAGGTACGATAGTTTGTCATAATGATATAAATGTGGGGGATTTTCTCTATGGCCGAAAAAAGCCGAAATAATGGCAAATTAAACTTTATATTACTTGTTCTGGCGGTTGTCGGCGCAGCTCTATTTTATGGTTGCGGCGGCGTAAATTCTGATATAGTTCCTGAAGCTCAGTGCTTAATAACTGGTACAATTAAACCTAGTGCCACCTTAGAAAGCTATTTGCTTTCTTCACTTCGTGGCGTTACTGCCGATATGAGCGGTTGTAAGGTTTGGGTAGAAGCTGATGGCTATGGTAGCGCTGTTTATACTGATGAAAATGGTAACTATACTATTACTACTCGTCCAACTACTTCTCGTATTGTTGCAGAATATGCTTCTACAAACGGTAACACATATATAGTATGGAGCAATCAACAATCGTTTGTAAGAAAGGTAGATACTAACCAAGTTGATAATATGACCTTAAAAATTGCTAATATTAGCATTAAAGGTCGAATTATATCAAGCAATGGAGCAAGTGTAAGCGGTTCTAATGTCGGCGTTTCTATTTTAGGGAAAACAATTTATCCTGATGAAAATGGTATTTATACTTTGCCACTTATGCCTGAAGACTCTGTTGAAACGCTTACAATTAACGGCGGCGGATACCAGCCAATTACTCAAACTGTTACATTTAGCGAAAACTCCCCACTCATTGAAAATACAGTTGTAACAAATTCAGAAACAAATCGTGCTCCTATTATTACTTCAATTAGTAATAAATCTCAGAATAATGTAAAGAAACAACAAACTGTTCTTTTACAGGTAAACTTTTCAGACCCAGATTTGAACATAGCTACTTGGTCATGGAGCGTTATGCCTAGCGATGGAGCAAGTATAGGTTCATTTACTTCTCAAGAAGGCGATAGATCTCTTACTTATAGTAAAGTCGAATGGCGTGCTCCAGATAACGATACTTTAGCTACTATTACCTTTACTGTTACTGATACTAAAGGTTTAACTGCAAAAAGTTTATTCTTCTTTAATGTTGGTAACGGTATTCCCAATAATCCACCACAGATTCTTTCTATAAACAAAGTTCGAACTAGTGAAGGCGCAGACGAAGACGATAACCATATTCAAGGTCGTGAAAAATATACATTTACTGCTTTAGCATACGATGCTGACGCTGAAGATATGGTAAAGCTCAGATATTCATGGAAATGTGAATATAATGGCGTAAATTGGACAGACGGTTTTGATACGGAAAAAAATGGAGCAACTTCTGCTTCCACAATAGATTTTATTGCTAAAGGCGCAACTCAGACAAATAGAATTGCAACCATTACAGTTGGTGTTTATGATGGAAAATCTTCATGGATTTATAAAAGTCAGCAGTATATTGTTACTCAGGAAGAAGCAAATAGCGCTCCTGTAATAACTCTTGCCACTATTACTGCATATACTGAAACAAAATGGCCATATGAAACCTCTGTTCTTTCAATGAATGGTGGTTTGGCAAAGGTTTCAACTATGTCAAAGTATCGTATTAATGTTGTAGCTACTGATGCAAACGGCGATAAGTTACGCTATTATTTTGGCGATACTGCAACAGGTACAAATAATAGAGAAGAAATAAAAGCTGAATATGAAGGTTTAAGTGATTTATATATACCTTCAACAATTTGGACAGCTCCAAGATATGCTTCTAATGAACTTTTACTTGCTACAATAACTATAAAAGTTTGTGATGAAGATCCATTAGATAATGAACTAATTAGAAGCATAACAACTTATAACCTTAATGTTAAAATTGCTTCAAATCCTGCAAAAATAAAAGCTCCATATATAAAATTTGGAGACTTTGCAAATAAGTGGGGCAAAAAAGGCGAGCAAGCTACTTTTACAGCAGAAATTCATGAAGAAAATGAATCTGGTCCAGCAAAACAATTAAAACAGTATAAATGGCGATATATTTATAGAGCAAACCAAGTTACTATACCAAACGATGCTAATGAAGAAGCAGATGGAGATGGAAAAACAACTTGGAAAAACATTATTACAACTAATAATGGCTGGAAGACAGCAAAGTTTTATTCTACTCCATTAAATAGCAATGCAACGTTTACTGAAGAATTGTTTACTGATGCATTCGCTTCAGAAGTAGGTACTGGAACATATTTTGTTAAATTAATTGCTCAAGATACTGATGGTTTATTTACTTCTAAAGTTGCGACCTTTACTATTAATGCAAGCCCGACTGTTAGCTTAGAGGTAATAGGAATAACTTCATCTGGTGCGCCTTCAGCTGGCGGATCATACGCAGATGTAAACAATCCTACTAGCAATATTTGGGTAGTAAATGAAGGTTGTGGTGTTATTCCACCTAATGCAGATAAGAAGGGCAGTATTAAAGTAAGAGCAACTATACGTGATAATTCTTACGATACTCAGCATAAAGCTTACTTTACTTATGGCAATGCTTCCTATACTGTTAATGTCGGTAATTCTGGAGCAGGCATAGTAAGAACAACAAACAGCAATGGAACTGTTGCTACGGTAGAGTATACAAAAGAAATTGCAGATAGCTGGAATGTAACTGCTGGTAACAATATTACCGTTGAAGTAAGCGCACAGGAACATGCTTCTGTTAATGCATTAGAAGAAATAGCAGCTACTGCTACTGTTGATGTTTATTACAATAAAAAACCAGATGTTGGTGATAGTCCTATTTCTATATCAGATTCATTAATTCAATACGAAGGCTATAACTGCTATATAGTAGGAAGAGATACACCTATTACAGCAATTCTTACTACCTCCGACGATGTTGATGGTGAACTTTTAGGTTATGGCAGAGGTAGAGTTGTTTGGAAAGTAGGTAGTATTAACGCAGCAGGCAATGTTTCATATGGTTCTGCTATCGCAAGCAATAAATTTACTGGTTCACCTGCTGCTAATATGGCAGGTACTGTAACGTTTACAGATTTTTCAGCATTTAGCGTAGGAACTTATACTTTAAGAGCTGAAATTACAGACTCTTATGGCGCTGTAAATGTTGCTACATCTCCAATATTTATTGTTGCTAAAGATTCAAGCATTGCATTTAATCCAACGCCTTCAATTCCTGCTAATGTTGACTTAAATAACAATACTAATCCAACGTATGTAACTTATGGAACCAGCTTTAAAATGAAAGCCAATTATACGGTGGGTGGTGCCAATGGAACTCCAGCTAACGTAGAATATAAATATAAACTGACTACGGCTGACGATTCACAATATACCAACTTCACTTCAGTAACCCAAGATCCTTTAGGCCCAACTGTATCTGCAAGTATAAATACTACAGATATGGCTGCCTCATATTCCTATAATGTTTCTGTTGTTGCTACAGGTAATCACGGTGAAGTAGCAAGCGCTGCATATACTATAATGCTTAATACTCCTCCTGATACTCCAACGGTTATTCTTACCCCAACTCCAGCACCAGCTGTTAATAATGGTATATATACTTCAGGAACTACATTTGCATTAAAAGCAACTATTAATGATCCAGAAGACTTCCAAGATATGACAGTTCATACAATAAAAGCTAGCGAAGCACCAACAGGTGCCAAGTTAGAATTCTGGTATTCAACAGACGATGGAGCTCATACAACTAAGATAAATTCTCCTGACGCTTGGCAGCCAGCGGCTAATAATCACTCTTACCAAGTTATAGCTAGTTATACTGATAAATACAAATCACATGTAGCTTCTTATACTGAAATAAGAGTTTCTAATAGTCCGACCGTAACCTTTAAAGCAGAAACAGCTCAGTATAATAAAAAATACTATTCTAAGACAACTTCAGCTCCTACTATTAATTTGAACTTTACAGTTAATAACTTGGATAGTGAAGATGAAATTAAACACGAAAGTGGCAATTTAACTGGTATAAAATGGTATTATACTAATGTTACTACTGGTGTTACTACTTCATTTACTCCAAGTAGAGTAAACGATGGAACTGCAACAACTAAATATCCTAATTACTGGTATCAGTTTGCTGGACAAACAGCAGGAACATATACATATAAAGTAGAAGTTGAATTGGAAACAGGAATTGTTGGCTCAAGTACTATTACTCCTGTTTGTATTAATCAGATTCCTACAGCTGGTTCTGTAGAAATGACGATTGGAAGTCCTCTTCAGGGTAATATATATCATGGAACAGACGATTTAACCTTCAGCGTAACAGAAAATGATGAAGACGCAGATGATATGCCTACCTTTAAATGGGAAGCCATTAGGAAAAAAGACGGTGCTGTTGTACAAACAGAAACGCATACCTATACGCCGACTGGCCCAACATATCAAAAATTAACTGGTGCAACTTCTGTTACAGATACATTCAAATGGTCTAATGATGTTACTTTGGCTAATATAGGTTCTTACACAGTAAGAGTAACGATTACAGATAGAAATGGCCCTGCTCACTCCGAACAAGTTGTAGCAGAAAAAGAAGTAGTTCGCGATTCTCCAATTGTTATAGGTTCATTTAATGGTCCAGACTATATATATCCTGCTGGAGATAATACTGCTAAGGTATATACTGCAACAGTTACAGGACGTACTGCATCAACTTTGAACTCTTCATTTACCTTTGGTGATGGCGATAATCCAACTACTTCAATAATTGGAACTATTGCGAATGCAGGTTCAAATATTACTAATACTATTCAATATAACCAATTCTCAAGCAGTGTTGGAACAAAAACAATGCTTATTACAGTATCTGATGAATGTGGAATGGTAGCAACAGCTCCTACTAAGGTATATGTTAATGCTAAACCAACATTAGGCACTGTAACAATTAAGGATTCTACTAGTGCGCCAACCACAAGTATCGAAACTGGAGCAAACTTCTCAATAGAATCCTCTTCTAACGATGGCGATCCAAAGGACAATATTACATTTAGACTGTCTATTGACGCAGTAACTCCTGCAAATTATACTACTCCGTATGCTTTAACGTCAAAACTAGTAACGGATGAAACTACAAATAAAACATTGGTATTGAATTCAACTGAAATAGCAGGATTTAGTCCAAAATCAGGAAAATATACCTTTGCTTTAGTTGCAGAAGATTCTCACGGTGTTTCCTCCGAAAAACAGACAGCTGTTTTAACTATTAATAAGTTGCCAACTGTAAGCTTTACTGCATCGCCTAGTTCAAGTGAAAAGTATGATGGTAAGGATGCGTTCTTAGAAACTAGCGATAAATCAGTAAACTTTACTGCAACAGTAAGTGATACAGCAAGTGAAGATTATACTTATAGCTGGTTTAGCGGTGTAACTTCTATCTTGGCAGGTCCAAGCTCAACAAAAACATCATTAACTGATAGTCAGAGCTTTACTGTTACCAATGTTGGAATGGCAAGTTATAGTGTTATCGTAAAAGATCCGCTTGAAGAAACAGCGATTGCAACTAAATCTATCTATGTATTTAGAAAAATACAAGGCACAAGCGACGCTAATGCTGCTGTAAAAGATATAGTAACCAACGTACAAGATAATTCTCATCATTATTTTGTATTTGTAAATGGCGATTTATCAAAAACTACTGGTGCTTATTTGTATGATTTCCCAACAGATACATCTATTGTGGTGCCTTCAAGTTATATCGCTTCCTACTCTGATGTTAGCCAAGACCGCGTTACTATTACGGCTGATACATGGACACCTAAAGCTGTGTGCGCTGCTGTAAGACCTAACGGAAATCTTGTAACTTATGCAACCGATCCGAGNNGAATATGACAGCGGTTGCAGGTAATGCTCCTACGGCAAGCGGTACTAGAATAACAACTGGTCCGACTGTTGCCGAACCATCTCCAGATAAGTCATTTGCCAAAATAGCTGCAAGTAACAGCCAGATTTGGGGTTGGGTAAGCAATAGTGATAATAAGATATATAAAATATCTGAATCAGGCATTGTAACAGAAACCTCTAGGACACATAATGATGTAACCAATATGAGAGCATTTGGCGAATATTTGTATGTTGTAGCTGGCGGAAGCGTAACAAAATACAATGCTTCTTCACTTAATCCAGATGCTGGAGGAACTATTAGTATTACAGGTAAGGTTATTGTAGATATATATGATGCAACAAATCATTACTTCTTATTAACAAAAGATGGTCATATATACATCTATAGAAAATCTGATAAGACCACAACTGACTTGAATTGCAGCACTACATTAGGCAATAATTGCAAGAGCTTGTGCTTCTTTACTACAAGCGATGGTGGTTACTTGTTAGCTCTTGGCGCAACAAAACTTTGTGCAGTTAGCTTAGGTTTGCCTGTAAACGGTAGCAGTCTCAGCACATGGTAAATTAAACTTGTAAAAAAACGCCTTCTTGTTTAATAGAAGGCGTTTTTTTATGATAAAATATTTAATCAAATATTATATATTTCGCTTTTATACTTATCTAAATTATCTTTTATCCACGATATTGTTTTTGATATGCCTTCATGTAAAGAAAATTTTGTGCTCCAATTTGTTAATTCTAATAATTTTTTATTTGAGCCCAACAATCTGT
>LXOW01455521.1_pt1 | contig 12515 bp, 16 predicted proteins | sample 1368591 | NCBI WGS metagenome assembly LXOW01 (sample SAMN04884650, study PRJNA319009) | bovine gut metagenome | isolation source: Cow rumen | host: Bos taurus | place: Italy: Legnaro (PD) | collected 2014-07-09
AAGTCTTTTGGAAGGACTTCCGTTTCACCTAATAAAAGAATTCCTTCTGGATTTAGACTTTCATAAAAAACTTCCATTAAGTTTTTTACAAGCTCATCATCAAAATATATTAACACATTGCGGCACATTATTATGTCGCTTTCTTTAAGTTTTTTTAGATCTTTATTTTGTTTTAAGTTTAAATTTTGAAATTTAACATAGGAAGCAATACTTTTGGGGATTATAAATTGCTCATTCTTTTTATATAAACAAGGTGCTTCTCCAAATACTTTTTCAAAACCATTAAAATCTTTTCTTATAGATCTTGGCGTATAGTTACCGCTTTTAGCGGCTTCCAAATTGCTGTTGCTTATATCGCCAGCATATATTTTAAATGAGGAAATAGGATTAGATTTAAAAAATAAATCTGCTATTATTGCGACTGAATAAGGTTCTTCACCTCTGGAACAGCCTGCGCTCCAAATCGTAATTTTTTTATTGTAATTACTTTTTTTTGCGTAAAACTGGGGAAAAAATTCCCGATATAAGTATTCAAACTGGCTTAGATTTCTGAAAAAATAGCTTTCGCTAACGCTTATAGCAGATATTAAATNNAAATAGATATATATTCTTCTGGATCATTTACAGCATATTTTTCCATTTGAGCGGCAATTTCACGAATTACATGCTTAGGGAGTAAACGTGATATAAGAATACCAGAATATTCAGCGATCATATCACTTATTTTATCCATGTGATCTGGCTGGATTTTGCCTATATGTAGATTTATTGTATTATGCNNGCTCTATATAATTGCTCGGTAAGAGCAAGGAGAGCTAACTGATGATTCATTGTAAGAGGAGAAAGAGAGAGCTTTTCTGTGGCTTTGCTTCTAACTCTTGGGTTATGTCCTTCTGCTGCTCCTAAGCAGAAAGTTAAATTATTTACTCCAGAATTAATTTTGTTTTGTAGCCAATCAGTAAACCCATTTGTATCATAACATTTTGCATGTTCGTCAAGCAATATAATACTTTCTCTACCTGTTATCCGTTTTAGAAGTTCATCATGATTTTTACAGCAAGTAATTCCGACTGATAATCTTCCACAACATCTTTCTAGGTAAATGTCTATAAGTTTCTGATATGGTTTATCAGATATTTTTCCAGGCATACATATTTCAATTTTCATTATATACCTCTGGAAAAACTGAGATACAATCACCTGCAAAATCCTGTGAAGCTACGTGAATATTAATGTCTTTGAATATGTGACCATCGTTTTCAAAAAAAGGTATTAATGCTTGTCTAGCTAATTCTGGAGTATTAGACTCTTGGCTAAGATGCATAAGAATCAGATCATGTGGAACTTTATTCATACGGGATAAAACGCCTCTTGCGCCTTCATTTGGTAAATGTCCGTTTGGACCTTTTATTCTGTTTTTTAACCAATATGGATATTGGCAGTATTTAAGCATATCGGGATCATAATTGCTTTCTAAGCATAAAATATCAGCATCTTGCGTATATTCTATAACTTCTTGGGTTATTCTTCCTAAATCTGTTGCTATAGACATGACATGGCATGATTTTTCAAATCTGAAACCTACAGGTTGCTCTGCATCATGAGGAACATTAAATGGAATACATTCGCAATCAGAAAGTCTGAAGCTCTGATTTGGATTTAATATTATACCATTATTTATGGTTATACCTTTGCTTTGTATTGCATCAAGAGTTCCTTTGGTAGAGTAAACAGGTATAAATGGAACTTTTTTCAATAATACTTTAAGTCCGGCTATATGGTCNNATAAACCTACATCAAGAAGATATTTACATTTACCCAATTCTAATAGGGCTGAATTACCTTTGCTTCCAGAACCTATAAATGTTAAGCCTAGCATACTAACCTGTTTCTTAAAAGATAAAGTATTATGCTCGCTTTTTGCGTGTTTGTCAATAGTAGAAAACAATACGATAATTTTTTGTTGTATGGTAAATAAAAATAAACTTATTCTAAATATTTGGAGTATAATAAAAAAATAGGCTAGGAGTATAAAATGAAGTTTAAATTTTTAACAATATTAGTAGCTTTGTGTTTCTTTAGTAATTTGGCTTTTTGTGAACAACAGGAAGAAGCTTCAGACCCGTTTGCTGATGAAACTGTTAAAATAAGTTCTTCTTCTGAAAAGAGCAAAGATGAAAAAGAAGACGAAACTACGGCTACTGTAAATATTCTTGATAAAGAAACTGCCGATGAAGCTAAAGTTAAAACAGACGGCTTTCCTAAGGAAGGCGTAATTGAAGTAATAGGAGGCTTAAGACTTAGAGAGTGGCCTTGGGGACCAGTTGTAGGTGAATACCCTAATGGTACGGCTGTAAAAGTATTAGGTGAATCTGGTGAATTTTATCTTGTTGAAATAAATGGGCAACAGGGGTATATGCATAAAAGCTATGTTTCTACTCCAGATGCAGCAGCAAGTAGAGTTGAACCATACTATCCAGGAAATACAAGAGCTGGCGGTTCCTTAGGTAAGGATGAAGGTATTAAGGCTTCCAATGATGGTTCAGAAGGTAAAAGACCAACTACTACCGGTAGTGAAGGCACATCTGGACAAACTGGCGGAATGACAACTGGCGGCAATGGAAGAGTTGTTCTTAATGTTCCTCAAAAATGCCAGGGCGGAACTAATACTCCACATCCATGGTCGGCATGTGGTCCAACTTCCTTGGCTATGGCTTTGGGTTATTATACTGGAAAAAATGTCGACAGCCTTGCTACGGATTTGTGGTATAAATGTGGTGCAACAGGTGCTGCTGGAACTTCTCATCAGGGTATGGTAAACGGCGCTAAAGCTTACGGTTATAACAATGCTCACTGGTGCTATAGCGTTACTCAGTCTTGGGTTCGAGAACAAATAAAAGCGGGTAAGCCTGTTATAGCTAATGTTGCTCATCACTATGTCTGTATTAAAGGTATTGATGATAATGGTAATGTTATTATCAACGATCCTGGTAAATGGGCTGTTGAATTTACATATTCATGGAACGATTTCTGTGCATGGTGGACAGGTGGCGGTTGTACACGAGCCGCTATGGTTTTGGAATAATTGGAGAAATAAATGTTTAAATACGTTCTAACTTTGTTTGTTATGATGCTCATTTCTTTTAATTCGGCATATTGTATAGAAAACGTTTCTGAAAAAGGAATAGAAGTAAATAGCAAAGTAACTGCTGTAGCAGAAACAAAAGATGGTATATTAATTGTTATTACAAAAAATAATGAGCTTATTAAAATTTACGCTAATGGTAAACAGGAAAAATATAATTTAGACTTGAAAGACAAAAAGTCTAAATCATATTTTTCAGATATTGAAATCAGTGGCAGCAGATTTGTGATATGTAATTATGACTATCCTGCCTTGTTTGTAGGAAGCCTTGATAAACCTTCTCAATTAGTAAAAATACCCATAGAAGGTTTTGGTATTCCTGTAAAACCAATGACAGTATCTGCTGGTTTAAATAGCTATTTTGTTAAAGATGCAGAAGATAGAACTTTCAAAGTTTTAGCCGCATCTAATAAAATTACTTTAATGCCGCCTAATACTCAAGTAATACCCGATATAGATAGTCCGATAATAATTCCTCCTGCTGAATTTAAAGATGGTAAAACTGTTTTTAAAGGAATTGTTTATAATGAAAAGAAGCAACCTATCTGGAAAGCTCCAAAAGCATTAGAACCAGAGCAGGTTTTAGATGTAAGTTTTTTGGGAACAGATAAAGATAAACGATATGTTTATCTTGTTAAATCAGCAAAAGGTGAGTTAGATGAAAAATACACTGTTTATGCNNACTTAATAGTTGTTTTGCCAAATTCAAAAAATGAAAATGGAGTTACAATAAGAAGATTAAACTTGGATTTTAAAAAAGAAAAGTCTGCTGGATAATTCACAAAATATAGTTGTAAAGTAAAAAAATACATTATACAATTAAATAAACAAGCGATTGTATAATGTATTTTTTATTAAAGAGGTATATATATGTCTGCAATATTTGAGGATATTAAAGCAACTATTTCAAATGAAGTATATGATTTGCCCTTAAAATGTGTTGCTACATGTGCTAGTATGACTATGGTAAAAACTCTAAGATTAGGCACGTGTATGACTCTTAGTGATGAACGAGTGTTTGATTTAGACGATGATGGTGAAATTGGTCATCTTGGAAATATAGATAAATTAAGCGTTGCTGAAATTTTTAAATGGACAAGCTCAAATAGAGGAATAGAGCGTTCTTTTGGAGTTGCAGCATTAAATGGTGCAGTTCCTTTGAATGGTAAAAAATACTTTTTAGGTAATGCTCTTCATCTAGCTGCAACTTTAGGCAAAGGAAAAGTTGTTACTACTGTTGGACATTTTCCTCATACAGACTTAATAAAACAAAACGCTTCTGAATTTTATGTACTTGAAAAACGTCCTCAAGAAGGTGATTGTCCAGCAGAAGAAGCATGCAATATTATACCTAAATCTGATGTTGTAGCAATGACTGGAGTTACCTGCTTAAATGATACTTTGGAACCTTTATTAAAATTTAAAAAACCGGGTTCTGTTATAATAATCGTAGGTCCATCTGTGCCTTTAAGTCCTGTACTGTTTGATTATGGAGTAGACGTTGTAGGAGGAGCTTGGGTAGAAGATGAATATACTGTTTATAATAAGATACTTCAAGGTGGTTCTCCTAGGGTTATGAAAGAGTCATTAAGAACAGTTCTTTATCCTAAAGATCCTGAATTATTAAAAGGTTTTGAAGAAATAAAACCTAGTTATAAAGCATATTTTTAATATTTAAAAAATTGAGTAGCAAATTTATGCTACTCAATTTTTTGACTTAGGGTAGAATAGGGCGTAAATCGTTTTTCTTTGGTAATTTTGAAATCATTTCGACTAGAAGATTAATTACATCGTCGATATCTCTAAGATCTGCTTCTTCTATTGGGGAATGCATATATCGTATAGGAAGCGATACTAGAGCTACTGGTATTCCAGAGTTGGCATACATAATTTTATCAGCGTCTGTATGGGTTCTATCTGGTGTCAGTTCGATTTGTAATGGCATATCCAATCTCTTAGCAGCATCTTCAAGGAGATTATTTATTTTCTTATTTATTGGACTTCCTATTGAAATTACAGGTCCTTTTCTAAAGAAAATTTTTACACTATCCATACTTTCGTTTGGGACATCAGTATTAAATGTAACATCACAAGCTATACCCATTTGTGGATTTATTGCAGCAGCGGCTGTATGTGCGCCTCTTTGATTTGTTTCTTCTCCAGTTGTGCTTACAGCATAAACTCCAACTTTTATTTTTTTGTTACTAAGCTTTTTTAAAACTTCTGCTACAATAAAAGAGCCTGTTTTATTGTCTAAGGCTTTACATATTATTTTATTATTCCCAATAATTTCTGGTTGGCTTTTATATATTATGTAATCACCTATTCTGACTAATTTTTTTAATTCCTCGGCATTGTCTATTCCGCAATCTATAAAATAGTCGCTAATATCTGGTTTTCTTGAATCATCTTTATTGCCTACATTAAAACCTACGATACCTGTTATATCTTTACCTGAATAACCTTTAATTGTAACTCTTAATCCTGGAATAAGCCATGGATTTACCCAGCCTGCTTTTTCAAATCTTATGAAGCCTTTATCGTCTATTTCTTTTACCATCATAGAAACTTCATCGCAGTGGCCTGCTAACATAACTTTAAATTCAGCATTTTCATTTATTATGCCTATTGCATTGCCAACAATATCGGTTTTTACTTTTGCAAATGTTTTTACATAGTCAAGCCATACTCTTTGTGCATTATATTCATCGCCGGAAGGAGAATCTGTATTTAACAAGTCGAATAAAAATTTTTTTGAAGAGTCTTCCATCTATAATCACCTCTTTTTTATATTATTATTGATAAGAAAACAAAAAAATACATGAATGTAAAGTTTTATTGTATAATTCTATTTGAATTAAGTATTTTTATCTTTTTTTTATTTTAAAGCTTTAAGATGAATATTAATATAAGAATAAAAAAAGGTTATGCTCTTGTTACTGCAATATCTATTGGCGGTATGTTGTTACTTTTGGCAATTTCTCTCTTTACTTTCATTTCAAATCAAAATGCTGGAATAAATGTTATAGTAAATGGGGAAGCTGCTCATTTTATTGCAGAGGCAGCTATAAGCCGAAGCATTGTGTCTGTCAGAAACTCTTTAGCGGATATATTTGCTAATAATGGCAATACAAAGCTTTATGAATTACTAACAAAACCTGAACTTAAAGACACGAATATAACTGAATATCTAAATGATACATGGAATCAGGATTTAAAAGCTTTTACAAAAGAAATAGATGAAACTGCTTCTGTTGAGGTTTCTGTATGGTTAAGAGATTTTAAACAAACAGAAAAAGAAAATACTCAATGGTTTGATCCTATTGCAAAAAGCGGTTTTGTTGTAATAGAAGCTACAGGAAAATATAAAAATGGAAAGCGAACGTTAGCAGTTCGTAGAAAAATGGATATTATGAATATTTTGCCTGTTCCAATGACTAAATTTACTTTGTTTGTAAAAGAAAATAGTCCTGAAAATAAGTATAATGTAATGAAAAATGATTATAATGGTTCTGTAGCAGCTGGAGCAAAACCACTAATAATATATAATCATGCGATTCCTGATTCACCTGAAGTAATAAATCAAGAAGATGAAAAAAATCCTGAAATATGGAAAAAACGTGGTTGGATATGGCTTGGTGGTAATTCTAAACTAAACTTATGCTCAGGGGCTGGTGAAATGGGTGAGATTTTTCATTTTTATGATGTTTCAAGACCAAACACATTTTCACCTATAAGTTTTAATACACCCAAAGACATGCTTCCTTCTGCCTTTTCCAGAGGACTAAATCTGCAATGGGATAAGAGTTCTCAAACTATGCGAACAGTTCATTATACTTTTTCTCATGGTTTTGTTTTAGATGGCTTCCATGATAAAAGCACTATGAAATCAACTGATGCAATGTATGAAGGCGGAATTCTTTCTGAGTCTGATAAACGTAGATATGGTTCTAAATCATCAGCTTTACATCTATATGGTGATGCAAGACCAGGTTACTCATCTAGAACTAAAATATTTGGCAATGTATATTCAGCTTTTATCAGATTTGCTAACTTAGATATCAAGTCTACTGAAAATGATGTTGCAGAAATGCTTAAATCGGTAAATCCAAAACCAATTTATTTACTAAAATCCTTATCTCCTCAAGAATATGATGACTCTTTAACCATAAGCGAGATTAAAAAACGTGCTGTCGGAGGTCCAATTTTAAAGCTATGTATGCTTTTTGATGGCTATGGTGAGTATTCGCAACTTATGAGTGGCATTATTGAAATGCCTTATGTAAGTGCATATAATTCAATGCAAGAGATATTAGACGGGAAAAAAGTTCGTAATTTCCCTCCTAATAAAACTGTGTTAGAGCAGACTGAGTTAAGTGCTATTGCTTTAAAGGGAGCAGGCGGGCAAATATATGATGGCATCCCTTCTGGAGAGTCGGCTTTATCAATATTAAACGATAGAGCAAATGCTTCTATAGATAGCATTGATGAATTTTGGAGCACATTTTTAAATGATAAAAAAGAACTAGAATTAAATAGTATTATAAGAATAAAAAATAGTAAGAAAGAAACATTAAAAATACCTCCGGAAACGGTTAGACCTCCTCTTAAAGTTAAAGGCGGTGGTGCTATTATCTTAGAAAATGGTAGTGTAGAATTAGGCGGAGTAATATGTGAAACTTTAAAAGAAGCTTTAACTGTAGGTGTATGTGGCTCTGGAAATGTTAGATTTACTTCTATTAATCAAAATCAGATAAACGTAATTGCTCCTGAATGTGTTTTGGGCTATAGCTCTAGGATAGATATGCTAGGAAGTCTATGCGTAAAATCTATATTTGTTGACGATAGATTTCAAGGTGGGAGAGTTATTTTTAGACAGGGCACTGATCCAATACAATGTCCTGCTAATGCATTTTATAAAATTTATTTAAGTCCAAGGGATTCTTATTGGAATGGTTAAAAATAGAGCTTTTACATTGATTGAAGTTGTAGTGGCAGCGNNAACATTGTCTATTCCTTTTAAATATATAAAAGCAGGTATTTATGGAAAAGATGTGGTAAAAGATGAAGAAAACTTTGGTGAAAGCAATATAAAATTTAAACGTAATTCTGATTTACCAACTGAATTAGTCATAGAAGATATCGTTCAAGATGGTAAAATACTTTTTAAAAAAATTTCTGTGTCTGTTGAGTATTTTCCAGCTAATGGCGTTACTCAGTCAAGAAAGACTGTTTTAAAAACTATGGTGGCAAATGAACAGAATATTTAAAAAACGAGCATTTACTTTAGTAGAATTAATAATTGCTACCGCAATATTAGCTGTTGTTATGACATCTATTATTACAGTATTAGTAAATTTTATGAGAAATTATGGAAAAAGTGAAAGTTCAGGTATTCTTCTTCAAGAAAGTGCCTTGTTTTTAGCAAGTTTGAGAAATGATTTGAATAACGCTGTTTTGGAAGGCGATAATATTAATACTAATTTGAATAATATAATTGTAATTTCTAATGATAATATATTGAGAATTCCTGTTTATAATAATGCTTCTGGAAAAGTTGAACAAGTTTTTTATGAAATAGAGGAAACAAAGTCGGGATATAATATACTTAGAAGAGTTAATANNACATGATAGTTTTATTGCTAAACCTAAAAATATAATTCGATATAATATTTTGCTTGATGCAGAGTTTAATAATAATAAAGAGAAAAGCGGGAGCAGTTTAAAATTAAAAACTGCTGTATTCCCTGCAAGACTTAATAGACAGATTAATTAATAGTGAGGAGGTTTTTCTAAATGCGGTCTGTCCTCTAAAAGCGGACTTGCAGATGAGACTAGTTTGTCTTCTAGCATTTTTGTATATCTTCTGAGATGCTCTAATTCTTTATTTTGTTCTATTACTACAGAGTTGAGTTCATCAACATATTTTTCTAGGTAAGCAAGGCGTTTTTCTATTTCATATAATCTCTTTTCCATCGTTGTTTTCCTGTGTTTCTATTGGTTTATGGGGCTGAAAAATTGCGACAACAATTGTTATGTCATCTTGTGCATCCATACCTTCTATAAACTTTAAATATGTATTATATATATTATTATAAAAAATTGCTGGGTCTAGGCTATATGATTCTACAATACCATCGGTATAGAAAATAATTGCATCTCCAGGCTCGAAAGAAACTGGTATTTCATTATAGGTTGATCTTTTAAATCCACCAAGTACTGGTGCTAATAATTTTAATTCTTCAATCACATTTGTTTTTTTTCTATATATGAATGGTGAACATGCGCCTGCATTTGCATACAGCCCTTCTCCTGTTTGGCTATTGCAATACATATACTGGAAAGTCATTATTTTTCTCTGATTTTCGCTTTTTGATTTTAAAATTAGCTTATGTAAAAGTGCCAAAATTGTTTTTGGAGAATTTTGCTGTTCTTTATTGCATNNGCTGCTATACCATGTCCTGCAACGTCTCCAACAAGAGCAGAAAAGTTATCTTGATCGGAAGCGAAATAGTCGTAATAGTCGCCACCTACACCACTCATTGCAACATTTCTTCCATAAATTTTAAAATTATTTTGTTCAAAATTTTCTTTTGGGAAAAGGCTTTCTTGAACTATTTTTGCTGTTTCAACCTCGGAANNTACTTCACCAAATTCATCATTACCAATATCTTCTATTCTATGGTTATAATTTTTTTCTTCGATGGCAATAGCGCCTGCTCTTAGTTTATTTAAAGGGATTATGAAACTAGTTACTAGTAATTGAGCAACGCTTATAGCTAAAATTAAGCTAAAAACTATATACATAATCAAATCGGTTTTTTCTTCGTTTATTTCGTATTCAATATTTTTTAATGGGTATAAAGAGATTATTTTATATATATCCAGATATTGTCCTGCTGAAGAAAATACTGCATATTTTTTATTATCAATAGTTAATATTTCTATTTCTTTTGCTTCTGTATTTCCTAAGCCATTTACATATTCGCCTANNGCTAGGTAGTGGGAAAATACTATATTCATTTTCTTTTGTATATCTTTTTGATATTTGTTTTTTATCAATAGCTTCCAGTTTATACTTTTTTATGGCATCTTTTTGTTTGATTTTATTGCAATTAACTACAGCGTAAGGTNNTTCTTTTTGTAATATATATTCATTTAAAATATCCTTGAAATATAATTCATTGGGATAAAAAGAGCTTGATTCCTGATTATATATTAATATTTTCACTCCGGTTGGATTTCTATTTACTTCAGTTAATGTTTTATTTAGGAAGATTTTTTGTAAGTTATCGGAAAACCAAAAGCAAGTTACTGCGTAATCATATTTATTTTTATTGTATACTGGTATGAAATCAAAATAAGTTTGACTGGAATTCTCAAAAAATCCCCACAAATGAATTTCTTTTATTTTTGTNNCTTATGGCATTTTTTTCTAACTGTTCATGATTTAAGTCTGAAAGAATTTTTTTAGTAATTATATTAATAGATCTTATTTCTTCAAAAACGCGGTCAGATATTGGTCTATTTATTGTACTTCGTTTATAATTAATTTTTGGATTGTCAATATCGCCATCGTATTCAATGTAACCGCAGTAATTTCCGATAACACTTCCTGAAGCTACTACGTAGATTGTATCTGTAAAGGCAATGTCTGCTATTTCTCTTCTGGTTTGCATGTGTTTTTGAGCATTATAACCATTTTCTTTAACTTCTTTTGCCCAATTTGCAAAATATTTGTTTAAATCAATACTTATATTTTTAGTAAATGATCTATAACGTTTGTCATAATTTGTTATTGTTTCTTTAGTTAGTTTTTGAATATTTGATAATTGACTTAATCGCTTATTTTGATAATGTTCTTGAGAAATAATGCTCATGGCTATTAGTGGTATGCCTGTTGCAAACCATAATAAAAATATCAGTTTTAGACGTATTGAAGCTTTACCTGGTAAATCATTAATTATGGTTGTTTTCGTATATAGAATAAATGGGGACATTAAAGAAAGGTAAATTAATGCTCCAATAATAGAATAAATTGTAATTGTTAAATCGTTATATTTCTTTTTCCCTATAGTTACTAGCCTAAATCTTGGAGATAGATACTGGTAACTAATATAATCGTCAGGGCGTGTGTAAAGCTCTGTGCCATCAGATTCAAAAGTGTCGAATAATTCATTATCTATTTTTGTATTTAAACTTTTGTTTGACCACCATAAATCTTCATCGAGATTTTGAGCATCTTTTATTCCCATATTTATATAGGGGTATTTTTCTCCTAATTCTTTAAGAGTAAGTTTTAAAACAGAATTTCCACTCATTGATTCAGGCTTAAAAACAAGTAACATTAAACAATTATGCACAATATAAGTGGCAAATGGAGGTTTCTTTTTGCTGCTATCTGCCCAAACTATTAATGGTGATTTATAATTTACTAAGTCTCTTAATGATCTCTCAAATAATTGCTTACCAAAGACTTTCTTAGTCTCTTTATATAGACTGTGCATTTGTGTGAAAGTAGTTCTTAATTCACCATTTAAAAAGTGTGGAGCTCTGTGAATTAGTTCTTTTAGTATATTAAGCTGAGTTTTTTTATCTAAGCCAATATTTTTTGATGATTCGCCTAATTCATAATTCCCTATGGAATTAATTTTTAAAGTAGTAAATTCAAAATCATAATTTAATCGTTGCTGTTCTTGTTTTATCCATTCTACTATATCTTCATATTGCAAATTTTCTTTACTTAAATCTCTAATTCTATTTATAAAATGCTGAGCTAAATAGTTTTGCTGGTTAGTTGCTTGCTCAGCTATACCTGCTATATGTTGTCTATCTATTTTGTAATTAATTAAATTTTCATTTTCAAGTATTGAGTAATACTTATAAACAGCATAAAAAGATAAACCTGTTGGAATACCAACAAGGCAAAGCATTACTATTATCCAAGATAATAATCTTTTTATAATATTATTATTTATATTAAAATTAGCCATTATTTATCACCATTACGGTATAATCGTCTTCAGGCTGCGCAGACCAATCATCATAAAGACCATATATATTTTTATAAAAAACTTCTGGATCTGGATTATATAATTCAGAGATATTGCGTCTAAGACGCTCGAAAGTATATTCTTCGCCTTTTTCATTTTTTGATTCGGCAATACCATCTGTGTATAGAATTAGCGAATCTCCAGGCTCTAGAGTAAACTTTAAATTTTTATATCTTGCTCTTGGTCCTATACCCAATGGGGTAGCAATGTGTTCAACGAATTCTGCTTGCTTTGTTTTTGTATGTATAATGAGCGGGAAACAGTGTCCAGCATTTACGAATGTAAAAGTATTGGTTTCAGGCTCAACCATTAAATAT
>LXOW01282818.1_pt1 | contig 12514 bp, 8 predicted proteins | sample 1368591 | NCBI WGS metagenome assembly LXOW01 (sample SAMN04884650, study PRJNA319009) | bovine gut metagenome | isolation source: Cow rumen | host: Bos taurus | place: Italy: Legnaro (PD) | collected 2014-07-09
AACACAAGAAGTATGGCGAAGATTATCTATGAAGTGTACCAGAACCAGAACGAGCACAATGCTGCTTACGGCAAGTGGTACGGCCGTGTAAAGTATCTGGAGAGTATGAACACCCGTAAGCTGTCGAACCACATCGCAGAGCACGGGTCGATCTACACGCCCGACGTGGTGTACGGCGTGATGGAGAAGTTCCGCAGCTGTCTGTTGGAGATGCTGCTCAACTCGAAGCGTGTGAAGATCGAGGGACTGGGTACGTTCTACACCACCCTGGAGTGCACCAAGGGCGGCGCAGTGAGTGCGGACAAGTTCAACGTGAACAAGCACATCAAGGGCCTGCACATCCGCTTCCTGCCTGAGCAGGAGCAGGAGCAGAACATCAGTTCGCGAGAGTTCCTGAAGCAGGCCGAGTTCATCAATGTGGACAGTCTCTTGAAGAAAGAGGAGGATGCCGAGGGCGGTGACTCTACGGGCACCGAGGGCAGCGGCTCTCAGGGTGGTAGTGGTGGCTCCGGAACCGGCGAGGGTGGCTCGCAGAGTCAGGGCGGATCACAGGGTGGTTCGCAGGGTGGTAACGGTGGCGATGGTGGCGACGGAGGCGACGACCTGGATCAGGGTTAAGCCGGCTTAAGCTCGCAACACTGGGGACAGGCACACACTGTGCCATCAAAGATAGCACATCGGTGCCAGTCCCCATTGTGCGAGCGGAACGCCCCGACAAAACCAACGGAAAAAGGAGGTGAAGTATGAAGAAGAGGATTATTGAGGTGGCGGTGAAGGTAGTAGTAGCCGCGCTCACGGCATTTCTGACGGCCATTACGACCACGAGCTGTATGGGATTTGGTCCCATAACCCTCTAAAGAGAAGGGGTGTCCTTGCGGGCACCCCTTTATCTTATCATTTCACCACCTTACGGCCGTTGATAATATAGATGCCCTTTGGGAGTCTTTCTAGCGAAGTGGTCTCATGGGCTACTTTGGTTCCTTTGAGATTGTAAACATCGGAAGTCCGGCAGGCCGACTTGATGATCTGGATACCAGATGACTCATCGATTTTACACTCTGCCGCATTGAGGATTTCATCAGATTTAGTATTAAGCAATAATACTATAAACCGGATGTTATTCTTGTCAACTATAGTGTTGGGCAGCTTGAATGTGTAGTCATACGAATAGCTCACGTTGCAGGTTATCGTTTCCGGAATACTCCCTTTTAGGCCATTATGATCGCCAAAGATACCTCGAGCCACATTATTGAACACTACAGGAACATAGTAATCCTGATGCACCCACCAATCCATATAATGATCCGTATGCGCTGCAGAAGGATTTGAATAGTCATTCTTTTGAACATACGGTCCTACACTATCCTCAACGACTACATAGGCAATCTGATAATCATTGCCATTAGGATCGTCGTAGGCGAACTCCACATCTGTCCGGATGGTGACAGAGGCCTTGTCACTGGAAGTATAAGCCGCAGTGCCTTCTATCTTGGCCTCGCCATTGTTCATCTCAACCTCCACGAAATTTTTCGTTTCGGGATACGAAGGATCAGCCCTTTGCTGGCGATTCAACAGGCAGACGGGATAAGAGCCGAAACGTTGGTTAATAATTGGATTATAGTTAACTGCACCTGACATCTCATCATCTACGTGTACGACAATAGCAATAAAATTATCGGGATATTCTTTACTCAGCCGGTTGATGGTCTCAACGCCTCTCACGCAGGGAGCGCACCAAGTGCCTGTACCCTCCTCCATGATAATCCTACGGGAGAAATGACCTTTGGAGGAAAGCGAGAAGTTGAGCGTTGCAACCTGATCAGACATCGAATTGGCTTCACCATCAATGGTTGCAATATACATCCTCACAGAGTGGTTTTTGCCAGTCAATTCCGGTAAAGTCACTTTTACGGTTTCTTCATCGCCTGGCTGCAAATTGCATTCATAGCTCTGGCTGCCCTGTATCGTTGTGTCTATTTCCCAATTGATTTTGTAGGATTTTACCATAGACAAAGACCTGTTTCTCACCGTGGTTTCCAAATAGTCGCCTGTAGTGCTATTGTTTACTATCCGCAGGTCGCTGATGGTCATTCCTGGCGGAAAATTGTCACTCTCGATGACAAAGCGAAGGGCAATGGGATTGGTACTGCCACCATCCTCCCATCTCCCCGGAACCATATCATAACTGGTATCGTTGCCCATTGCACGACCCTTATATGGGAAATACGTTGATGACACTTCATCGGCAAATCGCACACCTATCTGATGATGACATCCAATGCCAACATATATCTCTTCGCCCGTTATGACAAAAGGCTCCTCAAGTATAACACTGTTCCATGCACAATCATACGAAGTAGTATTTTGTTTTAAAAGATAGTCGGTACCAGGCTTTGTGATAAAGACATATTCAGGATCTTCAGAATAATACTCTATTTTGGTAATCTTACTTCCTTTATACAAGGCCATCTCTGATGCAGGAATCGGTATTGCCAACTCAGCATCATTCTCACCATAGTTCCAGGCTACGCCAGTTTTTATCACATCGTCAGTATTGAAGTATCCCCAAGTTACAGACGGGGGCGGAGCTGGCTGGTCGTCAACAATCTTCCAACCTTTCCATATAGAGTTATCATANNACTCGACCCCTGCATTTTGTAGAGAAGGCGGTGTAACAGTATTGAAAAACACATCAGTCAATGAAGGCATGTCATAAGACTGGAATGGCAGATTTATGAAAGTTTGCTTTCCTTTACTCAAAAAACTGATAGCTTTTACATTTTCCAGAGTCATAGAGCCAATGCGTGATAAAGAGCGTGGGAAGACCAATTCCATTAGAGCTGGACAGTTTGCTAATTCATTAAATGAAACGACTCCCTCACGAAGTTCTAAAGACTGAAGCTTGGGACAATTTGCAATCGTAAACGACTCATTCAGTCCTATTGACAGCGATGTCAACTCGTCACAATCATTGAAGGGCAAGGTTTCCCATGACATCATGTCAACTCTAAACTTATGGCCTTCATAATTGACAAAATCAGGAACATATATATCACCGGCATATTTACCAGTAGCCAGATTCGGCATAATTTTCGCATGGTAAATATTATAATAACGATGCAAATCATAAGAAACGCCATCAATGGTTACCAATCCGTAAAATACCTCTTTGTCTCCCTGTTCAGAAGGTGGCTCACTAGGATCGTCAGCCTTAGGCGGACGGATACCTATCACTGCATGTTGCACCTGGTTGAAGTCAACACCCCCGTAAGGAGACAGATTGGTCAGCAGGAAATAGCCATCGTAGTTTCCGCTCCATCCCCAGTTGACGTGGAACATGCCATTCTCATAGCCATCTACTACAAAGACATGTCCTGCTTGGCCATAGCCACCATAGAGGACTGGCCGTTTTTCGGCCAACTCGTTATAAATCAAGTTCTCCCAATTATCACCAGTGTATGAGGACTGTTGTACAAACTGCGCCATGACACTATAGCCAAACACCTCGCGCAAGGCCTTGGGTACGATGCCTGGATTAGCCCCAGATTCACCATTATCTCCGCCATAGTTCATTTGTACCGACTGTCCGCAATAGAGCATCAGCCTGGCGATGGACAGTTCATCCATGTTGTCCCAGTTGAACTTTACGGGCAACAGTTCCGGCATAAATATCTGGAGTCCATCAGTGGTATAGGCGGGGATTGATGTTGTCTCACTCTGCGGCCACTGGTGGTAATTGATGATCTGCGCCATCGCAGTGGCCACACAGCCTGTCAGCAGATTCTTGTTTGCACCGACCAAGGGACACATTATATTATAAGGTGCACCCTGATCCCATGTTGTAGAAATGAGTGGTGCGACAGCTGCCCTTGATGCCCTATTGACAGGATCTGCTTTTACTTGGATGTCGTCTTTCAGACTCATTGCGACCTGCCGGTAATATGCTAGCAATCCCTTCAGATTGTCAGGTAATTCTTCCATATCCAGCTTTCCGTGCTCCGAATAGCCCAGTATCTCTGGCATACGGTCGTCGCCAGCCACGATGACGAAACCGCCATCCATCTCAGCATTAAACACATAATAGGCTTCTGACGGAGATGACTGCATCTGTCCGCGCCGTTGAACAGGTTCGCTGAATTGCTTGCCAACCATAAACTGCTGGGCTTTCTGAAGCGCTTGTTGACGGGTAACCACCTTGGCATTAGCTGAAACGCACCATGCCATACAAAGAATCAAACAGGTGTAGATTTGCTTATTCATATTTATTCGTTTTGGTTTCAAACTTTTTTATGGTGCAAATATACGGAGTTTTTGGGAAAGTTCCAAATTTTCACTTATTTTTTTTGGTCTGCCATTTTGTCGCTTGCGGGTGGCGCGGCATACTCTTTGATGCTCCTTATGCGGAATCATTAAATAAAAAAGGAGGTAACTATGACATTAGACAAGTTTACAATCAAAGCACAAGAGGCTGTTCAGCAGGCCCTGCTGAATGTGAACTCGACGGCCATTACGACCACGAGCTGCATGGGCTACGGCCCGTTCTAATAGAAATCCCCCCGCAGACAAATGTGCTGCGAGGGGATTTTAGGTTGAACCAGCACATCAGTACTCATCAAGCATCTTCTGGTGGCGTTTGAGGCGCTCTTTCTTGGTGTTTTGGCGCAGTTTCTTGAGCCACTTCTTTGGCATTAACTTGTTAAAGAGTGCTATGAGATTGACCCCGCCGTTGGGATTGGCGGCAGCCAACTGGGCATCGATCTTGTCCATACGCAGTTTCTTCTTCAGATCTTCGGAAATCTCTTCGTGCTTACCGTGGCCGAATACCACCACCTCGCGGATATTCAGCAGTTTAGAGATCATATACACCGTGTCGCGCACCTCTGTAAGATTGATCATACGGCTCTCGTAGTTGACATGGGTGAAAGAGAGTGACTGACAACTGTCGGACACGCTGAAATAGCCAAGTGAATCGGTGACGGTAGTGCCGTCTTTGCTGACGACGTTGGCGCCAACCACAGGAATCAGCGTCTCTACATCGACCACCACGAGCCGACGCTGCGCATATCCCTGAGCCGAAACTGCCAACAGAAGCAGAAAAACAAGTCGCAAACACTTCACGCCGCAAATTTAGACATTCAACCCTTATATGCCAAATGTTTTAGGAGTATTTAGCGATTATTCAGATAACTTATGGACTAGAAAAAGGTACAGCCGTTAAAGCTGTACCTTTTGAAGTCGATACCTTTTGAATTTGATATTATTCGTGTAAATACAGTGCCACATTGATAGAGAAGTTCACCAAAATAAGGTCTTCTTCAGGCACGATGTCAGGGATTCCAACGAGTTTGCGGGTGAAGGTATATTTCACCGTGGAAGGAGTGCCCGGATCAGAAGGCATTCCGATGGTGTAAATACGTAATTTGTAGTCGTCAGTCAACTCGGCTTTCAGCAGATCGTATGTATCCGAATGAGCACTGTCGACAAATCTTTCAAACGGCTTGTTTCCGAGTTCAAGTTCAGGGAGCTCAGGAAGTTTAGGATCGACGAGATAGGTCATCTTTTCGTCTAATTCAGCGAGTGAGACGTTCTTGGAAATGACTACATGTGAGACGTCGATGTACTTGACCCTGACATTCTGTGTCAGAGTCTCGCCTGCTTTATTCTTTATTTGCATGTCGAAGAACACCTCTGAAACGCCACCTCCAGCAGTATCTCCCCAAATGTCGATGAAGCCATCATCGTCGGTGTTAGGAACGAGTTTGATATAACCATGACGGGCCAGTTTGCTGATGTCCACAGTGAACGTATTTGCAAACTTGCTATTCTCGTCGATCTTGGCCTCGATAATCTGCGAGAAGTCATACATCAACTCATTGCCATCTTTATCTTTGTAGAGACCGTCGACAACGACATAATAGGGAAGGATATCGTCCTGTGCGTCGAGTTTGTATAGAGACTGTGGGACAGTGTACAGTTTAACGACATCAGCCATCTTTACCGCTGGAAAAGCCGGCTCGACGGAGTTGTCACTCTTTGAGCACGATGTGAGGCTCACTGTCATCAGGGTCATGCAGAATAAGGCAACTGCGGCCAATAGGATCTTTTTCATTGTCAATTAGTTTTAAATTTGTAATTAGTAATATTTTTAATGTACTCCATTTGCATCACACACAAAAGTATGATCTTCGTTAAGAGAACCTTTTTGGATAAGAGCAGCCATATTCTCGCCCTTACCAGCGCCCGACGAGCTATTAGACACAACACCAGAAGGATTGGCCTGCTTGCCTGTAGCGGTCACACATGAATACGTACCACGGCATCCCCTTGAATATTTGAATGATTCAATAGTTGAGAAGTCGACACCTCCCTTGATTGTTACAGTACGGCTGTACTTGAGCGTTGTGGGCAGTTTGCCCGTCAGTGTCTTCGTCCACGTCAGCGATTTTACTGTCTCGCTCTTTTCTCCGGATTCATCGCTGTACTTTACCACGATGTCACAGTAGTCCAGCATATCCTGGGTAAACTCACAGGTCAGAACCATCGTAATAGCGACGGGAGTAGTGTCATCAACGGGAGCCTTTTTGTCGTCATCATCATCGCCACAGGCGGNNCATTAAATACTTTTTCATTGTTAATTTTTTTTTAGTTAATACTTTTTTCTTGAAAATACACTTTGTAAATGGTTGGCTTCCCAGTCTCTTAGGTCTACGGTTTTAAGTTTTCGACTACAAAGATACGCATAATTTTCGAAACTACCAAGAAAAAAGAGACTTTTTTTTGTTCTATACCTTTTTATTATACGAGCTTGGCCGACAAAACGGCAGACCGCTGTGTCGTTTTGTCGGCCTCGGCACGTTCGGCACACACTTTGTTGGTCTCTTTGCAAAACATAGGAGGACAAATTATGACATTAGACAAATTTACAATCAAAGCACAGGAGGCTGTTCAGCAGGCCGTGAATACCGCCCAGATGAACGGCCAGCAGGTGATAGAACCTGTACATATACTTAAAGGTATATTGGAGAAGGCGAAGNNAGGCGAAGGACGTAACGAACTTCATCTTCCAGAAACTCGGTGTGAACGCCCAGCAGATAGAGCTGTTGGTCTCGCAGGAGATCCAGCATCTGCCGAAGGTGCAGGGCGGACAGCCGTATCTCTCGAATGATAGTAATAATGTACTCGTGCGTGCACAGGAGACAGCCCAGAAGATGGGCGACGAGTTTGTCAGCGTGGAGCCGATTTTGCTGGCCCTGCTGAATGTGAACTCGACGGCCTCGCGCATCATGAAAGATGCAGGCTGCACGGAGAAGGATATGCAGAAGGCCATCCAGGAACTGCGCCAGGGACAGAAGGTGCAGTCGCAGTCGGCTGATGAGAATTATCAGAGCCTCGAGAAGTATGCCAAGAACCTCGTGGATCTCGCCCGCAAGGGCAAACTCGACCCCGTGATCGGGCGTGACGATGAGATCCGACGTCTGTTGCAGATCCTCTCCCGTCGTACGAAGAACAACCCCATCCTGATCGGTGAGCCCGGTACAGGTAAGACCGCCATCGTGGAAGGCCTCGCCGGACGTATCGTTCGTGGCGACGTGCCCGAGAACCTGAAGGATAAGCAGCTCTACTCGCTGGATATGGGTGCGCTGGTGGCCGGTGCCAAATACAAGGGCGAGTTTGAGGAGCGTCTGAAGAGCGTGATCAACGAGGTGACGAAGGCCGAAGGTCGCATCATCCTGTTTATCGACGAGATCCACACGCTGGTGGGTGCTGGTGGCGGAGAGGGTGCGATGGATGCTGCCAACATCCTGAAACCGGCCCTGGCCCGAGGCGAACTGCGAGCCATCGGTGCCACCACGCTGAACGAGTATCAGAAGTATTTCGAGAAGGACAAGGCCTTGGAGCGCCGATTCCAGACGGTGATGGTGGATGAGCCGGATGAACTCTCGGCCATCTCGATTCTGAGAGGTCTGAAGGAGCGCTACGAGAACCATCATAAGGTAAGGATCCAGGATGATGCCTGTATCGCTGCCGTGCAACTCTCTGAGCGCTATATCTCCGAGCGATTCCTGCCCGACAAGGCCATCGACCTGATGGACGAGGCAGCCGCCAAATTGAGGATGGAGCGTGACTCGGTGCCTGAGGAACTCGACGAGATCACGCGAAAGCTGGCGCAGCTGGAGATCGAGCGTGAGGCCATCAAGCGCGAGGGCGATGAGCCTAAGATTGCCCAGTTGGATAAGGACATCGCCGAACTGAAGGAGCAGGAGACACAGTTCCGTGCCAAATGGGAAGGCGAGCGCCAGCTGGTGAACAAGATCCAGCAGGACAAGCAGGAGATGGAGAACCTGAAGTACGAGGCTGAGCGTGCTGAGCGCGAGGGCGACTATGGCAAGGTGGCCGAAATCCGCTACTCGAAGCTGAAGGCCCTCGAAGATGACATCAAGGCTATCCAGGCCCAACTGGCCAATGCCCAGAATGGCGATTCGCTGGTGCGCGAGGAAGTGACGGCAGACGATATCGCAGAGGTGGTAAGCCGTTGGACGGGTATCCCCGTGACACGTATGATGCAGAGTGAGCGCGAAAAGCTGCTCCACCTGGAGGAGGAACTGCACAAGCGTGTGATCGGTCAGGACGAGGCCATTACGGCTGTATCGGATGCCGTGCGCCGTTCGCGTGCCGGTCTGCAGGATCCCAAGCGACCGATTGCAAGCTTTATCTTCCTCGGTACCACGGGCGTGGGTAAGACAGAACTCGCCAAGACACTGGCCGACTATCTGTTTAACGACGAGACGATGATGACACGTATCGACATGAGTGAGTATCAGGAGAAGTACAGCGTGTCAAGACTGATCGGTGCGCCTCCAGGATACGTAGGCTACGACGAGGGTGGCCAGCTGACGGAGGCCGTCAGACGCAAGCCTTACTCCGTGGTGCTGTTCGACGAGATCGAGAAGGCCCATCCGGATGTGTTCAATATCCTGCTACAGGTGTTGGACGACGGCCGACTGACAGACAATAAGGGCCGTACGGCTAACTTCAAGAACACCATCATCATCATGACCTCGAATGCGACACGTGAGCAATTGAAGGCCTCGATGCGTCCGGAGTTTCTGAACCGTATCGATGAGATCATCACCTTCACGCCGCTGACCAAGGAACAGATTGCCGACGTGGTGCGCCTGCAGATGAAGAAGGTGACGGATATGCTGGAGCCGCAGGGCATCCGACTGGAGTGCACACCGCAGGCCATCAACTATCTGGCTGAACAGGGCTACGACCCGGACTTCGGTGCAAGGCCCGTGAAGCGTGCCATCCAGCAGTTCGTATTGAACGACCTGTCGAAGAAACTGCTTGCCGACGAGGTGAACCGCGACAAGCCGATCCTCATCGACGAGTTCGGAGAAGGCTTAGTGTTTCGCAATTAATCAAACACTTGGGGACGGTTCTTTTTTGTTTGACAGCAAACTCGCGCCAACGGGTCAAACAAAAAAGAACCGTCCCCGAGTGTTTGAATCAACGGATGTATTTCTTCGTAGTGCCGTCGGAGAAGCGGACGATGAAGATTCGGGGAGAGAAGGAGTTAAGGGAGTTAAAGGAGTTAAAGACATTACCTTGGAGGTCGTAGATGGCCACGGGTGTGGCATCTGAAGAGACGGGGGTGATCGCGTCGGGGATGTCGGAGAAGCGGAAACTGATCAGGCCGTCGGTTTCCTGAATCTCTGTGATGGGTTTTCCCATGAAGAAACGGCCGTCACGATTGGCATGGAACAATGTAGCTGCCGGCGTAGTGGAGTCGGTCAGGGCATTGTGCGTCATGCCTTCAGCATCGGTATAAGGATAGGCTGTATGCTGCAGGTAAAGGTTACGACCGTCGTCATCATAGATATGATTGCCATAAAGGGATTGATAGTATTTGTAATCGTGATTGTCGGCATGGAAATAGTCGTAGCAATGATGCTTGGGATCGTTGTTGACATAGCCTGAACGGTAGGTATCGTCATCGACATGCGACACCAGCAGTCCATGGCCGGGGAGCATCATATCCCACCCGATCTGCTGACGGTTTTCAAGCAGATAATACTCTGTGCGATAGGCATCGTTGACGATGCGGTAAGCCATGCCGCCCTCATTGAACGGAGGCATCGCGGTGATAGTGGTAGCGCTGGTGAGGTCGACGGGCGATTGCCAGCGCATCAGTTCCCGCTCGTAGATGGAGAGGTTGGGCGGACACCAGCCATCGTCGGAAAAGCAACCGCCGTCCATCAGGTCCCATTCGTCGACGATGGAATACCCGTCATCCGTTTTGATGGTGGGATAGAGGTCGGGGATGTCGAAGGTGTGCAAATACTCATGGCAGATGGTGCCGATGCCACAGGAGGCGTTGATAGACCAGAGTTCGGCACTGGCAGAATAATAGGAAACGCGCACCTTGTCGAATTCACGGTCGTAATAACCCGTATTGGGATGGATACACCCCGTGGCAGCATCGGCCAGCTCATTACCGCCATAGCCGGCATAGATAAAGATGACCGTGCGGACACGACTCTCGCCAGGCCAGACATAGTCGGCGAAGTTCACTTGCGGATCAGCAGCCTGCGCAGCCTCGTAAAACTGCGACGTACCCTGATTGTAGCCGCCATCAATCTTTTGTTTCGACGAGAGTTTGACAGGGCCGTAGACATCAAACTGAACCTTGAAAAGACCACTCGACTGGTGGCGGAGATAATCGGCCACACAGCCCGGGCCCCTGCCGAGATTATACCCGGGCTCATTAAACAGCCGGTGGTAGAACTGCTGGGGATCCTCACAACTGAAGTCGCAGTCGGCAAAGGAAAACAAGATTACAGGCACACGATACACATGGTCAGCATCCCACGATGAGGATGGTATACCCCCCAAACGACGGGCTGCCTGATGATGCTCGTGCTCGAAAGTAAGGACTGTGCCATTGCGCATCCGATGGGTCCTGTGTCCCCCGGCAAAGACCGACAGCGTGAAACCGACAACAGCAAGGATCGTGAACAGCGTCCTCATCTTACCACCACTTTGCGGCCATCGACTATATACAGCCCCTTACGCTGCGGACGACCAGACAACTGGCGACCCTGCAAATCAAACCATTGCTCATTCGCAACAGAAGTGTATTTTACGGTCTGTATCGCCGAGGCATCCTTCATAAAGTCGAACGACGCCAGACCACAGCTATCGACAGCCATATTGGTCAGAGGTTTCGACATCAGCAGGATGCTGTCGTTACGCGCATGCCAAAGCTGGGCAGCAGGCTGCGAAGTGTCCGTCAGACTGTTGTTGTCCTGATAGGGATAGGCCCAACCCGACTGGGACTTGAGTGCCTTATTGTTGGCAGGGAAGATGGTATAACGCTGAGTTTGGGGATTGTTGGGAGATTCCTCAAAACTCGTCCATATCGATTCATCATAATCGATGTGGAAGATGACGACGCCTGCGCCAGGCAACTTTGCATCGAACCCGGAGGGCTGACGGTTCTCAACGATATAGTATTCATTGGAATAACCGTCGTTACGAATCAGGTAAGCCAGTCCCTCCTCACTTAATGGCGGCATATCGGCAACCGTGGTGGGCGCTGTCAGTTCGACGGGTTCAAGCCATCCCATCAGCCAACGTTCATGAGCAGAGTAGCCGACGGGACAATAGCCATCGCCACAATAGTTACCTGAGTCCATCAGGTCCCAAGAGCCAACGTACTTTGTTAATTGGTAATAGAAATCGGGTAAACCGAAGCAATGCGTAAATTCGTGGCAAATGGTACCAAAGGAATCATAACCACCAAAATGACCGATTTCCTGAACGGCACAATAAGAATCGACGGCATAGGTCTTTCCCCCCTGATCGAAATAGTGGGGCTCACGGTAGATATCTTGTCCTATCGCCGACAGGTCGGAATGCTCAGACATCCGCCACTGATGGGGCCAGATGGAATTGCTGTCACCACCAAAGCCGCCATAGGAGCTCCCCTTGCCTGCATAGACGAAAAGCAACTGGTTGATAAAACCGTCGCCATTCCAGTCGTAAAGGCTCCAGTCAATATCGCGCAATAGCAGCTGGTCGAGTGCATCATCTACCAAGTATTGGGAGTTTTCGTCTTCATCCTTGGTACTACGGTATTTCTTACACGAGTCATTGAGCTGGACATACTGCAAGTCGAAGACCAGTTCGAACTGGCCATAGCTCTGCGCATAGAAATAGTCGCGCACAGAACCATAGAACGGTTCCTCAGAGAGATTCCGGGTGTTGAAGATCTTGTCCCACTGCTGAAGTGTTGCGTCCTCATCACCTTTGAACGAACGATCCTTGAAAGCGGCAAGCACCACAAGTTGGTGACGGGTGCCCTTATAGAAGTCACCGCCACATTGCCACGGCAGACCATGTGCGCGACGCATCATCGATGCAGGACGCGGTGTGCCTCGCCGACAGCCCATCGGACGAGACTGATCTTCTGCCGCCATATTTAAAGGTAAAAAAGTAAAAAGGTAAAAAA
>LXOW01372435.1_pt1 | contig 12506 bp, 8 predicted proteins | sample 1368591 | NCBI WGS metagenome assembly LXOW01 (sample SAMN04884650, study PRJNA319009) | bovine gut metagenome | isolation source: Cow rumen | host: Bos taurus | place: Italy: Legnaro (PD) | collected 2014-07-09
ACCTTATCTTCGCCATCGGCCCGGCCGGAACGGGCAAGACTTACATGGCCATCGCCCTGGCGGTCCGTGCCCTCAAAAACCGGGAAATCAAGCGGATCATCCTCACCCGCCCCGCCGTGGAAGCCGGCGAGCGACTGGGCTTCCTGCCGGGAGACCTCAAAGAAAAACTGGACCCGTACCTGCAGCCGCTCTACGATGCCCTGTCGGACATGATCCCTTCCAAAAAACTGCAGGAATTCATGGCCGACGGCACCATCCAGATCGCGCCGCTGGCCTATATGCGCGGCCGTACGCTGGACCGGGCCTGCGTCATCCTGGACGAGGCCCAGAACACCAACCTGGGCCAGCTGAAGATGTTCCTCACCCGCATGGGGCCCAGCGCCAAGTTCATCGTCACCGGCGACGCCACCCAGATAGACCTGCCCCGGCGGGAAGACAGCGGCCTGCTTCGCGGAATCGGCCTGCTGGAGGGCATCAAAGGCATCGCCACCATCCGCTTCACCAACGAAGACATCGTCCGCCATCCCCTGGTAACCAAGATTGTCAAGGCCTTTGACAAGCAGGAAACACCCCGGGAAGCGTAATTGGCAAATTATTTGCAGCACAAATGCATGCTATGAAAAAATTATTGACCCTTGCACTGCTCCTGAGCGCCATTACCGCCGGAGCCCAGGACCTGGAAGGCACCTTCACCCAGGCCAAAACCCTGAAAGTCACCGGGAAAGTCATCAAAAGCGAAGGCACGCTCACCTATACCGCCCCCGACCAGCTGGCCATGCTCTACACGGAGCCGGACGGGGATTATTTCATCATCGACGGTTCCATCCTCCGCATGGACCTGCGCGGCGTTTCGCTGGACGTAAACACGGACAACAACAAAACCGTACAGGCCCAGCGCAACGCCATCCTCTACGGCATCGCAGGCCGATATGAGGAGATAGCCAAGGAAATGGACGCGGACCTGACGGTATCGGCCGGAAAGGACGGCGGCAAGCACGTGGAGATCAAAGTGCGCAAAACCCTCCCGAAAGGCTATTCCGGCATGGTGCTGGATTACAAGAAAAACGGCCAGCTGCGCCGCATGGTGCTGGACGAGTTCGGCGGCATTTCCACGGAGTACGTTTTAACCCTGCAATAGGTATTGAAATCCCAGAAATTTTACTTATCTTTGTATGTTATAAGAAAAGGTAAGTAGAATATGGATCCTAACGAAGAGAAGAATGCATTCGAGGAGCCGCAGGGAAGCGGCTACATCGAGCAGGTGGAGATAGATCATGAGATGCGCACGGCCTACATCGACTATTCCATGTCGGTGATTGTTTCGCGTGCGCTTCCCGATGCCCGTGACGGCCTGAAGCCGGTCCAGCGCCGCGTTCTGTTCGGCATGGACAACATGGGCCTGAGTTACAGCGGACAAACCAAGAAGAGCGCCCGTATCGTGGGTGAAGTGATGGGTAAATTCCATCCCCACGGGGACTCCAGCGTATATGATGCCATGGTGCGCCTGGGCCAGGAATGGAACCAGCGCTATCCCATGGTCAAGGGCCAGGGCAACTTCGGCTCGGTGGACGGGGACTCCCCCGCCGCCATGCGTTACACGGAAGCCAAACTGCAGAAAATGGCCGAAGACGTCCTGGGAGACATGGACAAGGACACCGTGGACATGACCCTGAACTTCGACGACACCCTGGAGGAACCCACCGTCCTTCCCACCAAGGCTCCCCTGCTGCTGCTGAACGGCGCCTCCGGCATCGCCGTGGGCATGGCCACCAACATGGCCCCCCACAACCTGGGCGAATGCTGCGACGCCATCTGCGCCTACATCGACAATCCCGAAATCACCACCGATGAACTGATGCACCACATCAAGGGACCGGACTTCCCCACCGGCGGCATCGTCATGGGTATTTCCGGCATCAAGGAGGCCTATGAAACCGGCCGCGGCCGCGTGGTCATCCGTTCCAAGACGGAAATCGAGGTGGACGAACATGGCCGGGAGACCATCGTGGTCACGGAAATCCCCTACATGGTGAACAAGCGGGAAATGATTGAAAAGATTGCCCAGCTGGCCGATGAGAAGAAGATCGAGGGCATCTCCTATATCAACGACGAAAGCTCCCGCGGCGAAACCCGCGTGGTGATCCGCCTCAAGCAGGGCACCAACTCCGGCGTGGTCCTGAACATGCTGTTCAAGTACAGCCCGCTCCAGAGCAGTTTCTCCTTCAACAACGTAGCCCTGGTGAAAGGCCGTCCCCGCACCCTCAGCCTCAAGGAAATCATCAAGGAATTCGTGGACTTCCGCCACGAGGTAGTGGTGCGCCGCACCCGCTTCGAACTGGACAAGGCCCTGAAGCGCGCCCACATCCTGGAAGGCCTGCTGAAGGCCATGGACCTCATCGACGAGATCGTCCACATCATCCGCTACGAGGCCAAGAGCATCGACGAAGCCCGCCAGATGCTGGTGGACCGCTACCAGTTCACGGACGTACAGGCCGCCGCCATCGTGGAAATGCGCCTGCGTCAGCTGGTCGGCTTGGAGCGCGAAAAACTCCAGAACGAGTACGACGAGTTGATGAAATTCATCGACCGCTGCAACCAGATCCTGGGTTCGGTGGAAGAGCAGTTCAATGTGGTGAAGGAAGAGACCATGGACCTCAAGGCCCGTTATGCCGACCCTCGACGCACGGAAATCACCCTCTCGGAAGACGAATTCAACCCCGAGGATTTCTATGCCGATGAAGACCAGGTGATCACCATTTCCCACCTGGGTTACATCAAGCGCACCCCGCTCACCGAATTCCGCACCCAGAACCGCGGCGGCGTGGGCATGAAGGGCAGCGCCACCCGCGACGAAGACTTCATCGAGCACATCTACATCGCCAACACCCACAGCACCATGCTGCTGTTCACCCAGAAGGGCAAGTGCTACTGGCTCAAGGTATATGAGATTCCGGAGGGCAACCGCAGCTCCAAGGGCCGCGCCATCCAGAATATCCTCATGATAGAGCCCGACGACAGCGTGCGGGCCTACCTCAACGTCAAAACTCTCAAGGACGAGGACTTCATCAACAGCAACTACATTATGATGGTTACCCGCAAGGGTGTGGTGAAGAAGACCACGCTGGAAGCCTATTCCCGTCCCCGCACCAACGGTGTGAACGCCATCAATATCCGAGAAGACGATGAGCTTCTGGAAGCCATCCTCACCAACGGCAGCTGCAACATCATGATTGCGGCCAACGGAGGACGCTGCGTAAGGTTCGATGAATCAGAGGCAAGGCCCCTGGGCCGCACCTCCACCGGTGTCCGTGGCATCAATCTTGATGAAGGGGACTTCGTAGTGGGTGTCGTGAGCCAGGATCCCCAGGCCGACGACGCAGCGAAGCACCAGGTGCTGGCCGTCTCCGAAAACGGTTTCGGCAAACGCTCGGACCCCAACGACTATCGTCAGACCTCCCGTGGCGCCAAGGGTGTGAAAACCCTGAACATCACGGAGAAGACCGGAAACCTGGTGGCCATCAAGAACGTCACCGACGAAGACGACCTGATGATCATCTGCCGTTCCGGAATGACGATCCGAATGCCTGTCAGCACCATTCGTGTTGCCGGACGTGCCACCCAGGGCGTGAAGCTCATCAATATCCGTGAAGGAGATTCCATCGCCGCCGTCTCCGTAGTCGCCCACAGTGAGGACGAGGAAAGCCAGGCCGCAGAAGGAACCGAAATCACCGACACACAGGAATAATTATTTAATCTTTTATAGTATGAAAAAGCTGTTATTCACCCTCGCGCTCGTCTGCTCGCTGCAGCTTGCGTATGCTCAAAAGCCGGATGCCGAGATGCAGAAGGCGGTTGACAAAGCCCTCGCTGCCGCTCAGGATGCCAAGAAGGCCACCAAACCCGCCACTTGGATGAACCTGGCCAAAGCGTATTGGACAGCCTATAACAACCCCATTTCCAACATTACTCCCGGTTTGGACAAGACTACTTTCGGCATGATGAACAAGGAGCAGCCCATCTCTGTCTCCAACGTGACCGTCAATGGCGAAACCTATGAGAAAATGGAGCTTTCCCACATCGATGTCTATTTCAATGCAGCCGGTATGCTGGCCATTGTGGACGTAACCCATCCCTCCGTTCCCGGAGACCTGCTGGGCGAAACCGCCAAGGCCTACGTAAAGGCCTTTGAACTGGGCGCCAAGGAGAAGGACGTAGCCCCTAAGATGAAGGAAGTGGTGGACGCCTATTACAACGACGCCTTCACGGCCTATTCCCTGGGCGACATGCCCAAGGCCAGCAAGCTCTTCAAGGGCGCGGCCGACTGGTCCGTCACCCCTCCCAGCGCAGAGCCCAACACTGACGCCGCCTACAACTGCGCCTTTACGGCCCTGGCCACCAAGGACTACGCCACCGCCGAGGAGTACTACAATAAGTGCCTGGAGAAGAACTACACCTCCGAGGGTAACATCTATGCCGCCCTCTCCGAAGTCTCCCTGGCCAAAGCCGACACCCTGGCCGCCAAGAATTACCTGGCCACCGGTCTCACCCAGTTCCCGGACAACGCCGCCATCCTGACCAACCTCATCAACCTGTACCTGCAGACCAACGAGGATCCCAAGAAGATCGTGGAACTGCTGGACGAGGCCAAGAAGGCCATGCCGGACAACCCTTCCCTGTACTATGTAGAGGGTAACATCTACGCTGGCATCAAGGACCTCGACGCCGCCACCGCTGCGTACAACAAGGGCCTGGAGATCGATCCCAACTACGATATGGCCTATTACGGCCTGGCCCAGGTAGAACTGAAGCGTGGCGAGGCCATAGTGGAAGAGATGAACGCCCTGGATGTGCGGGAATGGAAGAAATACGACGAGCTGAACGCCCAGTTGATTGAAGTGTACAAGGGCGCCGTCATCCCCTTCGAGAAGTGCTACGAGGTTAGCTCCAACCCGGATGTGAAAGCCGCAGCAGCCGACTTCCTCAAGCGCCTGAACTTCCAGCTCCGTAACGTGGATCCCCAGTATCAGGCCGGTTACGAGAAATGGAATGCCATCGTAGAGCAATAGCCCTTCCCCTTTCAGCGAAATCTTTAGCCTTCGGCCTTTGGGTCGAAGGCTTTTTTTATTATTTTTGTACCATGCAGTTGAAAGTTACCGAAGACCTGAACCAGGTCATCAAATATGCGCGGGAAGAAGCCATGCGCACCGGCAGTTACGGAATCGGCCCGGACCACCTGTTCCTGGGCATCATCCGGCAGGAGGAGAATGCGGCCTTCACCACGCTGCAGCACCTGGGTGTGGAACCGGCCGATCTGAAAACCTTCATCGACCAGCGCATCTTTACAGGGGAAACCGTTCCCTATGAGCAGATTGACCATATCAACTTTTCGCGGCAGGCGCAGAACGTCCTGAGCATTACGGTGATGGAGGCCACGCGGCTCAAGAGCACCGCAGCAGCCCCGCAGCACCTCCTGCTGGCCTTGTGCCGCACCACGGAGAGTTATGGTCAGGTGTATCTGCGCTCCCACGGAATTGACTACGGACGCCTGCTGGCCTACATGGAAGACGAAAACCTGCTTCAGCCTGAAAAACCCCGGCAAGCGGACGCGGACTCGGAAGAGACCGGCCAGCCGTCCCAGGGACCGGTGGAAGAAACCGACGCAGAGAAGAAACTGGACATCGAAGAGTATGCCTACGACCTCACCCGGGCCGCCCGCGAGGGCAAACTGGACCCGGTGGTGGGCCGCGATACGGAGATTGCCCGTGTCATCGAGATTCTGGGCCGACGGAAGAAGAACAACCCTATGCTCATCGGCGAACCGGGCGTGGGAAAAAGTGCCATCGTGGAAGGCATCGCGCAGCGTATCGCCACCGGCGACATATCGGCCGCCCTGGCCAGGAAGCGCATCCTGTCGCTGGACATCGCTTCGGTGGTGGCCGGCACCAAATACCGCGGAGACTTTGAAAAACGCCTGAAGGGCATCATCCAGGAGGCTTCGGAGAATCCGGACCTCATCCTGTTCATTGATGAATTCCATACCATCGTGGGGGCGGGCGGCGCTTCCGGCAGCCTGGACGCGGCCAATATGCTGAAGCCGGCGCTGGCGCGCGGCGAATTCCAGTGCATCGGCGCCACCACGCTGGATGAATTCACCAAGATTGTGGAGAAAGACGGCGCGCTGGACCGCCGTTTCCAGAAGATTGTGGTGGAAGCCTGCAACGTGAGCGAATCCATCGCCATCCTGCAGCAGCTCAAACCCAAATACGAGGAATTCCACGGCATCCGCTACACGGACGAGGCCGTGGAGGCCGCCGTGCGCCTGACCGACCGTTACATCACGGACAAGTCCCTGCCGGACAAGGCCATCGACGCCCTGGACGAGGCCGGTTCCATGGTGCGGCTGTCCCTGACCCGCAAGAAGGGCCACGCGCAGGTGGTGGATGCCGAGGACATCGCCTCGGTGGTATCCAAAATGACGGGCATTCCGGTGAACAAGGTGGCCCAGAGCGAAGGCAACCGGCTGGTGAACATGCGCACGCGGCTGCAGCAGCGCATCATCGGCCAGGACGAGGCCATCGAGAAGGTGGTGCGGGCCATCCAGCGCAACCGCGCCGGACTCAAGGATCCGCACCGGCCCATCGGCACCTTCCTCTTTTTCGGCCCCACCGGCGTGGGCAAGACGCAGCTGGCCCGTTCCCTGGCCGAATACCTCTTTGACAGCGAGGACAACCTGGTGCGCCTGGACATGAGCGAATACATGGAGAAATTCAGCGTGAGCCGCCTCATCGGCGCCCCTCCGGGTTATGTAGGTTATGAGGAGGGCGGTCAGCTGAGCGAGCGCGTACGCCGCAAACCCTACTGCGTAGTACTCCTGGACGAGATTGAGAAGGCCCATCCCGACATCTTTAACCTGCTCCTGCAGGTGATGGACGAGGGCCGGCTCACCGACAGCAACGGACGTACCGTGGATTTCAAGAACACCATCGTGATCATGACATCCAATGTGGGAAGCCGGGAAGTGGAGGAATACGGCAGTGGCATCGGCTTTGTCACGGCGGGCAAAAACGTGGAAACGGACCGGCGCAGCGTGGTGGAGAAAGCCGTGAAGAAGGCGTTCCCGCCGGAATTCATCAACCGCGTGGACGACCAGGTATATTTCCGTTCCCTGGACCGGGCTGCCATCGAGGCCATCATCGACATTGAACTGAAGGATTTGCGCGCCCGGGCGCTGGAGGCCGGCTACAAACTGACCATCACTCCTGCCGCCAAGCGCCTGATTGCCGATGCCGGCTATGACCCTGCCTACGGCGCGCGGCCGCTGAAGCGGGCCGTGATGCGCTATGTGGAAGATCCTGTGTCCGAGTTTATTATCAGCGACCGGATCCTGCAGTCCCGCCAGAAGGACGGCGGGCAGCTCCGGACCCTGCGGGTGGGACTGTCTCCCGACAAGGAGTCCACGGTGGTGGACGTAAAGGAGGATTAGAGGCTGTCGGCCTGCTCGAATTCAAGGTCAAGGTCGTCGATGATATCCTTGAGCGCCTGGAAAGAAGTGGTGGAAGAGATAAACTGTCCCAGAGTATCGAGGTTGAAATCCGTGTTACGCATGACGTTGTTCTTTTTAAGTTTCTGATGCAAAGGTACGGCCACCTTGCGCCAAACCATTGCCCAAGCAAAGAAAATGAAAAAAATTTTACTGATTTTCACGCTGCTGCTTATCGGCCTCACGGCCGGGGCGCAGGAAACGTATCCCTTTGCCCAGCGGGATACCTGCACGTTGTACCTGGATATTTACCGTCCGGCCGAAGGGGCGCCCACCCAGTTGGACAGCCTGGACAAGCCCACCATCCTGTATGTCTTCGGGGGTGGGTTCATCATGGGTTCGCGTTCGCATCCCTGGCATTCGCCCTGGTTCAAGACCCTGAACGATAACGGCTATACGGTGGTTTCCATCGATTACCGGCTGGGGATGAAGGGATACAAGGTGGGAAAGGGCCTCAGCGGCGCGCTCAAGGCCAGCGAACAGTTCCACCTGTCGCAGCAGATGGGCGTGGAAGACGTCTTTTCGGCCGTCAGTTTCCTGGCCCAGAACCGTGATTCGCTGGGCATCGACCCGGACAATCTGGTGATTGCCGGCTCATCGGCCGGGGCCATCATCGCCCTGGCGTCCGAATACGACATCGTGCGCGGGCACACGGAAGGCCTGCCGGAAGGCTTCAACTTCAAAGGGGTGATGTCCTTCGCCGGCGCCGTCATCAGCATCGAAGGGGCGCCGCAGTTCAAAACGGAACCCTGTCCCGTCCTGCTGCTGCACGGAACGGCCGATAAAGCCGTGGCCTACAAGCAGTTGGCGCTCTTTGGGAAAGGCATCTGGGGCAGCGACTACCTGGTGCGGCAGTGGGAACGGAAAGGCTACGACAACTACTGCATCTACCGCTTCGACGGCAGCACCCACGACGTGGCCGCCTACATGGATGTCCTGTGGGACGTGGAGCGCTCCTTCCTGGAGCAGAACGTCATCCGGGGGCATGCCCGCACGGTGGATGCCCTGGTGGATGACGCCTCGCTCCCCCACTGGGCCGAGGCCACCCTGGACAACATCTACCAGTAGTCCCTTACAGGCTTAGCATAATATCATTCAGGAGTCCGCCCGCGGTCTGTCGCGTGCCGGCTCCGGCTCCCTGTATGAGCATGGGGGAAGGATAGTCGCCGGTGGTAATCAGAATGGCGTTGTCCGTTCCCCGCAGGCCGAACAGCGGGCTCTCGGGGCCCACCTCCTGCAGGCCCACCGTCGCATGTCCGGCCGCGTCCACGGAGGCCACGTAGCGAAGCTTGCGCCCGGCGGCGGCCGCCGCGGCGTAACGCTTGTCGATATCGGCTGGGANNCGGCTGGGATAGGTTCCAGCGCCACCTGCCTCTCTTCCAGCGGGATACCGGCCTGGCGGCTTAGGATGAGGATTTTCCGCAGTACGTCCTTGCCGCTGAGATCGATGTTCGGGTCCGGTTCCGTGTAGCCTTTCACGCGAGCCTCTTCCACCAGGTCCTCCCAGCCACTTCCTTTGTAGTTGTCCAGCAAGTAGTTGAGTGTTCCGGACAGAACGGCGTCCATCCGCACCAGGGTGTCACCGCTCTGGACCACGCGGTCCAGGGTCACCAGCACGGGCAGCGCAGCGCCGGCCGTGGTTTCGTAGCGCAGCGACACACCGGCCTTGTGGGCATCGGCCTGCAGGTTCCGGAACTGGGCATAGGTGCCGGAGAAGGGAATCTTGTTGCAGGCCACCACGCTGTATCCGCTGTGGAAGAGGTCGGGATAGCGGAAGCCGATTTCTTCGTTGGCCGTGCAGTCGATAAACAGGGCGTTCTCCAGCGACAAATCGCAGAGAGCATCGATATAGGAGCCGGTGGAACCCGCCTCCAGCAACTCCCCGACGCGCTGTAAATCAATTCCTTCCGTGTCAATGACGAAACGTTTGCTCCGGGCCAGGCCGCACACGCGCAGTTCCTTGCCGGAACGCTTGGCGATGGCGGCCGCATTGTCGCGCAGCATCTGCACCAGCGCTTTTCCCACACGACCGTACCCGGCGATGAACAGGGGGATGACCTGCGTGGTATAGCGGTCGAAGAATTCGTGATGGATGGCGCGGATGGCCTCATGGGCCCGGTCGGACGAAACGATGACGGAGATGTTGCGCTCGGACGAGCCCTGGGCTGTGGCGCGGACGGGAATGCTGTGCCGGCCCAGGGCGGCCAGCATGCCGCCGGTGGCGCCGCTGTGGCCCAGGATGTCGTCGCCGATGACGCACACGATGGAAAAACCCTTTTCTACCCGGAGGGGATTCAGCTTGCCCAGGGAAATCTCGTAGGCGAAGCAGGCATCGGCCGCCCGGCGGGCCTTCTCCGCGTCGGAGGCCGATATGGCGATGCACATCGAGTGGACGGAAGAGGCCTGCGTGATGAGGATGATGTTGATGCCCTCGCGGGAGAGTGCGTCGAACAGGCGGCTGCTGAAGCCCGGAACGCCCACCATTCCGCTGCCTTCCAGCGAAATGAGCGCAATGCCGTCGGAGTGGGCGATGCCGATGACGCCGCCCTTCGAACGGGGCGGATTCTTCTCTACCAGCGTACCCGGCTCCTGGGGATGGAAGGTATCTTTCACATAGATAGGAATTCCCTCCTCCACAACGGGTTGGATGGTGGGGGGATAAATCACTTTGGCTCCGAAATGGGAAAGTTCCTGGGCGGCGCGATAGGAGATGTGCGGGATGGGCTGCGCCGTGGGAACCACGTCCGGGTGCGCCGTCATGATGCCGGGAACGTCGGTCCAGATTTCCACCCGGCGGGCGTGGATGCCCACGGCCACCAGGGCGGCCGTGTAGTCCGAGCCGCCGCGGCCCAGGGTGGCGGGCCGGCCGTCCTGATCCCGGGCGATGAAGCCCGGCACCACCAGGAGTTCGGCGCGGGTGTGCTGCTCCACCGCCTCGCGGATGCGGCGGTAAGTATCGGCCGTATCCACCACGCCGTCCCGTACCCGGATGAGTTCCCGTGCATCCAGCCACCGGCACGCAATGCCCTGCGAGAGGAAGGCGTCGGTGAGGATGCGGGTGGACAGCAGTTCCCCGAAGCTTTCCACGGCGGCAAGACTGGTGGAAGACAGCTCTCCCAGCAGAAATACGCCCTGCAGGATGCTGGCAAGCTGGGAAAACAGGTCTTCTACGGCCTCCTGTGTCTTGTTCCGGTACCCTTCCGGCAGCAAGTTTTCCATGATGGTTCCATGCCGCTCCCGCCAGAAGTCCAGGCGTTCCAAGTAACTTTTGTCCCGGGCGGCCGCCAGGCGGGAAAGCTCGATGAGCCCGTCCGTGCAGCCGCTGATGGCGGAACTCACCACCACGGTCCGGTCGGCCTCCAGGGCCTTTTCCACGATATGGAGGGTCTGAAGCATGGCTTCAGCGTTGGCGACGGAAGTGCCGCCGAATTTAAGCACTTGCATAGCTTACAGGATTAAGGCCGACAACTTGGCAATCTCCAGCAGGAAGCCGTCGTGGCCGAAGTCGGAACTGATTTCTACATAGCGGGCGCCCGGAATCCAGGCGGTCCATTCCCGGCCTTCGGAAGGCGGGAAAAGCTGGTCCGTATCCACGGCCAGCACCGTCACCTGCGCCCGGATGCGCCCCAGGGCGGCCTGCACACCGCCGCGGTCGCGGCCCACATTGTGGCTGTCCAGCGCATTGCACAGGCAATAATAAGAATAGGCATCGAATCCACGGCGCACCAGTTTCTCGCCCTGGTAACGCTCGTAAGAAGCGACGCGGCGGGCGAAGAGCGTATCGGGATCCGCTTCGGCCTGGGTAAGGCCGTAACCTTTGAAGCAGCGGTAGCTGATGAGGGCCTGCGCCCGGGCGCACTTGAGCCCTTCCCGGCCGCCGTCCAGGCTGCGGGCCTCGCGGAAGCTGGGATCGGCCTCCAGGGCCATGCGCTGCGCCTCCANNATATCCGGCTCCATAACGGCCCATTCAATGGCGTCAAAACCGCCGTTCGAGGCTCCGATTAAAAGGTCAATCTTATTGATTCCCAAGTGTTTCCTCACGGCAATGAAGCTGTTCACCGTATCCCGGATGGTGATGTCCGGAAAATCCAGCAGCCAGGGTTTCCCCGTGGCGGGGTTCTCCCGGGCCGGTCCCTCGGAGCCGTAGGCACTGCCCAGCATGTTCACACACACCACATAGTCCCGTTCCGTGTCGATGGTACGTCCCGGTCCCACCATGTCCGGCCACCAGTCCTGGGGGTCGGAGTTGGCCGTGAGGGCATGGCAGATCCAGATGACCCGACCGGCCCGTGCACCGGAGGTATGGAAAACGATGCGGGCGTTTTCCAGCGTTCCGCCGCACTCCAGCGGCAGGTCAATGTTTATCTCATGCCTTTGCATGCTCCAGCGCTTGTTTGAGGTCGGCAATGATGTCTTCCACGTCTTCCAGGCCGATGGACAGGCGAATCAGGTCCGGGGCGATGCCGGCGGCGCGGAGCTGCTCGTCGCTCAGCTGCCGGTGCGTGTGGGAGGCCGGGTGCAGGACGCAGGTATGGCAATCGGCCACATGCGTTTCGATGGTCACCAGCTCCAGTGCATCCAGGAAGCGGTTGTCGAAGGCCCGGCCGCCCTTGAGGCCGAAGGCCATGACGCCGCTGCAGCCGTCGGGCAGGTACTTGGCGGCCAGGGGGTCTCCCAGGCCGGGATAGTGTACCCAGGCCACTTCGGGGCGCTCCTGCAGCCACCGGGCCACCTTCAGGGCACTTTCGCTGTGCCGTTTCATCCGCAGGTGCAGGGTCTGCAGGCCCAGGTGCAGGTAGAAGGCGTTCTGGGGGCTCTGGGTGCTGCCCAAATCCCGCATCAGGTGGGTGGTGGCCTTGACGATGAAGGCCGCCTTGCCGAAGCTCTTGGTATAGGTGAGGCCGTGATAGGAGGCATCGGGGGTGGTGAGGCCGGGGAAACGCTCCGGATACTGGTCCCAGGGGAA
>LXOW01321281.1_pt1 | contig 12501 bp, 9 predicted proteins | sample 1368591 | NCBI WGS metagenome assembly LXOW01 (sample SAMN04884650, study PRJNA319009) | bovine gut metagenome | isolation source: Cow rumen | host: Bos taurus | place: Italy: Legnaro (PD) | collected 2014-07-09
AGCAGGCGGGGGTGATGGACTTTGACGACATCCTCATCAACATGAACCTCCTGCTGCGCGATTTTCCCGAGGCCTGCGCCGAAATCGCCGGGCGCTTTTCCTACATTATGGTGGATGAGTACCAGGATACGAATTATGCGCAGTACGTGATTATCCGCAAACTGGCGGCCGCCCATCACAACATCTGCGTGGTGGGGGACGATTCGCAGTCCATCTACGCGTTCCGCGGGGCCAAGATTGAAAATATCCTCAATTTCCGCAAGGACTATCCCGAGTGCCGGATTTTCCGCCTCGAACGCAACTACCGCTCCACGCGCAATATCGTCGGCGCGGCCAATTCGCTCATCGCCCATAACGAGGGACGCATCCCCAAGGAGTGTTATTCGGAAGGGGAGGACGGCGAACGGATCCGTATCATCAATGCGGACAGCGACATCACCGAAGCGGTGCTCGTCAGTTCGGCGATCCTGGAGCGGATGCGGACCGACGGAGCCCAATACCGTGATTTTGCGATCCTCTACCGGACCAATGCGCAGTCCCGTTCCTTCGAGGAAGCGCTGCGCCGCCGGAATCTGCCCTATCAGATCTATTCGGGCAATTCCTTCTTCGACCGTATGGAGGTCAAGGACCTGATGGCCTGGTTCAAACTGGCGGTGAACCCTTCCGACGACGAAGCGTTCCGGCGCGCCGTCGGCAAGCCCACGCGCGGAATCGGAGATACGACCGTCGCCGCGCTCTCCGAGGAGGCGAGGGCCCGTTCGCTGAGCCTGTTCCGGACGGTGGCGGCGGAGGATCTGGCGCTGAAAGGCGCCGCCTTGCAGAAACTGCGCAATTTCTGCGCGCTTATCGACGGATTTACTTCGCGGATGGCATCGACGGATGCCTATGAACTGGCCAAGCATATCGCCGACGCCAGCGGTCTCTATGCTTTTTACAAGGCGGACCTTTCCGTGGAGGGACAGGCCCGGATGGCGAATGTGGACGAGTTGCTGGATTCCGTGGCGGCCTACGTGGAGGAGCAGACGGAGGAGGCGGAGGGCCCCGCGCTCGTCACGCTGTCGGATTATCTGGAGAACGTGTCGCTGTTGAGCAACGTGGACGTGCCGGAGGACGGCGAGGACGACCGCAACCGCATCGCGCTGATGACGGTGCATTCCGCCAAGGGCCTGGAATTTCCGTATGTGTTCGTCGTGGGAATGGAGGAAAATCTGTTTCCTTCCGGCGGCTCTCTCATTACGCCCCCGGAACTGGAGGAGGAGCGGCGCCTGTTTTATGTGGCGCTGACCCGGGCGCAGCGGGCGGTGGTGATTACCCGCGCCGAATCCCGGATGCGCAACGGAAAACACGAGTCCAACCGCATCAGCCGCTTTGTCCGTGAGATTGCTCCCGAATTTTTGGAAAACCCGCCCGAGGACCGTTCGCGGCCCGTTTTCGGGCCTGTCCCCACGGCGCGGCCCTTCGACCGGCGCCCCTTTGCGCCGAAGGCCGGACTTTTCGCGCCGAAAACCGGCCGCCCTGTGCCGCCGGCCGCCCCGACGCCCTCCCGGCCCGCTCCTGCTGCGAAGCCGGACCTCATCGATCCGGATTTCGTGGCCGTGCCGATGACCGAACTCTACGAAGGCGAAAGGGTCGAGCACAACCGCTTCGGCGGCGGGACCATCCTGGCCCTCAGCGGCAGTTATCCGGAAATGAAAGCCCGCATCAATTTCGACGTGTACGGGGAAAAACTGTTACTGCTCAAGTATGCGAAACTGCGTCCGGAAAAGCGTTAGCGTCCTTTTTGCCTTGTTCGCTCCGCTGGCTTCCGTGCTGTTTGCGCAGGAGCCGGACCCGACGCCTTCGACCGCGCAGACGCCGCTTTCGGAGGTGCAGGTGCTCCAGCCGGCGATGGTGACGGAAAAGGCGCCGCCGATGACGGTCGTGTCCGATACCCTGCTCATCAATCCGGCGGCCTTCATCGTGGAGGATGACGCCGACCTGGCGGAACTGCTGGAAAAGATTCCCGGCATTGAGGTGGATGACCGCGGGAACGTGAGCCTGAACGGGAAGCCGGTCAAACAGCTGCTCGTGAACGGGAAAAAGTTCTTCGGCGGGGACGTGAAGACCGGCCTGAAAAATATACCCGCCCGGATGCTGGACCAGATCCGGGCCTATGAGCGGCCGTCGGACTTTGCCCGCATTACCGGCATCGACGACGGGGAGGAGGAACCGGTGCTGGACGTGCGCGTGAAACCCGCCTTTATGTCGGGCTGGAACAACGAACTGCGTGGGGCCTACGGTACTTCCAATCGTTACCGGGCGCATTTCGACGCCAACCGCGTCACGAAGGAATCCCATACCGCCATCATCGGCAATGCCACCGATATCAACAACACGAGCGCCAATGTCTCCGGCCGCAACCAGACCGGCAGCGGCGGCTGGGGGGAAGGTCATCGCGGCGATGCCGGGGCCAGTTATGCCCTCAAGGACGCCAAAAAGACCGTCAATGCCAGTCTGCACTATGACGGCTCCTCCCGCTGGACGGACGGGCGCATCCGTTCGGAGAATTCCAGCGCCACGAGCGCTTATGACGTCGATACGAAAAACAACGCCAAGCTGTTCGCCCATAACGCCAATGCCAAGTTCGACTATGAGTGGCGCCCTTCCCGGGAATATACTTTCTTTTTCAAGCCGACGCTTTCCTATGTCGGGCGGAGCGGCCTGACCCTGAACCAGGCGGATACCCGTACGAACCAGCTGACCAATTCCACCTATAACCGCTCCGAATCCCTGGACAACCGCCTGGAATCAGTTTTCCAGTTTATCCTGACGCGCCGCTTTTACGAGCGCAAGGGCAGAAGCCTTTCCTTCCAGACCCAGGTGCGTACCTATGATACCTGGGAAGGCCTGGCCTATGACCTTAATACGCATTACTGGCTTAAGAAGTCCAAGGTGGACAAGACACAGGATTCCATCAAGGTGACCAAGACCGATCTGGACACCCGGCTGGAGCTGCGGGAAGTATTCGGCCAGCTTTCCTGGAACGAGCCCGTCGCCAAAAAAATGTTTGTCCAGGCCACCTACCGGGCGGCCTACAAGTATTATCACAGTACCCGCCTGCTCTATGATCTGCACGACGCCTTCCCGGACTGGAGCCTTCCGGATGCCCATCCCGCCTGGATGCGCGCGGATGCGCTTCCGGACAATTACCGGGATTGTCTTTATGCGCCAGGCTGCGCAGAGGGTACCTATCATTACTTCGGACAGACGCTGACGCTCAATTATCGCTATATCGGCACGAAACTCAACCTGACCGCCGGTGTGGTGGTGAACCGGCAGCAGACCCGGCTCCTGTGGCCGGAGACGGACGGGGCGCAGAAGGATACATCGACGGTCGTCTGGAATGCAGCCCCCAACCTTTCGCTGCGCTATAAGCATTCGAAGAGCACTTATCTCCTGCTGACCTACCGCAGCTGGACCGGGCAACCCGGGATGGACCGGCTGCTGCCGGTGGCCAACAGCACGAACCCGCTCTACATCCGCAAAGGAAATCCGGGACTGAAGCCCTCCTTTACGCACGCGGCGAACTTTACCTTCAACACCTCCAACCTCAAGAAGCACTTCAGCGTGGTGATGAATGCGGAGGCGCGGCTGGTCAAGAATGCCGTGGGAAGCTCGTCGGACTATGATCCGGAAACGGGCGCACGGACGGTGACGCCCGTCAATATCAACGGTACCTGGTCCGCCAAGGGCTCGGTGGTGGTGAACTATACCTTTCCGCGTACGATGCTGTCGCTGAGCAGCAACACCTCGGCCGAATATCAGAATACACCCTGCTATCTGTACAATTCCAAAACCAAGTCCGACGATCTGAACAAGGTGGGACGGATGATGCTGCGGGAGCGGGCGAGCCTGAGCTGGCGAAGCAAATGGGTGGAGGCCGTGCTGAATCTCCGCGGCGAATATACGATGGAACGCAGCAGCCTGCGTCCCGAACTCAACCAGGATCCTTATACCCTCTCTGCCGGCATTTCCGTCGTTGGCCGGACGCCTTGGAAGATGACGCTGACCGCAGAATTCACGGACTGGATACAGCGGGGCTATCTCTATGACGAATACAATCGGGATTACTATTTTCTGAATGCCAGGATCAGCCAGCGTTTCCTCAAGGGGAAACTCACGCTCAGCCTGATCGGCAACGACCTTTTGGGGCAGATGATCAATCTGACCCGCTCTTTCTCGTCGGAACGCCGGTCCATTTCCGAATATAACGGGATCAACCGCTATGTCATCCTTCAGGCGGTCTGGCGCTTCAAGATCTAAGAACCTGTTTTTTCTATGAAACTGATCAGTTGGAATGTGAATGGCCTCAGGGCCGTGGCCGGCAAGGGCTTTGCCGATATTTTTCTGAACCTGGACGCGGATTTCTTCTGCCTGCAGGAGACCAAATTGCAGGCGGGACAGATCGACCTGGAGTTTCCGGGCTGGCGGTCTTACTGGAATTATGCGGACAAAAAGGGCTACTCCGGGACGGCCATTTACAGCAAGCACGAGCCTCTGGGAGTCAGTTACGGCATCGGCGTGGATGAATTCGACCACGAGGGCCGCGTCATTACGCTGGAGACCCCGGGTTTCTACCTGGTGAACGTCTATACCCCGAATGCGCAGGACGGCCTTCGGCGGCTGGACTGGCGGATGGCCTGGGAGGATGCGTTCCGCGACTATCTGTTGTCTCTGGCGGAGAAGAAAGGCGTCGTCGTCTGCGGCGACATGAACGTGGCCCATCAGGAAATCGACCTCAAGAATCCCGCGACCAACCATTTCAATCCCGGCTTTTCGGACGAGGAACGGGAAAAGATGGGGCGCCTGCTCGCTTCCGGGTTCCACGACAGTTGGCGGGAACAGCATCCCGGCGAGGCGAAATATTCCTGGTGGTCCTACCGGATGGCGGCCCGGGAGAGGAACGTCGGCTGGAGAATCGATTATTTCCTTGTCAGCGACGCTCTTCAGTCCCGTATCCGCTCAACGGACATCCATAACGAAATCTTCGGTTCGGACCACTGTCCGGTGGAACTTGTCCTGGATTTGTAAAATATAGGAACAATCCGTAAATTCGCAGATTATGAAAACGTTCAAGAAAATCATCATCTGGCTGTTGGTCCTGCTGGTCGTGGGCCTGGGTATCTTCTGTTATTTCCGTTACTGGTTCGTGCTCGGTGAAGGCGTAAAGGCCGGAGAACTCAATCAGGTGGTCTACAAGGGCTGGGTATGGAAAACCTATGAGGGCCGGCTGATTCAGAGCGGCTTCAATTCCCGGAAATCCGGCTCCCTGCAATCCAACGAGTTCAATTTCTCGGTGAAGGATCCCCAGGTGGCGGAGAAACTGATGCGGAGCAGCGGCAAGGTCGTGGAAATCCGCTATAAGGAATATCGCGGCGCCCTTCCCTGGCGGGGAATGCAGCGTTATATCGTGTACAAGATCGAGTCGGTGTACGAGGCGCCCCATTCCAGCGTTCCGGGTCTCCCGATTACTGACGACACGGATGCTATTTAGCGCTCTCCTGGCCGCACTGTGCCTTTCTTCGGCTCCTGCGGGCTATATCGTCGATTCCATTGCAACTTCCGACCCGGCGCGGATGCTGGTGCTTCGCGGCGACCGCAGCTGGGCGCTGGAACCCTGTGACAGCGCGGCGGCGAAGGGGGACTCCCGTATCGCCGTGCTGCTGGAAGGAAACTTCTGCGCTCCTGTCAAGGCGGCGGTATTTACCCCTTTCGGCGAGGTCGGCGGGATGCAGCACAGCGGCGTCGACCTTCTCGTGGAGGCGGGTACGCCCGTCGTCGCTGCGTTTGACGGCGTCGTGACCCTGTCCCGTGCGGACCATTCGGGCTACGGGCAGGTGGTTGGTATACGGCACGCGGACGGCCTGGAAACCCTTTATTCCAATGTGCGGGCCCGTTGCGTGGAGGCAGGCGCTTCCGTCAGGGCGGGGGAGCAGATCGCCGAGGCGGACAGCCTCGACGGTGCCGGTCCGCATCTGCATTTTGAACTGCGTTACGGCGATATCGCCCTCGACCCGGCACGGGTCATCGATTTCCCTTCCGGAACCCTTCGCGCTCCGTTCTGCATCCTGGATACGGAGCGGCTTGTCGCCGCGTCCCGCGTCGTCTCCGCTTCGCCGGGGGAGCAGCGCGAAATCTTCCTCGCGCAGCAGGAGCGCATCGCCGAACAAAAGCGGCTGGCCGCAGAGGAGGCGGCACGGCTCGCGCGCCTGGAAGCGGCTGCGAAAAAGTACCATACCATCCGCAGCGGCGACACCCTTTCCCGCATCGCCGCCAAGTATCACACGACGGTCCGCGCCCTTTGCCGGCTCAACGGAATCAAGGAGACGACGACGCTCCATATCGGCCGGAAAATTCGCGTAAAATAGGCGGGTAACAAATTTGTTAATACGCATAACATTTATGTTATATATGCCACTCATAAGCGTATATGGCTGATTGTGTATAAATTGTGCGTAAGTCTATTGCCATTGTGCTTGGGATTGAGTATCTTTACCAAAATTCGTGTGTAAACTATGGCAAACGCAAAAATTGGCCTCAAAATCACCCGTTCCCAAGGCGGTTTCACCTTTGGGCTGGGTGTCAATGAAGATACTTTCTGGACCCGATATATCCGTGACCTCCGGGACGACTGCCGCTCGCTTTCCGACTTCCGTCCCGGGAGCCGCGTCATTGTGCTTTGCTCCAATACGTCGGGCAATCTGCTCGTCGTCGTGAGCCTGACCGAGAGCAATCCGGGCGAGATGCTCTGCGCCTGGATCCACCTGCCCTTGAGCGTGGCGGTCAGCGGGGAGGAACTGGCGGAAATCCTCCGCATCACGGGCGACCAGCTTGCGACGGGCGCTCCGGATACTGCCTGCCTGCAGGAACTGTTTGGGCGGGAATACCCCGTGAATCCCGTGGCGATGGCGCTCTACAAGTCCAGCGGCGACGCCCTGGCGTTCCGCTATTACGGAGAGGGTTGCCGCTACCAGCTTTCCGAACTGCTGGGCGTGTCGATTTCCCAGCCCGAGTACCAGCGTTTCAAGGAGGTCTTCTTCATCGACAAGCAGTCCGGCATCCGTGCGGACCGCGGTTCCGACCTCAGCAATTCCGCGATGCAGGACTGTGTCGTCCTGTTCCCTCCGGAGGAGTCTTTCGGCTTCCGCCCGTACGCGGACGGCGAGGTCTTCGATACCCCGCGCAGTTTCGCCGAAGGGGCGCGGGTCCGCCTCATCTGGAAGAAGCAGGGCTTCAAGAGCGTCGAGAAAATCATCGACGTGAATGCCTCCAGCCCCAACGTACCCCCGCTGGGCCTGGACGAGGTGTTCCGTTACGTGACCTACGATTCCATCCTCGTGAAGAACGAGCAGTTCTGCGACATCCCCGGCTATACCCTCCGCGTCAACAACAAGATCCTGGAGAAGGGGATGATGCTGGCCGTCAAGGAAATCAGCATCCACGAGGTGCCGGTGGTGGTCAGTTGCGAGGGCTACAATACCTTCGACAGCGTCCTGGACCTTTCCGCGCCCGTTACGGTGACGCTGGAAAAGAAAACCTGGGCCTATACCTTCGTCCTGCCCGTGGAAGGCTTTGAGGACGAGCGCATCCAACTGGTCTCCGACGTCCCGCTGGACAAGTCTCCGGTGCGCGGCTATGATGCGGACGGCGCCCCGGTCCCCAATGTGAACAATTACCTGAAATATCGTCCCGAGACGAAGAACGATACGCGGAAATTCCTGCTGTGGGGGCTTATCGGCATCGCTCTCGGGCTGCTGATCGGCTGGCTGCTGGTCTCCTCGCTGCAATCCGGCACCATCGACCGTCTGCGCTCCGAGAACTCCGCGATGCGCGCTGCCCTTAATGCCGCGGCCCCGGTCGCCGTCACCGATTCCCTGGGGCAGGAGATTGCCCTTACCGGCGATTCGCTCGCCGCTCCGGTGCAGCGGCCGTTCGTGCTGACGACAGAGGACCGGAAGGCGGAAGCCCGCAAGGCCGCCGATGAAAAGAAAGCGGCGAAGGCAGCCGCCCGCAAGGCGCGCCAGGAAGAAAGAGCCGCCCGCAAGGCAGCGAAAAAGGCAAGGAAGGAAGCCGAACGCAGGGCGGAGGCGGAAGCCAAGGCGGCGAAGGCGGCTGAACGCGAAAGGGCCAAGGCGCAGAAGGATTCGCTGGAGAAGGCGGCCGCAGCGGCCAAACTGGCGGAAGCCAAGGCCAGGGATGCGGCCAAGGAACGCAAGGATTCCATAGCCAAGGCGGAGGCGGCGGCGAAGGCGGCGGCGGAAGCCAAGGCGGCGGAAGCCAAGGCGGAAGAAGAGCGCAGGGTGGCGGAGGAAAAGGCGGAAGCCGAACGCAAGGCCTCGGTCGTCAAGGCCTCTCCGGACCTGGTCCTCTACCTCGACCAGAGCGCGAAATGGGAAAAGGGGAAGATGGAATCCTTCGGCGAGGTGCCCGGTCTCTGGGATGCGCTCAACGCCCGGGATTTCGACAAAATCCTCTCCTACGCGGAAACGCTCGAAGAATCCTCCCGCTTCACCGCCCTCTGCAAGTCCATCCGGGAACTCAAGAAAATCCCCGGCAAGCATTTCACGCAGAATTATTGTGTGGATCCCGCTGATACGGAAATCACGTACACGGGCTATCTGAACAAGATTGACGGCAAAATCCGCGATCTCAAGGGCCTGAGATGAAACGCATCGCTCTTTTCCTCCCGCTGCTTGCGGTGATGCTGCTGGCTTCCTGTCAGCGGGACAATTATTACGACGAACTGGTACCTGCGGATCTCCCCAAGGCCGCCTTGCAGCCGGACGGAGTTACCTTTGCGGGAAAAGTTGCCTATCCGAGTGTCGGAGAGATTCCCATCGCGCTGCAGAACGCCCTTTATAAACGCACGTCCGAACTCGGGAGCAACCTGGTGCTGGACAGCGAGATGGCCGTCTTCGGTCCCGGATTCCTGACGGAAAGCGGCACCGCGCCCTCAGATACGCTGATTGCGATGGCCTATCGCTGTGGCGTCATCATCACCGTCGTGCATCCCGATTATACCTTCCTGTCCTCCTGGTGCGGGAAGCAGGGGATTGTTTTCCCGGGCGTTCCCGGAGAGTACGAATCGCCGTTGCTCTGTGCCTTTTCCAACCGGGGCTGGCTGTATGACATGGACGATCCCCGTTACCGCATCACCTCGGAAGAAGTGGACTACAATGCCTGGCTGAATCCTTTTGTCGCCTGGGTGAACGCGCATCTGGACGAAGGTGTTACCCCCTATGTCATCGGCAGCGGGGATGAACTCGTCTTTGAGCAGAACCTGGCCTGCCAGAAATACGACCATACCTGGTTCCTTTCGCTTCGGGACACCGTCAAGGTCCTCTCCCAGATGACCAGCCATTTTACCTGCTGGCCCGTTACGGGTGCAAACCGCGACTGGTTCCTCTGCAAGGCGGAACTCAGCATCAATAATGCGCCGATGTTCCGCGGAGTGGGTGTTTCCACCGGGAACGGCATCCGTACCAAATACTCCGCCTACGAAATGCGAAAGGCGGGGTTCCGTTTCGATATCGGTGCCGGACCGCAGAATGCGGACGGTTTCGAGCAGGGACCGCTGCCTGAAAGTGCGCCGGCGGGGGNNCCCGCCGTTCCTCGGCGTTGACGGCGGCCATCCCTCCCGCCCATCGGGGCGCGGTAACGGCTACCCTCCCTGACTTGGATGTGGCGAACAACAGCGGAAACGGCATTATCGATTATCAGTTTACCGTTCCTTCCTCCCTCCTGGGGTATATGCACCGGACGGAAATCTATCCCTCCGAAGCACAAATCTGCCGTTCGGGCCGGGATGACCTGCAGGCCTCCTGGGTCTGGCGCTGCCCGCAGTCGGATGCGGAACGGCTGCTGAGCGTCGGCGTATCGGCGGTCTATACCTCGANNCCGTCGGCGCAGGGGAGTGGGCCGATTACGGGAAGGCGGTGGACGACCGGAGCACGTCTCCGCGGAGGACCATCCGCCTGCTCAGCCCCGGCCGCGTACAGACCGGCCAGTTGCAGTTGCTCAATGATTATGAGGATGCAGCCTCCTGTGAGGCCCTTCGTTTCTGGGCGGAGGAAAAAGACCCCGCAAAGGACGTTCCGGACTATGACGCGCTATGGATTGTCGTCGCTCCCGGCAGCAGTTTTGTCCGCAATATGGAGACCGGCCGCTATCAGATGCAGTTCTACAAGAAATCTGCCGACGGAAAAAAGACGTGGTTCAAGGAGGGGATGGTCGACATCACGGCCGCGCAGGCCACTGTCATCTCTGCTTCTGACTTTTTGCCGTAATACAACTGATGCAGCGAAATTATTCAGCAAACAGCGAATCAGCCTTGTCGGTATAGAAGATGCCGGCCAGGTGATCGGCTTCGTGCTGGAAGATGACCGCGGTGAAGCCGGTGATCCGCTCCGTGGTATCGCGCAGCGTGGCGGGATGCAGGTAGCGGATGTCGATATCGCGCGAACGGCGCACGATGCCCCGCAGCCCGGGGACGGAAAGACATCCTTCCGGTCCGGCGACCGAATCCCCGCGGGCGGCGGTGATGCGGAGGTTGGGATAGAACTCGAAAGGCTCGCCGTCTTTGTCGAAACGCTGTACCGCCACGAGCCGGCGGTTGATCCCCACCTGCGGCGCGGCAATCCCTACACCTTCGTTCTCCGGATTCTGTACGGTCAGCAGCATCCGCTCGCAGAGCGTGCGGAAGGTGGCGCTGCCCAGCATCGACGGTTGGAATTCGATGCTCATGGCGCGAAGGATGACGCTGTCGCCGGGATCCGTTACCTGGAGGACGCGCATCAGGGCATCTCCGTCCGCGATGATGCGCCTTTCCCGTGCCGACCAGCAGCCGCTGAGGACCAGCAGCGCGGCCAATAGTGCGAGGAATTGTTTCATAGGGACAAATTTATGAATAATAATCGGAATTTTTTACATACATTTGCGCTCAAGTTTAACCAATATCCTTTTTATGGGTGGAAATGAAAAAATTCCTTTTAACGATGGCAGTTGCGCTGCCCTGCTTGCTTGCGCACTCGCAAGAGCTTAAGTTCGTTCCCCGTCTGGAAGCCAGTCCGGTCTTCTCCGTAAAGGGCGAGGAACACGATTTCTCTTTCCCGTCAATTTTCGGTGGATCATCGCTTTACACATTTTTTGAAGGTGATATATCGGACCACTTTTCGTTCTTGATCTGCAATCACTGGCTTTCCACAGACCCGATGGGGTTGTATAAGGATACCTTTTTCTATTCCAATACCACTAACTGGGTTGATTTCCTGAATTTCACCTATACGACAGGCTGGTTCTCTCTCACGCTGGGAAAAGATGTACTGCACATCGGCGGCTGGGAGTTTGACCCTTACGACGTGTATTGCCACTCGGCGCTGATGTCGTCGATGTGGAACAATGCCCCCGTGTATCAGTGGGGTGCATCCGCCGCGTTTGAACTTCCCTGGGAGGACAACAGCATCGACGTGCAGATGGTCAGTTCCCCTTATGGCGAGCGTACCTTTGCCAGCGGGCTTTTTGCCTGGGCGCTGCGCTGGAACGGCTGCATCGGCCCCTGGCGTCCGATCTGGAGCCTGGCCCTGTTCCAGGACGATCCGTCGAAGCGTTCCCACCTCGTTTACGCTGCCGATATCTCCAACCGTTTCGAGATGGGGAACTTCAACCTGGACCTGACCTACCGGAATTACGTGGGCGGTGACGGCGAGGAACTTCCGTTGTTCGCCAAGGGTCATTCAGGCCTGATGCAACTGGAGTTTGCCGATGAAGACGGCAACGTGGATGTCTTTGCGAAGGGAGTTTACGAGTATGTTCCCGAACTGGGGCACAACTGGATTGCCGGCGGCGGCATCCATTGGTATCCCGTGCGGAACAGCCAGGACCTTCGTCTCTTTGCCACGGCGGGCTGGAACAGTCTCCTCGGGACTGTGACCGCCTCCGTGGGACTTTCCATTGACCTTTGCATCAATCTCTGGTAATGTCCAAGAACCCGATTATCAACATCGAGGGTCTCTCCCAGTTCTACGGAGACAAGCAAGTACTTCACAACATCAACCTGTATGTCCGTAAAGGGGAGTTCATCACGCTTCTCGGGCCGTCGGGTTGTGGCAAGACGACTTTGCTCCGACTGATCGCCGGCTTCCTGCAACCCACGGAAGGCCGCATCCTGCTGGACGGAAACGATATTTCCGACGTCCCTCCCTACCGCCGTCCGTTGAATACGGTTTTTCAGCGCTATGCGCTTTTCCCGCACCTGGACGTGTATGATAACGTGGCCTTTGGCCTGAAATTGCAGAAAGTCCCCGAGGCGGAGATCGAAAAGCGGGTAAAGAAAGTGCTGAAGTTGGTGAGTATGTCCGATTACGAGGACCGCGACGTCAATTCGCTGTCCGGCGGTCAGCAACAGCGTGTGGCGATTGCCCGCGCCCTGATCAACCAGCCCCGCGTGCTGCTCCTGGACGAGCG
>LXOW01423593.1_pt2 | contig 12501 bp, 10 predicted proteins | sample 1368591 | NCBI WGS metagenome assembly LXOW01 (sample SAMN04884650, study PRJNA319009) | bovine gut metagenome | isolation source: Cow rumen | host: Bos taurus | place: Italy: Legnaro (PD) | collected 2014-07-09
GGCGCCAAGTTCAGCGCCTCTGCGGCGAGGAACGCACGTTCCGGCGTTTTATTCCGATCCGTCCGCGCTGCGGACGCCGCAATGATTCATGATTCATTCATCCCCTGGAGGTTCGCCCATGCGCTATACGATCGCGACCCTGGGCTGCAAGGTCAATCAATACGAGACGCAGGCGATGGAGACGCTGCTGCATGAGCGCGGGCACGGGCGCGCCGCCCCCGGCGAGCCCGCCGACGCCGTGATCGTGAACACCTGCGCCGTCACCGCCGAGAGCGGCCGCAAATCCCGCCAGACGATCCGCCGCCTGCGCGAGGAAAACCCCGGCGCGGTGATCGCCGTCGCGGGCTGCTACTCCCAGCTCAGCCCCGAGGACGCCGCCGCCCTCGGCGCGGACGTGGTCTTCGGCACGCATGAGCACGCGGCCTTCGTCGAGGCCGTCGAGCGCGCCTTTGAGGCGCGCGAGGCCGCGCGCTTTCACGACGACCCCTTCCGCCGCCGCAGCTTCGAGAAGCTCCCCGCCGGGGCGCTCGCCGGGCGCACCCGCGCGATGCTGAAGATCCAGGACGGCTGCGTCAATTTCTGCACCTACTGCATCATCCCCTACACGCGCGGGCGGCTGCGCTCCCTGCCGCTCGAGGACGCCGCGGCCGAAAGCGCGCGCCTCGCCGCCGCGGGCTACCGGGAGCTCGTGCTGACCGGCATCGAGATCGCCTCCTACGGCGTCGACCTGCCCGGCAAGCCCGGCCTCGCCGCGCTCATCGAGACCGTCGCCGCGGCCTCGGGGCCGATGCGCCTGCGCCTCGGCTCGCTCGAGCCGACGGTGATCACCGAGGACTTCTGCCGCCGCGCCGCCGCAAGCGGCAAGCTCTGCCGGCACTTCCACCTCTCGCTCCAGTCCGGCTGCGACCGGACGCTCAGGGCCATGAACCGCAAGTACGACACGGCGCGCTTTCGCGAATCCGCCGCGCTGCTGCGGCAATTCTTCCCCGGCTGCGCCCTGACCGCCGACCTGATCGCGGGCTTTCCCGGCGAGACGGAGGCCGACCAGGCCGAGACCCTGCGCTTCCTCGCGGAGATCGGCTTCGCGCAGGCGCACGTCTTCCCCTACTCCCGCCGCCCCGGCACCCCGGCGGACAAAATGCCCGGCCAGCTCACCGCCGCCGTCAAGGCCGCGCGCGCCCGCGAGCTGCAAAAGGCCGCCGATCAGACCCGCACGGCCTATCTGGCAAGCTGCGTCGGCGAGACCCTGCCCGTCCTCTTCGAGACCCCGGAGGGCGCGGGCTCCCTCGGTCACAGCGACACCTATCAGCTCGTCCGCGTCTCGGAGGAGGGGCTGCGCGGCGAGCTGCGCGCGGTGCGCGTCACGGGCGTGGACGGCGAGACGCTGCGGGGCGAGCTGATTTGACGAATCCCTGAACGGAGGTACATACTATGGCAAAAAATACAGACATTGCCCTGCAAAAGCAGATCATATACAGCGTCTATGTCCGCGCGCACACGCCGGAGGGGACGTTTCGCGCGCTGATCCCCGATCTCGACCGCATCCGCGCCCTCGGCGCGGATATCATCTGGCTCCTGCCCATCCACCCCATCGGCGTCAAGGGCAAGAAGGGCAGCCTCGGCTGCCCCTACGCCAACCGCGACTACCGCAGCGTGAACCCCGCCTACGGCACGATGGAGGACTTCCGCGCGCTGTCCGAGGCGGTCCACGCGCGCGGCATGAAGCTGATGATCGACGTGGTCTACAACCACACCTCCCCCGACTCCGTGCTCTATGAGCAGCACCCGGAGTTCTTCTACCGCGGCGCGGACGGCAAGCCCGGCAACAAGATCGGCGACTGGGCGGACGTGATCGACCTCGACTACCGCGTCCCCGCGCTCTGGGACTATCAGATCGAGTCCCTGCGCTTCTGGGCGGAGCTCGTGGACGGCTTCCGCTGCGACGTGGCCTCCTTCGTGCCCGTGGCCTTCTGGGAAAAGGCGCGCGCGGCCGTCGAGGAAGTGCGCCCCGGCTGCATCTGGCTCGCCGAGACCGTACACGCGGCCTTCGGCGCCCACGCGCGGCGGCTCGGCTTCGTCTCCGCGACGGACTACGAGGCCTTCTCCGCCTTCGATATCGAGTACGAGTACGACGTGCGGGAGTTCTTCGAGCGCTATCTGCGCGGGGAGATCGCCCTGTCCCACTGGCTGGATATGCTCAATATGCAGGAGTGCGTCTACCCGCTCAATTACAACAAGCTGCGCTTTCTCGAAAACCACGATCAGCCGCGCATCGCCTCGCTGCTCCCGCCCGAGCGGCTGGAGGTCTACACCGCGCTGCTGTACTTCCTCAAGGGCACGACCCTGCTCTACGCCGGGCAGGAGTGCGCCGACGCGCGCCGGCCGAGCCTCTTTGAGAAGGAGGATGTCAACTGGCACACCGGCACCGATCTCACGCCGCTGCTTAAAAAGCTCGCGGCGATCAAGCACGAGCTTCTCGGCGCGGACGACGCCTTCCTCGCCAGGGCCGACGATCAGCACGATATCGCGATCCTCACGCGCGAAAACGGCGAGAGCCGCAAGCTGGGGCTCTTCTCCCTCCGGGGCGAGAGCGCTGTCGTCAAGGTCGACGCGCCGGACGGCGTGTATACGGATCTGCTCGGCGGCGAGCCCGTCCGGGTGGAGGACGGCGCCGTCCTCTGCACGGCGAAGCCGGTGATCTTCACCCTGCCCCTCTGAGCCCATGAGCCGCTACCGTCATTATCTCTTCGACCTCTACGGCACCCTGGCCGACATCCACACCGACCAGACGAAGCCGCGCCTCTGGGAGCAGAGCGCGGTCTGGTTCACGGGGCAGGGCGCGCCCTACCGCCCGGAGGAGCTGCGCGCGGCCTATTTCCGTCTCTGCGCCATAGAACAGGCGAAGAGCCCCGATCCGCTCTATGAGCTCGAGCTGCGGCGCGTCTTTCACGCGCTCTACGCCGAGAAGGGCGTGCAGGCCGACGCCCGTCTCGTGGAGGACACGGCGATGTTCTTCCGCATCGCCTCGCGCGAGAAGCTGCGGCGCTATCCCTGGGTGCTGCCCGTGTTCCGGCGCCTCCGGGAGGCCGGGGCCGGGATCTATCTGCTCAGCAACGCCCAGGCCTGCTTCACAGAGGCGGAGCTGCGGCTGCTGGAGCTCGAGGACGCCTTCGACGGCGTTGTGCTCTCCTCGGACGCGGGCGTGAAGAAGCCGAGCCCGGCGATCATCCATCTGCTGCTCGAGCGTTACGGGCTGGACGCGGCCGACTGCCTGATGGTCGGCAACGAGCAGGCCGCCGACGTCGGCGTCGCGCACGCCGCGGGGGTGGACGCGCTGTATATCCAGACCGAGACCTCGCGCCCCTACGATCCGTCCCTGCGCGCCGAATATGAGCTGCTGGACGGCGATTTCACCAAAATCCCCGGCCTGTTGGGGCTGTAAATCCTACTTGCGCGCAGCGGTTCGCCGCGCTATAATACGGCTATCTTTTATATACGGAGGGATAGTATCATGGCAGAGAACAAGCGCCCCGAGAGCATGGCGCGCATCACGACCCCGGCGCTGGCGCAGGCATTTATCGACGAGCAGATCGCCGCGCTGCGCGCGCAGATCGGCGAGCAGAAGGTGCTGCTCGCGCTCTCCGGCGGCGTCGATTCGTCCGTCGTCGCGGCCCTGCTCATCAAGGCCGTCGGCAAGCAGCTCGTCTGCGTCCACGTCAACCACGGTCTCCTGCGCAAGGGCGAGCCCGAGCAGGTGATCGAGGTCTTCCGCAATCAGCTCGGCGCCGAGCTCATCTATGTCGATGCGGTCGACCGCTTCCTGGACAAGCTCGCCGGCGTCGCCGACCCCGAGCAGAAGCGCAAGATCATCGGCAAGGAATTCATCGACGTCTTCGCCGAGGAGGCGCACAAGCTCGACGGGATCAAGTTCCTCGCCCAGGGCACGATCTATCCCGACATCCTCGAGAGCGGCCCGGTCAAGGCCCACCACAACGTCGGCGGTCTGCCCGAGGATCTGCAGTTCGAGCTGGTCGAGCCGGTCAAGTTCCTGTATAAGGACGAGGTGCGCGTGGTCGGCCATGAGCTCGGACTGCCCGACGGCATGGTCTACCGCCAGCCCTTCCCCGGCCCCGGCCTGGGCGTGCGCTGCGTCGGCGCGATCACCCGCGACCGGCTCGAGGCCGTGCGCGAGTCCGACGCGATTCTGCGCGAGGAGTTTGAGAAGAACGGCCTCGCCGGCAAGGTCTGGCAGTACTTCACCATCGTGCCCGACTTCAAGTCCACCGGCATCACCGACGGCCTGCGCACCTACGAGTGGCCGGTCGTCATCCGCGCCGTCAACACCGTCGACGCCGTCACCGCCGAGGTCGCCGAGCTGGACTTCAAGCTCATGGCCCACATCGTCGACCGCATCACCCACGAGGTCAAAGGCGTCAACCGCGTCCTCTGGGATCTCACCCCGAAGCCGACCGGCACGATCGAGTGGGAGTGATGCCGCAGTTGTCCCGTGACACACCCGCTTAACCTGAAAATGACAATTTCGTTGAGCGCCTGAGGAAAGCAGAACATAGCAGAAAAAAGATAGCCTTGTGCAGTAAGAAAACTTACGGCATGAGGCTATTTTTATATCCCGACGCCTTGCAGGACAATGATTTCGATTTCATTTTACGGACAGAAAACACGCAAAATCAAGCAATTTTATCTACCCACGTGATGAGCATATCTTGAAATATGGATGGGCCCATGATAGAATTCTAAATAAATAGACCATAATGCAATACTCACCCAACACCAAGCACGGATAAGAAAGCAGTCGAGGGCCTCTGCCCACGAAGCAGAATTGGTCCGGGAGTTTTCCTGCCAGGTAAATACTCCTATCATCCTCAGCTTTAGCCGGGATGATCGTATTGAACGTTCCAACATTGAAAGCGCTCCTGTAATGGAGCTATACCTCAGGTCTAACATCGCTGAAAGTTTTCTTACGGCTGCAAAAATGATTCTCTCTGTTTCCGTGGAAAATGGAGGTATTTCGCCCCTGACCTTCTCGGAACTGAATGAGCTTTATTATCATTATAGAGAACGAAAAGAGAAGTCCAATGAAAATGCTAGAGACGCATCCCCTTTGGCTTGAAAAACAAAGAGATTTTTGTGAGCTAATCCATTACCTGAAAGACACATTGCAGTCACTACAGATTATCAGCGCCATTGTATTTGGCAGCATAGTGCGTCGAGAAAAGACTGCATCTCCCCATTCTGACATAGACATTGTAGCCTACTCTCCGGTTTTTACACGGGAGATAGCCAGCGAACATGTGGCTTTTATCCAAGAAACGGGTGGTGATTTTCTAGACAAGGTGCCTCTGTTTCTGGAGGATTTTATTTCCCCCAGAATCGAATTCTTTCTCCGATTGGGAGAAACCATATTTGACATCAATCTCTTTCCGGCAGAGCTGAGCGGCTATTCCCAGCGTTACATCAATGCTACCCATGATTCCTTGGACGTGGTGATTGGTGCAATGTACACCGAGGCATGGTTGCTGTTCGGTGAGGTTCCCTTTGCGCAATTGATCGAAACAGAATTTCTTCCCTTTTATTGCGACGAGCTTCGCAAAGCACGCATGGACCAACTGGAAAAGCGAATCCACGCAGGGCTCCGGAAAATCCGGGATTCCATTGATAATGGCCAAGAGGATCTTCTCTATCAGATATACAAAACCAGAACCTATCTGATCAAATGGATGTTTATTAACGCCCGAAAGTATCCCGTGGATTATAGTCGCTATCTGCACCGGCAACTGACAGAGATAATTGGCTTGTCAGAAGAAGCCACACAATCCCTGTTGCTTTCCGGTGATTCGCTTGCCGAGGCGTATAGCTTGTTTGTGGACACCGCATCGCAAATCATATCTCAACCAAAGATATAGCTATTGAGAAAGGAATATGCTCTATGGATGCCCTCGACCGCACTCCCTTTTTCGGCATGGAAAATGAATCCAGAATCGGACGGTTGAACGATTATCAGGCAAAAATAGATGAGCGACTTTCAAAGCTCCACGATTACGATCATCCCCTGGTTTCAGGCACCTATTCCGTGGATGTCTATAACCATCTAAAGGATCGATCCTTGAACCGGGAACCTATGGATCCCGACGACATCTTGGACTACATGATGTTTTATTTCAACAATCTGCCTGACTGGTCATATCCAGGCACCATGATCAACGTGATCCCTGCGGTGAATCTCATCAGTGCTGCAGTTTCGGGCGTTGCTGAGCTATTCAACCCAAACTGCGCACAGGACACTTATTCTGGAAACCTTCTTTTGGCTGAGTTAGAGGTCATAAAATATATCTCTGACCAGGTTGGTTGGGACTGGACCCAGTCCACCGGCATATTCACCTTTGGCGGCACTGGCACCAACCTTTATGCGACAAAGCTAGCTCTACTGAATGCAGACCCTGAAAGCGCCAAAAAGGGTGCACAGCGTGGCAAGTATTTCTCCATCACCAGCAAAAACGGCCATCCCTGCCACTATCAGTTGTGTGATTGGTTGGGCCTTGGCAGTGACACCTGCATTGAAGTATCTTGCACAGAAAAAGGTGATTTAGACACTGAAGAGACCGCCAAGATTGTCCGGCAAAATCTAAGGGAAGGGAAGGTGTTCTTGGGCTTTAACCTCACCGGTGGGAGCACCAATGAAATGCTGATTGATTCCGTGGAAAAAATCTACCGACTTCGGGAGGAAATTGTAGGAGAATTCGACCTTGTGTACAAGCCTATGATTCATGTAGACTCGGTTTTGGGATGGGTCTACCTGTTTTTCAGAAATTATGATTTTGCTGCCAACTCCTTTAGTTACACAGACGAGACTCTAAAACTGCTGGAATCCCTTTATGAAAAGGCGGCTCAGTTCCAATACGCAGATACCATTGGTGTAGATTTCCACAAGACCGGCTTTTGCCCTTATGTCACCAGCCTGTTTCTAGTCCGTGATAAGGAGCAGTATTTCCGGTTGAACCCAGAGAAGGCATATAATGTTTCCACCATGGGCTATGGTGACTATAATCCATTCTATATCTCCTTGGAGTATTCCCGCTCCGCAAAGGGACCTATTGCTGCGTTATCCTGCTTAAAATCTCTTGGTACGCTGTCCTTCTGTCGTTTAATCGGCGACTTGACAGAAGCGGCACTTCACTTCCGCAAACGGCTTCAAAGCGACCCGAGAATCTGTGTTATTGACCCGGAAACGGAAGGCTTTGCCACCGTATTCAGTCTGATACCTCCAACGTTTCAGGTTAATTCCGTTGGGGATCTTAGAACACTGTCGGAAACAGAGTTTGAACAATTCCGAACTCTAAACCAGTCTTTCGGCAAAAAGATATTGGCCGACTGTGTAAAGCAGAGAAAGCATTTTATTTTCACAGCATCCCGAAGCTATACCCTGCCAGGCACAGATATAAAGATCGGCGCCCTAAAGGCTTATCCGATGTCTGTTTTCTTTGACCACGAACAGGCTAATGTCATTGCTGATGAGGTCTTGCAAAGCATTACAGAGTTTTTTGTCGATCTGGAAGCCGGAGATAGATATGACTGTTTTGATCTGTTCCAAGACATGAGCAGGGAATAAACAATGTACGATAAGCAAATTACCAAAACTATTCCGTCTAACCCACCGTATACAGCCCCAACAATTTGGACCTGTGATAGCCTCTTTGATAGCTTTTTGATAGCAAAAGTCCGGAGACCCAAAGGGTTGAGGATAATGGGAATCAAACGGAGTCACGTCGAGATAAATCCCCTAAACAAAAGCAGTTATAGTCGGGATTTGCCTGGCGAGTGGGAGTGATGCCGCAGATGTCCCGTGACACACCCGCTTAACCTGAAAATGACAATCTCGTTGAGCGCCTGAGGAAAGCAGAACATAGCAGAAAAAAGATAGCCTTGTGCAGTAAGAAAACTTACGGCATGAGGCTATTTTTATATCCCGACGCCTTGCGGGGTCAAGATTATGAATTCACTTTTCAGACTGAAAACACGCAAAATCAAGCAGATATCAAGAAAGAACGATCATTTTTAGCGTACTATGACGGATGCTCCAAATGGCAAGACGCTGATGAAAACCATGCGGAGAACGTGACTGTTTATGACGGATTTTGACGGTTCAGACATCGCCAGATTTGACGAATTCCGGCTCGGACGGAGGCTCAACGAATTTGTCATTTTTCGGCGTTTTCACGTTCAATGAGGTTGTAACTGGACAATTTTATCTTGAAATGTGCTGAATTATCCTGAATGGCATAAAAACAGCAGGCATTCTTCGGAGTGCCTGCTGTTTTTATGTTATCAGTATTGATAACGATTTGATAACAGGAAAACAAATGGCCGCCCGTGAGGGCGTTTCGGAACAGTTCAAGGCCCAGGATCAAATGCTCTGGGGCGCGGGTCTCCGGTGGAGACCTCTGCCGTAGGCAGAAGCGCCGACCGAGGCGACAGCCGAGACCAGCGGATGAACAGTATCCGGGATTGGACAACTGAAATCGTGAACAACGATCTGATTTATGCATAATGTACCGGGCGGTAGGAAGAAATCTCCACCGCCCTATTTTATACCATAATATGACGCATCCTGTCATGTTCTGCTTTGGCAGGGGTGTCCTTGCATTTCACCTGCAATTATTTGCCTCTTAGCGCCAAACAGATGACAAACGATATTTACCCGATTATACTGTTCTCATCTAAGTTGATGTGCACGCAACAAGAAAGGGGATCTCTTATGCAGGTCAAGATTGAAGTCTCGCCGGAGCACACGCCTCCGCGGGCGGTCATTTATACGGATCGAATAACCCCGGAGATACAACGGGCTTTGGACATATTGCAGGCAAAGGACACCCCTGTTCTGGCGGAGCGTGACGGACGTACATTCCTTCTTGCAGAGCAGGAGGTCTACATGATCCGGGTTGAGGGCGGGGAAACAAGGCTCTATACAAAAAAGGAAGAGTTCAGGACGCGAAAACGCTTGTATGAAGTATTGGATCAGTTGGGCAGCGGCTTCATGCAGATATCCAAATCCTGCGCCGTCAACCTTTCTTATGTACAAAGCGTGGAAGCCGGTTTCGGGGGAAGTCTGCTCCTGAAAATGAGAAACGGGCTGTCTGATTACGTTTCCCGAAAGTACTTGTCTGATCTTAAAAACTATTTGGGATTATAGGAGGAATCATGATGAAGAAGAAAGATAGTATCGTATTTTTAGTCCAGCGTACCAAAACAACTGTGGCGATCTCCTCTTTCCTGTTCCTGCTCGGCTCCTTGATTGCCGATCTGAACATGGGCGGCGTCTATTCCGCTTCCGGTTATTCCGTCACCAAAATGGCTCTTGGCAGCTTGGGGATCGGCCTCGGATTCGGCCTTCCTTGTATCATTTACACCAACGAAAAGCTAAGCCGTTCCGTGCAGATTGCGATTCACATGGTGACCGGCTGCGCGATCATGTTGACAATCGCTTTTCTCGTCGGCTGGATCCCGACAGATAAAGGTCTGCTTCCTGCGCTTCTGGCGGTTGTTTCCATGCTCTTGACGGCATTTGTCATTTCAGTTTTTTCCTATCGCCGGCAAAAGAAACTGGCTGAAAGAATAAACCGGGAGTTAGAATTGAGGCGACAATAGGATACAGCGCTTCTTTCGTTGCGGCTTACGAGGTGGTATGATTGAACTTAAGCATTGATTTTCAAGGAGATATCCTGTATAATTGTTTTGCGAATCCATGAAAGGAGCGTAAACCAATGATTCACAACTCTATCGTTGGCTAACTGAATAGAGGCGCAGAGCATGACTGAGGGGTATACCCCTCTGGTTTAGTGCGCCGTTTTTGAGGTACTTTCGGATAGTGGGAACCGCAGGATGCAGCCACGACGGGAGCTGCTTCGCTGCGGTATTTTTGCGCCTATTTTCAGGTGCCGACGCCATACAGGAACGATCCCATATCAAATATTCATGTTCAAGGAGATAACCCAATTATGATAATCAAACTGGAACCTATCAATGATAATAACAGAGATGCGGTTTTAGCCCTTTCCGTGCGGGAGGATCAGCCCTTCGTCGCGCCGAACGACTATTCGCTGAATGAAGCGGAGGAAACGAATAAAGAGCACCCCGGCACTGCGCGTCCGTTCGCGATCTATGCGGACGACAGGCTGGTTGGCTTTTGTATGTTTTCCTTTGATCCGGAAGGGAAAGATCCGGATGACCGCTACTGGCTCTGGCGCTTCATGATCGACAAGAACGAGCAGGGCAAGGGCTACGGCCAGGCCGCCCTGCAGGAGATCATCCGCTATTTCAAGGAGAACGGCGCGGATAGGCTCTACCTGTCCACCGAGCCGGAGAACGAGCGGGGCCTGCACGTCTATCACAAGGCCGGCTTTCGGGAGACCGGCGTCATCGAGGATGGTGAGGCCGTTCTGATGCGGATGCTGAAGGGCCCACACAAGACGATCAAAGAGTTTTACGGCGTTGATGTGGATAAAGCCATGCACCTCAGGGGGAAGAAGGGATACGGTGTCAGCATCGCTGTTTACGACAGTAACGGTGATTTTAACACCTACTGCGCCGGCAGCGGACGCTACGGCGAGGACTTCCCGGTGAACCCGGATATGCTGTTCCAGGCGGGCTCTGTATCGAAACCCATGTTTGCGCTGACCCTCCTGCGGTATGTGGACAAGGGGCTGATCGATCTTGACGCGGATATCTCGGGCGTCGTGCCGGAATTTGTCAAAAAGGGCCCCGTGACCTTCGCCGCGCTGCTTTCCCACACGGCGGGCTACAACCTGCACGGCTTCCCCGGCTACCGCGCGGATCACGAGCCGCTCTCGCTCGAGGACGTGCTGAACGGCAAGGGCGTCACGCCGAAGCTCAGAAGGATTCGTCCTTACGGCAAGCAGCACATGTACTCCGGCGGCGGCATCACGCTGGCACAGCTCGCCTTTGAGCGCATCACCGGCACGACCCTCCGCGAGGCCTTCCAAAAGGAGGTCGCCGAGCCTCTGGGCCTGAAGCGCACCGGCTTTTTCCAGCCGCTGGACGAAGAGCTGGTTTCCAACGCAGCGTTCGGCTTCAGGCTGGCGCAGAAGGAGGACCCTGCCCACGGGTATCACTATTATCCCGAGCACGCCGCTGCGGGGCTTTGGACCACGCCCACAGAGCTTGTCAAGATCGGCCTTGCCCTTTCCGAGAGCTATCGCAAAGGCGGCTTCCTCAAAAAGAAGACCGCGCGGCGCATGATGACGCCGGTCATGGATGACTACGGCCTCTGCCTCGACGTTTGGGAATCGGAAGCGCGCAAAGACAGCGTTGCCGGCCACGGCGGAGAGAACTGGGGTTTTCTGACCAGCTGGGTCTTTTCCCGCAAGAAAGATATCTGCGTTGCCGTGATGTACAACAACGTCACGGAAGCGGCCGACGAAGCGATGAACGACATCGCCTGCGAGATTTACAAAAACGCGAAGGAATAAAGGAGAAATACACGGATGGATAAAAATACCATGATACATAATCTGGCCCGCGAGTTGAATAAAAAGGACGGCTTCAACGGGGCCTGGCTCTACGCCGAAAAGGGCGAGATCGTGTCCAAGGGCGTTCTCGGCTTCCGGGATCCCGAAAACACGCTGCCGATCACGGAGGACACGATCTTCCAGCTGGCTTCGGTCAGCAAAACCTTCACGTCAGCGGCGGTCATGCTGCTGGTTCGGGAGGGAACGCTGCATCTGGAGGACGAGATCGTGAAGTTCTTCCCGGAGATCCCGTATCCCGGCGTGACGATCCGGCACCTGCTGACCCACACCAGCGGCATTCCCGATTACTTTGACGACGCTGACTGGTTCATCCGGATCTGGAAGGAGGAAAAGCGGGTCCCCGGCAACGACGAGATCCTGCGCTTCCTCCGCGAGACCAAGGCAAAGCCGTACTTCGCCCCGGGGGAAGGCCTGCATTACTCCAACACCGGCTACAACCTGCTGGCGCTGCTGGTGGAGCGGCTCTCCGGCGTCCCCTATGAAGAGTTCCTGCAGAAGAACATCTTCGAGCCTGCCGGGATGAGCTCCACCCGCTGCTGCCACATCCGCAGGGACGGCGTTCCGTTCGAGAACTACGCCCGTGCGACGGTATTCGAAGACGATAAATGGGTTGCCGATATTGACTCCGCCGAAGACGGCGACGTGGTTGCCTTTGATGGTCTGAACGGCGACGACTATGTGTACACCAACATTTTTGACATGCTCAGATGGGACAGGGCGCTGCGCGAGGGCAAGGTGCTTACTTCTGAGGAGCAGCAGATCATGTACACCCCCGGTAGACTCAACAACGGTGAAGATGCTGTTTACGATGAGGGCGATGGACTGGGCTACGGATTCGGCTGGGCCGTCGGCCACGACGAGAAGTACGGTCTGAATGTCAGTCACAGCGGCGGTATGCCGGGTGTCGCTACCTGGTTTGAACGCTTCATAGATGCGG
>LXOW01430505.1_pt1 | contig 12496 bp, 28 predicted proteins | sample 1368591 | NCBI WGS metagenome assembly LXOW01 (sample SAMN04884650, study PRJNA319009) | bovine gut metagenome | isolation source: Cow rumen | host: Bos taurus | place: Italy: Legnaro (PD) | collected 2014-07-09
AGAGTTGATTATACGATTTTGATTGTTGGACCAGAAGATGGAATTGGAGATTGTATGTATACGTTCCATCCTGGAGATCCTCTTCCTGCTTCGACATTTAAGAGTGGAGAAGTTAACGAGGAAGGTCAAAAGAAGTTATATAAAGATGGCGATACAATTACAGTAAAAGAAGCGAAAGCGCTTGGATTTAAACATGTAAAGGCAGAATAATTTAAGGTGCTTAAAAAAGCACCTATTTTTGTAAATAAAATTTTACATAAAACAGGGTTAACAAATCTTTCCAAAATTAGTATATTTTACTATATGAGTAAAATTTTGTTAAATTCAGATTTTAAAGATGATCCAATTGCGCTTGCGAAATTTGCTAAAGACTATTGGCAAATTCGTGAAGAAATTGCTCACATGTATAAGTTGAAAAGAAAGACTAATGATGATAAAGAACAATTGGATTTAGACAAAACAATTGAAGTTCTTAGAATGATGTTGGCAAAACATTATACATGGGGTTTAATTAACACAGACCGTATTAGAAATGTAATTGAAGCAGAACGTAAGCATCGCTATGAAGGTCATAGAAATAAGTTTAGACCTTATGGATATTGTGGCCATGATTATCATGAACCTCATAGATAAAGGAATTTCAAATGTTATTTAAATGGCGAATAAAGAAATATGATTATAAAGATCAAATCTATTATATGCCTCAGCGTAAGGGATGGATATTTTGGAATAACGCTACATGGGATGAATATCGTAAAGTCTATTACGAAGAAGCATACGATTATTTTTCGCGATGCAATAAAATTGAAGTTCCTGGTTTGGTTGACTATGTAGCATTCGCTAGTTTAGAGGATGCTAAGCGTTTAATAGAAGGAATTGAAAAGCATGAAGCTAGAAAGCGAAAGCATGAAGAAGATTTAGATGAATATATTTACATTGACGATGACTCTTTATCAAAGGAATTAAAGAAATGACTATCGATGAAAAAGATTTGTATTGGTCTGAAGAACTAAATAAGCATGACCACAAGAAGTTTGAAGTAGAAGTTATCAATACAGTTAAGCTCCGTCTAATGGATAGAATGGGCTTTAAATTTTGGGATTTGAAGCCAACATTCCAGGCTTATGTAAAGAGAGATAATGGAAAGGCTCTAATTGATTTGACTTTTGATGCAATCAATGTTGGATTGGAAGTTGATGAAGGTCATCATGCTCGTCAAAAAGAAGCAGACAAGCAACGTGAATTGGATATTTTTGAAAAGATGGCAATGATTGGTCGAGATGACTTTGAGATTTGTCGTGTAGATGTGACGCATGGTGTAGAAAAGAAAATGGAAGATATTGAAAAATTCTTGCAATGCGTTCGTAAACATGTAGCTCAACATAAGAAGTTTAATTGGGATGACCGTCCTGGATTTATTAGATATAATTCAGGTGACAAGATTAAAATCAAAGATAATTTTGAATTCATTACAAAGTCTGATTTGTTTAATACTTTGTTGCAGACACCAACTTGGGGAAAGGCATCTAAAGGAAAAGAATCTATTGTAGAAGTTCTTTATAAAAAGTATGGTCATGATTTAACAAAGGGTTCTATTCAAAATACAAATCCAGATAAGGAATTAGCAAAGAAATATCCTGGACAGATTTTCTTGACTCGTGATATGAACAATTGGAATGCTAAGGGTCAGGGCAGATTTTGGTATAATGAATATGCTAATGATTTGTCTACGATGGATATGTATACGAATGAAGAGTATTCTGACAATTGGCGTTATAAGACAGCTAAAGATGATATTTACAATTTCTTTGTTGGAAAGGGTAATAAAATCAAATTTGCTGGTCAGTATGTTTTGGATAAAGTAGAAGAAACAACTAAAACATTTGATTATCGTAAGACTCCAGTTCAAATGAAGTATGTTCTTCGTTATAAGAAAGTTTCTAATGAATTAAAGGTAGCATAATGTATAATAATGGTTTTGATGAAAAAGATTTATGCTTTGATCCAGAATATGCACAAGAAATTTTAGATGAAGCATCTAATAATGAATATGCAAATCTTAAAGAAGATATTGATACGTTAATTAGTCATGTCAGTTAAAGTCTTTGGAAGTGCATTGACTGATAGAGAATTATTTGATGCTATCTTTAAATTGTATGATGTTCAAGAATGGGATATTGATTTTGCCGATGATGAATACATTTTCTTGTGTAATGATTTATGGGTAAATGATGAGAAAGTTCCTAAACTTGGATATGAAGGTGAAATTGATTTTAAAGGACACTATTCGTATTCTGATGATTTTCTAGATTATTCTGGAGATTATGATGGAGAAACAAGAGAATATACGTTTAGTGAAGCAATGTATGAAATTGTATTAGCAATGTTGCTTAATAAATATAAAACAAAAGTTCTAAAAGTTTATAACAAGAGGTGATAAATGACAATTAAAGAATCAATTGAGGCTATCGTTGAATTTTTCATGAAGCCTGATATGAAAGTATTACATGATATTGGTAAATTACTTGCATGTAATCATGACCAATGTGCAACTTATATCAAAGCATTAAATAAGAAAACTCTTAAAGACGCTTTGAATTACATGATTAAAAAGTCAAAGAAAGAAAAGACTGATAGTTATGCTTACAAGTGTGACCTTTATAAGGTTATCTTTAATGAAGATAGTAAGCATTATGATGTTGACTTGTATAATGAAATTAAAAACAAGCCAAATTCAACATGTATCAATCCAGAAGCAGATATTAATGCTCTAAAGAAAGTATTAAATGGATAAGATTTATGTGACAAATGGATGTTCTAATCATTGTAAAGATGAAAGAGAACAAAATGACTTCTATGCAACAAATCCTAAGATAGTTGAAAAGTTATTTACTGAATGTAAAATAGACTTCTCAAAAAATATCTTAGAGCCTTGTGCTGGAAATGGTCATATAGCTAAAGTCTTTAAGGACAGAGGCTATAATGTCACATGTGCTGATTTAATACAAAGAGAATATCCATTAGATAAAACATGGAACTTCTTAGAACAACAAGAAACTTTTGATGGTGATATAGTCACAAATCCTCCTTATGAATTGGCTCAGGAATGTGTAGAAAAAGCACTTGAAATGATACCAAAAGGAAGGAAAGTTGTAATGTATTTGAAATTGACTTTCTTAGAAGGTAAAAAGAGAAGAAAGTTATTTGATACAAATCAATTGAAAAATGTCTATGTATTGACTCAACGTTCTAATTGTGCTAAAAATGGCGATGAGGAATTATTTGGGGCTGGAGCAGTGGCATACGCTTGGTTTGAATGGGAAAAGGGTGCCAATTGTAAACCTTTGATTACATGGATAAATGGTGATGAAAAGCCAGAAAAATGGTCCTTTATGGACTAAAAAGAACATAAAAATTGACTCAAGAGAGCGCTTCCAGGGCTCTCTTTTTATATTTGCCGTATAATTACATGCCCGGGACAAAAAAGAGCCCAGAATTCATCCTGGAAGGGCTAAATGTAAATAAAATTTTACATAAAAAGGGGTTTCCAAGGGCCCTGAAATTTACTATATTATACTTGTATTCAAAAAGAGGTTATAGAAATGTCGAACAAAATCAAAAATACTCGTGAATGGGCTGATAAGTTATTTAAGCACTATGAATCTCTTGGTATTGATGTGGATGGAATTCGCATTGACTCTGGTTCTCCTGAAGAAGAATATATCTTCAAGAAGCCGACGAAGATTATTTCTATCGACGTCGCTAAAATGATGAATTGCAAGAATTTGTCTTTAGTGAAGAAGGTTAAGTCTCCGTCTGAAGATATACCGCTTAAGAAGTGGTCTGAAGAATTCGATTTTCCGGTTGCTAACATTCAGATACTTAAATCCATGTCGATTGATAAAATTGTATTAAAATAAATCACTAAACAAAAGGAAATTTAAAAATGGCACATTTACCGCAAATTATTACACACTTGAGTGATAACGATTTTTATAAGTATACGATGGGACAGATGTTTGTGCATCAGTTCCACGATGCTAAGGTCGAATGGACTTACAAGAATCGTGACCCTGAACGTATTTTTACTCAGGAAATGATTGATGAAATCAATTATCAGATTGATTTGTATGCAAAGCTCCGTTATACGCAGTGGGAGCTGGATCATTTCGCAATGATTAACTTTATGGTCCATGACTACGTTGGTTTCCTCAAGCGTTATACTGTCGACCGTAATGAAATTACTTGTAAGATGGATGAAGCCATCCAACAGCCTGAAATTCACTTCCGTGGATATAACATTGACGTTTCTTACCACGAAGTTCCTGTAATGGCAATTGTGTCGGAAGTTTGGTTCCGTCTGCATTACACTAAGGCTGAACAGGAAGAAATTATTGAAGACGCTAAGAAGATTTTCCTTCAGAAGTTGCAGGACCTTGTCGATGGTAAGATTGATATGGCCGCATTCTCTGAATTTGGTACTCGCCGTCGCTTCTGCAAGGAATTCCAGGAATGGATGCTCCGCACAATGTATGAATGGATGCAGAAGTATGAAATTCTTCGCCGTCTGTTTGTTGGTACTTCGAATGTTTACTTCTCCTTCCTCTTTGGTTGGAGCCCTAAGGGAACGATGGCTCACGAAGCCGTTGAAGTTGTTGGTCAGGGCTATCCTTTCCACAACCCTGCTTGGTCGAACTACTACATGATGAAGGCATGGACAAAGGAATACGGTGTTAAGAACGGTATTTATTTGACTGACTGCATTACGACTGACTGCTTCTTGAAGGACTTTACTGACAAGTTTGCAACGTTGTTCGGTGGTCTTCGTCATGACAGTGGCGATCCGATTGAATGGGGTGAAAAGATGCTTGCTCACTATCAGAAGTTGGGCATTGATCCGAAGACGAAGACTTTGCTCTTCAGTGATAGTTTGGATTTTGCACGTGCCGCAAAGATTACTGCACACTTTAAGGGTCGTTGCAATGTGGCATTTGGAATTGGTACTTGGTTGCTGAATGATACTGGTCATTTCAAGGCAATGAATCAGGTGATTAAGCTCACTGAAGTGAACGGAATTCCTGTCTGCAAGATTAGCGACAGTGCTGGTAAGTTCATGGGTAAGAGCGAAGTTTACCGTGACTTCTTGCAGCGCGCTATCGATTGGCGTGTCAAGAATGAAACTGACTTTGCATTCCGCATGTAATATAAAATAAAATTGAATAAAGCCCAGATGTAAAAGTCTGGGTTTTTGTGGTTAATAAATAATGCAACTATGAAAAAGATAATAAAGATAATAAGCACAGTATTTGGAATTTCGGCTATTTGCTATTTAGTTGCACGTGAAAAAGTTTTAATTAAAAAGACAGCACATGACTGTGACAAAATAAAATTGAAATGAAAAGATTAAACATTATAACTGGATTGATGGGCTCAGGAAAGTCCACTGTTTCGAAAATCCTTAGAGAAAAAGGATATGAAGTATGGAACTTGGATAAAATATCCAAGAATGCAATTTGTAATGAATTGTGGGGAACATTGACGAAGTTATATGGCATAAATGATTTTGATGAATTGAGAAAAGCATATTTTGATCCAAAGTATGATGCAGTAAGAAAAGAATTTGAAGCGAAATTGGATGATTATTTGGCATTACGAATAAGTTATCTAATGAAACAGCGGAGAGATGTATTTTTTATTGAGATGCCTGCTTTTGAGGATAGACGATTTAGTAAATTCTTAATAAAGATATTTGAAAATGATTTACGAGGTCGTCAAGCTAGTTTCTCATTCGACATTTATTTGGTTAAAACTGATGATACGTCTAGACTAAAAAGATTGGAAGCTAAAGGATTTAATTTGGAACAAGTAAATGCAAGACTGCGATTACAATCCGAAAAAATTCTATGGGAACACAAAGAAATCGATAATTCTGGAACTGAAGAACAATTAAGAGAAAAATTAGACTCTATGTTTAAAAATAAAAAATAAAAGGTTGACAGGACCTTTTATTTTTATTATATTATCAATATGAGTAGAAGTATCGATAGTATGATATGTGATTTTGAATTTTGTTGCACTAGGACTAAGAATGGTCTTATGTCTCGTTTTTTCTATGAGACGTGGGAATACAAAATGCATTATAGAGCTAAAAAGTTATTTAATTTTCTAAATTATATTCATAAGAAAATTCAAATTTTGAAGACGTCTAATGATTTTACAGAAGATATTGATAAAGTAGTCATGACAAAGAAATGCATTGAGTCAAAAATAACAGATTTACAATATCATAATGTATCGACACATGTAGCAAGAATTTTATATGATTCTCATGATGAACAAAATGGATTTTGGAGTTAGTTATGGATATTCAAGAGATGTATGATACATTTGAAAATCAAATAGGTCACAAGCGTCCATTTTATATTCGTTTTATGGTTCCAAATTATGCTAAACTAAAAGAATGGCGTTCATTAAAAGCAAAACGTAATTACTTATTAAAGAATCATGGATATAAAGTTGAAGATATAAAAATTGGATATGTTCCAGGAGATATAACTAAATTGACTGATATAGAAAGTGCTGAGCTAAGACGTATCAATCATGCAATGGATGGAATTCAATTTAATGGTCATCAATTAAAAGATTTAATGGTTCAATACGGAGTTAAGAAGTTATGGAGTTTGTGAAGATGATGGACTATCTAGATGCTCAGCTCAATGAAGACAAAACATTCATGGATAGATTCTTAAATGAAAAGATTTTAAGAACAAAGAAATATAAGAGAGCTTGTCAGAATAGAGATAGATGGTTAACTTGGTATCATCAAGCATTAGATGAACTTTTAAAAGATGAACTCCATGAACTCCATAGAAATTTAAGTCGTTGTGAAAGGTATCTTGATAGATTGTTGCATCATGGTTATAGTTATAATGAATTAAAAAAGAAATATAGTGGTAATGTATGAAAATTAAATGGAAACAAGTAGAAATCGAATGCACCGTAGATGAATTTGAAGATATGGTTGCACGTGGTTGGTTTGGTTTAAAGTCTCTAAAAGAGGCTTTTGAAGAAGAATATCCTGACTTAACAATTCCAACAGAAAATGATAAAGTATGGCCTCAATTAAAAGACCACACAATTATGATGTATGGAACAGGCACACCAAATGATTATCCTTGGAATAAGCCTTATGTTTATAAGCCAACACGTTTNNATTCATCCAAAGCAAGAAGAATTCGTTGAGGAAGAAGTAGTTTGTTGTGGTATTACACATAAAGTAAGGAAGCCTAAGAAATGAAAAAGATTTATGAAATAACATTATACACTGGAATTAGAACTCCAGGAATGCCAGTTAAAACTTATTATGCTTCTACAAAGGAATTGGCTGATAAATTCTGTGAAGTTAAGAAGAAACAAAATGGTTCAGAATGGAAAGCACATGAAATTGAACTAATGACTGAAGAAAATGATTTTTATACAAAGGTGGTAAAATAATGAAAGAAAAGCTTATAGATATTGTCACATCTAGAACATTGTTTGGTTGCAAGTTTTGGATTGTATGGGATGTTAGTTTCTTTATCTTTGATGTTCTTTGTTTAGCAACAGGAGGTGGATTTGTATTTGGATTTTTTGCTATCCTAATGCTAATGATGTTTTTTTGGCATGCTAAAGAGCTCAAGGAATTTAAAGAAGGAAATCATTAAAAGAGGTGATGAACGAGATTTAACTCGTCCATTTAATGAAGTTTATGAAGTAATGGTGAAGAATATTGATAAACTGGTAGAGGATTTTTGTAATGAGTACTAAGTTTTTTCTAGATTGCGCAAAAAGAGAATTAGAAGATTTTAAGACATTTCCATCTGCATTTCAAAAGCTATGTGAATTAGCTGAGACTGAAGATAAAGGCGTTGTGCCTGAATGGAAATATCAAGACTTGTTTAAATGGTTAAATCATTCTACATTTTCAAGTGCAGGAAAGAATAGTAAATTAGTTGTGCCTGTAGAATACGATGATGAATATACTCATCATTACTATATCACAGCTGGTGGAAATAATTACTCAATTGCAATTGTCAGTGGTTGTGGAACTGAAAAGTGGTTCATGAAACTAACAGAAAAACAGTTTGATGAAATCTTCCCAAATGTAGAATTTGCAAGTATTGCTCTTTACAATGAAATCTATAAGTTAAGATTGCCTGAATTGGAAGAAAAGGTTGAAAAGCTACAGAAGCAGTATGATAATGAACAAGCAAAAATAAATGCAGTAGAAACAAAGTTAAAGTCTGTAGATTGTGCTAATGCATTGATGGCAGTCTTTGGATTGAAGTTAGACGCAGAGTCAGAAAAGAAGGTTCAAGGATGGAGAGATGAATTAGCTGAACTAAAGGATCCAGGTGGATTTATCAGAAAAATGCAGGAGATTAGATATGGCAAAAATAAGGGATGATGGTCCATTGACCCAAGAAGAAAAAGAATTCTACAAAGATTTTATGAAACATTGTGCAGACAAATATAAACAGAAGATTAAACTTGGTGCTGGAATTCCATTTGAGCATGACCATAAAAATGAAAATGATGATGTTTTCACTGAAATAAGAAATGAATGGAAACAAGGTGAATCATAATGAAAAACACACAGAAAGACAGATTTGAAAAGAAACTAATTCGTTTCATTAGAGAGTGGACTAAACGTAAGCCCCAATCTATTTCTGAATGGAATAAGTTTAATGATACACTCTATAAGAAGTATGGTTTCACTGATGAAGAATGGCATAAAGCAATTCGTTTGACACATTCTTGGACAGCTGATGAAAATGGTCTTAAAAAGACTAAACGTATTCAACGTAAGAAAACATTACGTGATATGTATCATGATATAGACAGAAGTGATATGAATGATAACCCAAATGGAGAAGCAGAAATCAAAGCTGAAGATGATTGGATTTTGGATGTTTATGATGAAGCTTACGATGAGGAGGATATGCAGCGATGAGAAATTTTAATATAGTAGTAAATACAATGATTGCAAATACACAAGATGCTAATCTATTAAATGACTTTAAAATCGTTAATCTAGAATCGCGCACAAGCGCTCCTGAGGTCATTTGGGACATTTATGGTAGGAGAATATCAGACCTACTATATAATTATGCCAGAGTTAATTCTGGCGCATTTGATCCATGGTTTAGCAAGGTCATGTCGATTTTTACTGAGAAGAATGAAGAACTTTGTTTAGAATATATTAAGAGTGTGCATAATTCATGATTAAGAAAGTAGAACAAGCAAAAATTGTATTAGCATGTGAAGATGATCCTGTTTTATTTGCAGAGATTGCTGCCATGTGTAATAATATGGAATTATATGATTGGCAAAAAGAACTACTTGAAGCATTCCATAAAAATTTAAAAGTAGATTGTGATACAAGAAATCATTTAGTTAGTGCTAGACCAAAATGTGGAATAACGACTGTTTATGCATTATATGCATTATGGAATTCTATATTTAAATTTGGTTTTAACACTTTATATTATACACAGACAAATAAGTCAGGTAAAGAATTCTTAAAACTGATTGATACTATCAAAGATAACTTACCAACATATTTAAAAGAAGATTATAAAGAAAAAGTAGCTTGGGGTAGAACATTAGAATCAGGAAATAGAATTTGTACAGCATCTAATACTAATGAATGTAGAGGATATTGTACAAATTTGACTATATTGGATAATTGTAGTATGATGTCTGATGAAAATATTGAAGATTTTATGCAATGTATGTTTCCTGTTTTATTTAGTGGCAGTGCAAAACATTTAAGTCAATTGATAATGTCGAATAATTTAGATGTTCCAAAGCCATTTACAATGTTATATCAGCGAGCGAATGAAGGCGCAAATTCATTTAAAATACCACATATTATAGACGCTTAAGACTTAAGCGTCTTTTCTTTTATATAAATAAAGAAAGGAGAAAATATATGAATTTAAATGAAGCAAAACAAGAATTAAAAGAACACGGTTATATCATTGCAGAAGACACAGAAACTAATGACGAAGAATATGACCAGATTGGTAATGAGATTGATGATTGGGAAAAGGATTGGTATGATCCTAAAGCAAAAAAACTACTAAATCAGCATTTAAAATTATCAAATAGACACATGGACTTAGAAGATAAAATCAAAAATGCTAAAAAGTATAATGAAGCTAATCCAATATGGAATGAATTATCAGATAAAGAAAAAGTCGCAGCAATAAAGAAAATGATTGAAGAAGATGGCTTGTCTTTCAATGATGAAAACCCAATGAATCCAGATAGCAGCGATATTTTTGCAGATTTCTTTGATATTCCTAAATGCCAAGAAGTTTATGAAAAAGCTACTGATAAGCTTGAAGATATTTACCTTAAAAATGGATATAGATCTGCTGAATGGGATGATTTCTTAATGTCATATCTAAATGAAATTATGCTTGATGTTCTTAACGGACACGGTGTTAAACAGATTGTCAGTGATTATAGATGCTAAGGTATAACATGAATTTGAATGAAGCAAAACAAGAATTAATTGAGCATGGTTATATCATTAAAGAAGGTCAATCTCCTGTCTATGTAAAAGGCAAGAGAAATATGTATTCTAAGATGAATGATCGAGATTTGGTAGTTGCATTCTATGCTCATTGGATTGGTTATGATTCTGATGGTATGAAGAGTGGAACAAGTAATAACCCAACATGTGAAAAGATTGATAATATGTTATATAAGAGATTAGGACTTGTTTGGGATGAAGCTTGTAATGTATTAAATGCTGAAGTGACTAAAATTACTGATGAAGCATATCCTATTAAAGGAAGACCAAGATATATTGATATTATGAAACAAGCAAAAGAAGCATGGCCACATGTTGTAATTTACTTGGTTGATAATATGGGTAAAGTTTTCAAAGATGCACGTGAAAAAATTAAAGCAAATGAAGAAGAATATAAATCACGTGGTTATACAGATGAATTCATCTGGGGAGAAGACGTTAAAGGTAAATTAGAATGAGATTTGATGACCAAGTAATTGCACTTTTTGGACGAATTCAATCTTTCTATCTTAAAGAAATACAGGAATATTTGGATAAAAAAGATACAGAAAATTTGAAACTTTATATCCAAAAAAACTTTAAATGGATTGATGATGACGTTATAAATGCAGTTTGTAAAAAGTTAATAGGCTAATTTAATTCCATATATTTTAAAGCAGGGTTGACGAAGCCCTGCTTTTTTTGTATATTGTTTATATGATAGGAACAATAGTCTTTTCAAATGAATCTGTGCAACAAGTTTTTAATAATCTGTCATTAGTGAAAAATCATAAACCGCAATTTAAAAATCCGCGAGTTATGGAATTCACTGATATGGAGAAATTACGAAGTAAATTGAAAAGCTTTCAATATTTGTTATATCCACCTGATTATCTTTTGGTTGAATTTGATGGTAAAATTTATGATGGCACAGATCCAGAAGTATTACAAATTATTGATGATTGGATTGATATACATTACATGAAGGAAAGTATTTTATGATAGCAACAATTGTTTATTCAAATACAGCACATACTGAAGATCCTAGTTGTATGTCTCTATACCCAAATGTTTGTGAATATAATAATGTTAACAATTTACGTTATAAGATTATAGATTTACAATATTTTTTATATAGACCTGATTATATTCTTGTTGAATTTAATGGAAAGATTTATGATGCAACAACAGTTAATTCAGAAGATTCAAAAAGATTATTTATGGAAATTGATGATTGGCTCAGATANNAGATGTACACATGCTATGTGTAAAGAATATGAAAATTTAGAAATGCTGTTGAAAGCAATTAAAGCTTTACAGCATCGTCCATTTGTCACACCTGATTATATTCTAGTTGAATATCATGGATATGTATTTAATGTGACTGATGAAAATAATATGAAAGAGTTTACTGATTTTTTAGAACATGAAAAATTACAATTAGCTGATGAATGGTTAGGAAGGTTAGTAAGAGAGGTTTATGGATGTTAGGAACAATTGTATGGGATCAGTATGCAGGTAAAGGTACGTATGGACAGCTACCACCTCATTATAAAGAATATAATGATATTGATGATATAATTGATAATTTAACTCATTTGCAAAATATGTTGTATAACCCTAATTATATCATTGTAGAATTTAATGGAACAATTTATAATGCAAGTGGATATGGAACACAGGCACAACGTAGAGATAATATAGCATTACTTAATGCATTGCATGAATATAAAATACAACAAGATAAAGCAAATACGGTGACAAAATGAAAGCGACATTAGTTTGGTCAGGACCAATTCCAAAATCAACAAATGAAAGACCTATGTGTGCTGAAGTTTCTTCTGAACAAGAAATTATCAACATGATTACAAAAATCCAATCTTATGTCTATGATTTGAAGTATTTGTTAATTGAATTTGATGGATATATTTACAA
>LXOW01342426.1_pt1 | contig 12493 bp, 11 predicted proteins | sample 1368591 | NCBI WGS metagenome assembly LXOW01 (sample SAMN04884650, study PRJNA319009) | bovine gut metagenome | isolation source: Cow rumen | host: Bos taurus | place: Italy: Legnaro (PD) | collected 2014-07-09
GGATGTGGGCGATCTTGCGTTTGTGGAATCCCTCCGCCGCCGTTTCGGCCCGGTGGATGTGCTGGTCAACAATGCCGCCGTATGCTGGACAGGGCTGCTGACGGAGATGAAGCCGGAGGAATGGGATTCACTCCTCCGCACCAACCTGACCTCCCTGTACAATACCTGCCACACCTTTGTGCCGGATATGGTTTCCGCCTCCTCCGGAAAGATCCTGAACATCTCCTCCGTCTGGGGGCTGTCCGGCGCTTCCTGCGAAGTGGCCTACAGCGCCTCCAAAGGCGCCGTCAACGCCTTCACCCGCGCCCTGGCCCGGGAGCTGGCGCCTTCCCACATCCGGGTAAACGCCCTGGCCCTGGGCATTGTGGACACACGGATGAACGCCCATCTTTCCGATGCGGAAATGGACGAAATCCGGGATCAGATTCCCGCAGGCTATATTCTCTCCCCGGAGGAGGCGGCCGACGCGGCCTTCCGTCTCCTGGAAATGCCGGAATACTTCAACGGCGAGGTGGTCCGCCTCGACGGCTGCTGGACCTGACAGAGCATCCCGGCCCGATCATTAACACAGAAAGGAAGTCCTACCATGAACCGTTCTCTTGTTCGCTGGATTATCGTCGCACTGATGGGCATCGCCCTCGTTCTTGTCCTCTCCTCTCCCAACATGGCGGATGCGGAGCTCGTGGCGGAAAACGGCGTCCTCTCCATGAATATCAAGGAAGGCGGTGTCCCCACGCTGGAAGAAAACTGGACTTTCCAGCCGGACAAAAATGAAAAGAAAAAGGATACCCATCCCGCCTCCTATGAGGATTCCACCATCAAGGTAACCCTCGAACAGGATTATATTACCCATAAGCTGGTTTCCGGCCCGCACCGGGGAAGCAAGCAGACCGATGAAGCCTGGGTGGTCCGCATCAAGATTAACCACGTTTCCCAGCTGCGCACGGCTTTCGCGCAGGATACGGCCAAGGGCCACGGCACAGCCGATATCGTCTCTGTCTGCAAGCAGAAGAATGCCGTCGTCATTATGAACGGCGACTATTACAAACAGGCGCCGGCCAAGGGCTACACCGTTCGCCAGGGCGAAGTGTACAAGGATACGACGGACAACTCCAAAGGTATCCTCTTCGATATGCTGCTGATCGACAGCGAAGGCGACTTCCACGCGATCTATGAAGCCACGGACGAGAAGATCCAGGCCTATGTGGCGGAAAACCTGACGCCTCAGGGCCGCACCGTCCTGGATACCTTCAACATCGGCCCCTTCATTGTGGTGAACGGCGAAGCGCAGGATGTGAAGAATACCCAGGTGGCCCGCAACAATACCTATGAGTGGCAGTACCCCATCATGCGGATCGCCATTGTGCAGACCGGGCACCTGGAATATGCCATCGTCTATACCAACGGCCTTGGCAACCGGAAATCCGGCCTCTCCATGGAAGAGTTCGCCAACTATGTGGCTGAAAAGTGTCCGGACGCCATCCTGGCCTACAACCTGGACGGCGGCGGCTCCGCCAACGTTGCCGCGCACAACGAACGGATCCACGTACAGAACAAATATATCCGCAAGGTAAACGACTTTATCTACTTTGCCTCCGCGGAGCCTGAAGCGGACGAATAAGGAAAGGAGAAAGCCATGGAACCGATTCAACTGGGCCCCCTGACGATCTATCCTTTCGGCATTTTCATCGCAGTGCTCCTGATCCCCTTCTTCCTCCTGATTTCCTTCCGGATGAAGAAAAACGGCCTCAAGCAGGGAACCGCCAGCTGGTTTGCCCTGCTGGCCCTGCCGCTGTCCGTGATCCTGGCGCACCTGCTGTACTGCCTCATGTCCATCGATATGCTGATTGACGGAGAGGATCTCGGGCTGTTCTTCCGCTTCCCAGGCGGCGGATACCTGCTCTGGGGTGCCATCGCCGGCCTGCTCCTGGCCGCAAAATTCACCGGGATGATCACAAAGCAGTCCGGTGCGGAAATCATGGACTGTGTCGCAGTCCCCACGCTGCTGATGATTGCTGCCATCCGCCTGGTGGCCGGCCTCCTGTTCAAGGTGAACGGCGTGGGCGTGGAGCTGGAGGTCTGGTTCAATCCGGAAGAGACGGATATGGCCAACCGCCTGAGTATCTTCCGTCCGGAGAACTGGTCCTTCTTTGAGCGTTTCCCCTTTGCGGTGCAGGATTTCTATGAAGTCTGGGTCTGGGCCGTCTTCTCGCTGCAGGCTGCCTTTGCCGCCCTCGCGGCGATCCCGGTCTCCCGTGTGAAGGCCGCTCCCGGCGGAAAGACTACCTTCTTCCTCCTCCTGTACTCCTGCGGATCCCTGCTGATGGAGTGCATGCTCATCGGCGGCGAAATCGTCTACCTGCCTTTCAACGGCTTCGTGAAAGTCAACGAACTCTTCTGTGCCATCGCCATTCTTTCCGTCTTCGGCATCTGCATCCACCGTCTCCCGAAGGGACAGCGCCTGAAGCCGGCCCTGATTACCCTGGTGCAGTTTATTCTGGCTGTTGGCATCATCGTCGTCATGGAGTTCGCCGCTTTCGAAAAGAAGATTCCCGAAATTGCCTGGCTGCCCGCCGACGGATGCCACCTGCTGGTCCTGCTGGCCTGCATCTGGATGTTCCTGGCCTTCCGTTCCGTCTGGAAGAAGGCCTATGCCCTGCAGCCTGCCCGATAATCCTTTGCCGAGGTATTCTATGAAACGTTTTTTTGCTTTCCTTCTTGTCCTGGCGCTGTGCCTTCCCCTCTGCACCGTTGCGGAAGAGCCCACCCCGGAACCCACCCCGGAACCCACCCCGGAGCCGTCCCAGCTGGATCTGGATGTGCGGCGGATATTCAAGTCCGCCCAGACGGTCGGCGGTGAAGTGGTGGTCGCGAAGGACGGGGAAATCGTCTACCAGTACTGCTACGGCTACGCCAACCAGAAAAACAGGATTGCAGCCACCCCGGACCATTACTACCGCCTGGCTTCCGTTTCCAAGATGGTGACCGCCGTGGCCGTGATGCGCCTGGTTGAAACCGGCCGCCTGGACCTGGACGAAAACCTGGGCACGATCCTCGGCGGCGACGAACCCTTCTTCGCGGGCAGTCCGAAATACCCCACCGTCGGGATTACGCCCCGGATGCTGATGAACCATACCTCCTCAATCTGGGACAGCTATTTCTCCACAAAACGACCGCTCCGCACGGCGATCAACGTCAAAACTGCCTACAAGACTTCCTTCTATAAGGAACAGCCCGGTACTGCCTACCACTATTCCAATTACGGCGCCGGAATCCTGGGCTGCGTCCTGGAAGCCGTCACCGGCCTGCAGGTAAGCGAAGCCGTTTCCGACCTGGTTTTCAGCCGGATGGGCCTGGATGCCGCCTACGCGCCGCACCTGCTGCAGAATCCGGACAATATCACATCCCGGTTTAACCGGCCCTATCCCGAAGCCATTGACCTCGACCGGGATTATTACCTTTCCTACGGCAACTGCTGGATGAAGTGCGCCGACCTCTGCAAAATCGGCATCATGCTCTGCGATTACGGCAAGTATAACGGAGAGCAGATCCTGGAGGAAGCAACCGTGAAGGAGATGCTCTCCTCCCAGGTCGGAAAAGGCGGCATCACCGCCGAATCAGAATACGGCCTGAATGTCGCCCGCATCAACGCGCCGAAGCTGTTCCCGGACCGCCTGCTGTACGGCCACCAGGGACGGATCGACAGCACCCTGTGCAACCTGTATTTTGATCCGGAAACCCGGTTCGTTTTCGCTATGGTAACCAATTACTGCACTCCGGGCGCACGCATGTACGGCATCCGCCGTCCCGCCTACACCCTGCTGAAGCGCATGGTGGAAGAGTTTATTCCCCAGTAACGGATCCCGGCAAAAGAAATCGGAGGATCGGCATCAGTGCCGGTCCTCCGTTGCTGTATAGGCCACTGTGGATCCCGCGGGCACGGAATGCGTCAGCCAGGTATTGCCGCCGATCACGCATCTGTCGCCGATCACTGTATCCCCGCCCAGGATGGTCGCGTTGGCGTAAATCACCACGTGGTTCCCGATGTCCGGGTGCCGTTTGATCTTCTTCACGGGATTCCCGTTTTCGTCCAGTTCAAAGCTGCGGGCACCCAGGGTTACGCCCTGGTACAGCTTCACATGATCCCCGATGGTCGTCGTCTCACCGATGACGATGCCCGTTCCGTGGTCGATGAAGAAATACTCCCCGATAGTCGCGCCGGGATGAATGTCGATCCCGGTTTTTTCATGGGCAAATTCCGTCATGATCCGTGGAATCAGCGGCGTCTGCAGTTTCTGCAGCTCATGGGCCAGCCGATAGATGGAAATCGCATAGAATCCGGGATAGCAGATCATAACCTCTTCCCGGCTTTCCGCCGCGGGGTCCCCCTCGTACAGCGCTTCCACATCCTTCATCAGCAGTTCCCTGATCCGGGGCAGCTGATCCATAAAGGAAGCGCAGATCTTCCGTGCCTTTGCCTTCGGTTCCGTTTCCCCGCGGAACAGCATCGCGGCGCAGAGCTCCCGCTCCAGCAGCAGCTCTGTTTCCTCCGTCAGCTGTTCATCCGTCATCTCCGGATCTTCCCGCCGGAAGCACATCGGGAACATCAGCGCCTGAAGTCCCTTGATCACCCGCACAACCTGCCGCCGGTCCGGCGGAAGGATCCTGTTCTTCTCTTCCATCTGTTTCTGTTTCTCCTGCCGTATTACGCGGAGTATTGTATCATTTCTGTGCCTGCAATTCAACGCCCCGCTTTCGCTCTTGTGTTCTGTACCGGGAAATGCTAGTATAGTTTCCGACCTGATTTCAGCTGTTGCGGAAGGAGATCCTGTGTTATGCGTATTGCCCTCACTTTCGATGACGGCCCCAACACCTCCATCACTCCCCAGGTGCTCGACCTGCTTGAGGAGCACCGGATTGTCGGCACGTTCTTCCTGATCGCCAACAATATTACGCCGGAATCCGCTGAAATGGTCCGCCGCGCCCAGTCCCTCGGCTGCGATATTGAAAACCATTCCGTCACCCACGGGTTTATGGACAAAATGACGCCGGAGGAGATCCGGCGCGAAGTGGCTGAATGCACCCGGCAGATCGTGGAGATCACCGGCCGGAGACCCGCCTTCTTCCGTCCGCCCTATATCGCTGTCAACCAGCAGCTTTTTGACAACGTGGACCTGACCTTTATCTGCGGCTCCGGCTGCGAGGACTGGGTCCCCACGGTTTCCGCCGAAGAGCGCGCCCGCCGCACCCTTGAAAATGCAAAGGACGGCGAGATCGTCCTCCTGCATGATATGCTCTGGAACGGCAACACCGTGGAAGCGCTGAAAACCATTATCCCCGGCCTGAAGGAGCGGGGCTTCACCTTCTATACCGTGGCCGGCCTCTTTGAATCCTGCGGTGTCACGCCCATCCGCAACCGCCTCTATTCCAATGTTTTCCAGACCGTTGACCGCCCGGATCTCGCCTGACAGAGAATTTTTGCTTGACCATTCTCCCTTTGCATGATATGATATCTTTTGTTCCGACCGGAACATGGTCTGTTGGCTCAGTTGGTAGAGCACATCGTTCACATCGATGGGGTCACTGGTTCGAGTCCAGTACAGACCACATAAGAAATACCACCCTTCACGGGTGGTATTTCTTATGTTATTTGTCATGTGGATCCGTACCAGTGATCTATCAGCGATGTGAACACATCATGTTCTGTATTCCCATCCATGCTCCCCGTGATAAATCATAAGCCTTGTCATACCGCCGTCAATGCAGATGTTCTCCCCTGTGATAAACCCCGCTTTTTCGGAACACAGGAACAGGACTGCTTCTGCGATATCCTCCGGCTTGCCGACCCGTCCCGCAGGCTGTTGCAGCGCGTCCGCCCCGGAAATCTCACTTCCGGTTGTATCGATCCACCCGGGTGAAATACTGTTGACCCGCGCCTTCCCCGCCAGGCTGACCGCCATCGCGTGCGTCAGCGCGGCAATCCCGCCCTTCGCCGCAGTATAGCTTTCTGTCTGCGGCTGGCTCATCCGGTCCCGGGACGAGGAGATATTGATAACGGACGCTCCCGGAGCGAAATGCGGCTGCAGCAGTTTGGTCAGATAGAACGGCGCGGTGACACCGACCGCCAGGGCATAGGAGAATTCCTCCCAGGAGCACTCCTCCATTCCCTTCATCAGCGGCAGGGCATTGTTGATGAGGCAGTCAACAGAGCCGCTTTCCGCAATCACGGATTCCGCGAACCGTTCCAGGGATGCTTTGTCGGAAACATCCCCGACAAACCAGTCGCCCGGCTGCCTGTCAATGATATGCACCCGGGCGCCCTCCCGCCGGAATGCGTCCGCCACGGCCGCTCCGATTCCACGGGCACCGCCGGTAATCACAGCAACTTTTCCCTCAAAAGCCTTCATTCCATACCTCCCGTTTTCCGGCCTTCCCGGCATCACCGGATCAGGCCGCCATGGAAAACACATTCATAAATCTGTTCTCCCCGGTAGCAGATGATTTCCCTGCCCTGGAACCATTCCGCTTCCCCTTTGACGGAACAGGCATAGGCGTAATCCCCGTTTTCATACTTTTCCGGCCCCCGGTACGGTATCTCTGCCGGGACATGCAGCAGCGCCTCCTTCAGGAAATCCCCGCTGAAAGGCCCGCCGGTCACCCGGCCGATATAATTCATGCTCCAGTACGGCACATCGGAAATCCACAATGCCTCTTCCCCGGCAAACAGTTCACCGCCGAGATAGGTATCATAGTACATGAGATCCCCTTCCCGGTAAACCAGGTCGTGGGAACCGGTCCTGGATGCCTTTGTCTCCGCGCCTTTCCCGGCATAGGTCGCCTGCTTGGCCCGGATCAGGAACTCCACAATTCTTTTATTCATAATTTCTCCTCCCAAAAATCGCCGTCCCCACACGGACCATCGTGGCGCCTTCTTCAACAGCCACCTCAAAGTCTCCCGTCATTCCCATGGAAAGAACCGGTCCGCGGAAATCCGGATCCGTTACCGAAAGCAGTTCCTTCGCGGCCAGTTCCTTTGCGAGGCTGTTCAGGCCGCGGAAGTAAACCCGGTTCGTTTCCGGTTCTTCGGTAAAGGGCGCGGACGTCATGAGGCCCAGCACCCGCACATGGGAAAACGAGGCGATCTCCTGCGCCGCCCGGATCACGCCGTCCGGATCGAAGCCCCATTTGCTTTCTTCCCCGGCGATATTGACCTCCAGGAGGATCCGCATCACCTGCTCCCGTTTGGCCGCTTCCTTCTCAATCTGCTCCGCCAGCGGCACCGAATCCACCGAGTGTATCAGCGCGGCCCTGCCGATCAGGTATTTCACCTTGTTTTTCTGCAGGTGCCCGATCATATGCCACCGGATCGGCCTGCTTTCCACCAGGCTGTTGTTCTCTTCGATCTTCTGCGTCAGTTCCTGGACATAGTTTTCCCCGAAATCTTCCGCTCCGGCCGCGCCGGCCTCCAGGATGTCCGAAAAAGGCTTCAGCTTGCTGACAGCAATCAGGGTCACATCCTCCGGGCGGCGGCCGCTTCTTTCACAGGCAGTCTTTATCCTGCCGCGGACAAACTGCAGATTGTCCGCAATGCTGAAACAATCTTCCCTTTCCTCGTTCATCAGGCAAACTCACTCCTTATCGAAAATCCGCTGCCCGGCACTTTTCGCCGCCGCGGCAGCCGGCATCAGTTTTTGAAAAACCTGGATGCAAGATACTCTGTCACCGTCTGCCCGCCGCTGGCACCCAGCTGCTGCAGGCAGGACAGGATCTCCATCTGCTTTTCCTTTGGCATCTTCCGGAGCGTGCCCAGCATGACTTCAGCGCTTTTCCATTTCTGCTGACTGATCTCGCTGAAACTGTCGGCCCCGGTGGATTCAAACAGGGAAAAAATAATCTCGGTAAAGGACTGCCGGTCCGCCTCGCTCATCTGGCCCAGCCAGTCACCCAGGGATTTCCGGACCAGCCGGCTGGTTTTCGTCAGTTCCGCCGGAACGAAGTGATTCCCCGATACATTCCAGCTGAACCCGTCATGCTGCAGGATGCCGGATTGGCTGCTTTTGACCACATGATGTTTCGCGGAAGAAGACAGCAGCAGACCGATGATGGATGTTTCCGGGATAATGCTGATCACCCGGGGAAGGATATGCTGGTACCCTTCGGCCTGGAGCGTTTCCTGCTGAAAACCGGGACCGTCATTGGAATACACCGCAAGAATGCGGTCCTGAACCTCCTGCCTGCAGAAGGCAGCCGCATATATCGCCAGGTTCCCGCCCTTGGAGTGTCCTCCGACGCGCAGGCTGCCCGGAAAATCCCCGCCGACCTGATCCAGGTACCGGATCGCCCGGCGCTGCCCTTCTGTCTCCGGCATGAAGCTGAGATTGAAATCTTCCTTCCAGCCCACCAGGGTTCCGTCCGTCCCGCGGAATGCGATAAAAGCGGTCCGGTCCGGCAGCAGGATGGTAACCGCCGCGAACTGCATGTCCCGGTCGGTTTCGGTTTCATCCAGGTACCGGCACAGCCGGATGTCCCTGTAGCGGGCGCCGCAGAGCATTTTCTCCATCAGCAGCGGCGCTTTGGCCGTAAAGGATTTGTTCGCGAGAATCTCCTCATGCGTATGGCGGCGGAAGAAGGCCTGGCAGGCATCCTGCAGGGAGACTTCTCCTCCGTCCATGGAAAGGATCCCGTCGAAATCCGTATAGGCAAGCTCAGAAAGAACCAGGTTGTCCACTTCATTGAAAGGATCGGCGTCAAAAGAGAGGTCGCACCGCCACTCCAGGTAGTCAAAGATATTTCCCATAATGATTTCTTCCCTTCCTTATCCGGAAGTCCGTTCCGACCGCAGGATGGAGTACCAGCTTGCATCGCAGATGCCCGTGTTGTTCCGGTCCGCAGCCCGTCTTGTTCCCTCGTACTTCATTCCGCAGTGCTTCATGACCATTCCCGAATGGGGATTGTTGGGATCGTGATAGGAGCAGATACTGTTCGCCCGGACCTCATCAAAGAAAAAGTCAATCACCGCCTGCGCGGCTTCAGACATGATTCCCTGGTGCCACCAGGCCTTTCCGAGGCAGTACCCGATCTGCACCGATTCCAGATCGTCGTTCGCCAGGCCGTGAATGGTCCCGATCGGGTCATCCCCGCTTTCTTTCAGGGTAATGGCCCAGTGGTAATAATCCGGCTTTTCATAGAGGGGAAGCCAGGTTCCGATAATATGCCTCGTCACTTCCGGGTCTGTATGCACAGGCCAGGTCAGGAACCGGGTAACCTCCGGATCGGAGGCCCAGTTCCTGTACATGGTGTCCGCGTCGGACAGCATCAGCCGCCGCAGCACCAGTCTCCCGGTTTCCAGTTTCTGTGTTCCGCAATGATTCATAGTGCAGGCCTCTCTGTTCGTCTCATATCTGCGTCCGGATCCTTATCTGTTTTCCTCCGCCGCCAGAATTTCCTCCGCGCTTCCCATCTTCTGTACATAGCCGTCCAGCATCTTTGCCTTCTCCGTCAGTCCGCGGGACCGCGGGTTGATATAGATCCGGTGACGGTTGCTGCTGTTGCGTGCCTGCTGGATCAGGTTCAGCGCGGCGGAGTTTCCGTCAAACGCCAGCAGTACGGAAGGCCGGTTCCGGAAGACTTCGTAGGAAACGCTCTTATACAGGCCGAGCCCGGAGCTCTCGATGGAGATCAGGATCCCGACGCCTGCCGCGCGGAGCACCTCCGCCGCCGTCCGCGGCAGCCGGTTGGGCACCACGGCGCACACCCTGAACCGCCCCGCCGCCTGCCGGACCAGGTATCCCTCCTGCCCCAGCAGCGTATGGCCAACCACAAAGAAGACCTTCTCCGGATCCGCCTTCGCCAGCAGCTCGTCGATCAGCACCCGGTCCTCTTTCCGGATCATCGTCCGGCGGGCGTTACTATTGAAGCTGCCGCCGCAGATCACGATGGGGAGCATACCCTCCGGCAGCACCGCCAGCCGGTCCTTCAGGGCTTCCTCCGCACTGATGGTCTTTCCGGACTGATGCAGGATAATACCCGGCTTGCCGGTCTTCTCCAGCACATGTTCATAGTACTGCTCGATATCGTTCCCGGCGCATGCCTGCCGGAAGCGGGCCTGTTTCCCTTCAAACGTCCTGATGCTGGCCTCCAGCAGTTCATCCTCTCCCTGCCGCATCCGCCGCAGTTCTTTCGTCCCGAGCCCCAGCAGTTTTTCCAGGCTCAGTTCCTCATCGATGGAGTTGGTTCCGTACAGCGCGCCGCCGTCCGTTCCCTGCACGCAGCGGACCCCCGCCTGCAGGTACTGCCGCAGGGGATATTTTTCCAGGGAGCTCAGGTTGTTCAGCCGCACATTTGAGGTGATCTGGAATTCAAGGGTCACATTGTTTTCCCGCATTTCCTCCAGCAGTTTTTTGCCCTTCGCGCTCTGCAGGTTGCAGGTATACAGTCCGTGGCCGATCCGCAGGGGCGGCATCTCCTGTCCCGGGGCCAGGGCTTCCTTCACGCAGTGGATACTGTTTGCCACGTTGTCCCGCAGGCTGTCGTTCTCCCCTGCGTGAATGCGGATCACGAACCCGGGATGATCCCCGGCCAGCGCCGTCAGTTCCCGGATCACACCGCGGAGCTCCAGGATATCGTTGATCTCCTCGCCGATAATATCCGCGCCGGCCACATACGGATCATCCGCGACGGCCCGCAGACACCGCAGGTTTTCCGCCAGGTAATCCGCCGGGGTCATGCGGTCCTGCACAATGGTCAGGGGAACCCGGCGGATTCCCGCCAGGAAGCGGAGCAGTACGCCGGTCTCCCGGGTGACCTGCGGCATGATCTCATGGATCTCCCGCAGCCTGGCCGGGAAAAGTGCGCTGTTCAGCAGCGCCGTATCGGAAATCTCCGCGTATTCGATCCCGTACNNGCAAGTCCTGGAACAGCGTATTCCGGCAGTACCGGTCTACCTCCCGGTCCTGCTGCATTTTTTCCGCATAAGCCCGCACTTCCGGATCGGGAATCCCGGCGGGATTGATCCCGCTGAAATGGAAGTCGGAAGGCTTTCCGCGGGTGAATACATAGCGGTACAGGTACACCTTCTCCAGATCGGCAAAAACCGCCTGGCCATCTTTCGGAATGGTCAGGGAATTCCGGATGCGGCCGATGTTTTCCGCCGCATGCTTCGGATTGCCGAGGATCAGGTCCGCGAAATTAATAAACGTGAAATCGTCGATCCGGCGTTCCCTGTGGCGTCCGGTCAGAACGGTATCCCCCAGCTTCTCCTCCGCCGCCCTGCGGGCCTCTTCCAGCCTGGAAACCTGTTCCGCCGTGCATTTCAGCCCCAGCTTCTTGATATAGTAATACGGATACCGGATCTGGTGGATCAGGCCCAGCGCGATCAGCACGTCCGGCGGCAGGTTGCCGTTCATATGCGTGTGCAGGTCCGTCCGGAACTTGCAGTCGCTGCGGATATAGGTCTTCACGATCGTTTTTTCGACGCCCAGCCGGTAATCCTTCGTCTGGCTCATCAGCGTCTTGGAAATGGCGGGAATGGATGCCTTCAGCTCCACCCGTCCGTCCGGGTAGATATTGGCAATCTTCGTATTGCCCAGGCGCAGGATATACATCCGCTCGTTGTTTCCGTCAAAGTAACAGGGGATCTCGTCCCGGATGACCTTCAGGCCGTTTTCGTCCGTGCCGGTTTCCAGTCCGCACAGCACGGCCAGGTTCGTAATCAGGTTGCCGGTCCGGTGGTTCGGCGTATGGATCTCATAGAACAGGCGTTCTCCCTGCAGATACAGTTCCACAGCCAGGTCCTTTTCCCGGTCCAGGTAGAATTTACGGAAGAAGATCATTCGTTCTCAGTCCTTTTCCTTGCGAATCCGGAGAATAATCCGGTTGGGGTATTCCCCGTCATCGGTGTAGAAATACTGCTGTTCCGTGAAAGTGCTGCTCAGCACTTCCAGCTCCAGGGCGCGGTCCTGCCCGAATACGTCGTATTCCGGACCGTTCCAGCGGACGTTCATCACTGCGCCTTCCTCTTCCGAATACTCAATAGCGGTATGAATCTGCGGCGCCTCCAGGATGGGAAGCAGCAGGTTATGCACCAGTTCCTCAAAGGCCAGGCGGATGCGGGCGCCTGTCTTCCAGGGAATCTGGTTCTTGCTGCAGTAGCGGTCGATTTCGCTGGCCGCACCCCGGAAATCATAATCCTTGCTTTCAATTTCAAGTTCGAGTACTTTCAGCCTGCGGATAAACCGGCGGGTGTTTTCCCGCTGCGGGTTTTCAAAGATCTGCTCCGGCGACCCGTCCTCATAGATACCGCCTTCGTCCATGTAGAACACACGGTTGCTGATCGCCCGGGCGAAGCTCATTTCGTGGGTCACGATCATCATCGTCTTCCCGGTCTTTGCCAGGTCCCGGATAACGGATTGAACCTCCTCCACCATGGTCGGGTCCAGCGCACTTGTGGGCTCGTCAAACAGGATGATTTCCGGATCCATCGCCAGCGCCCGGG
>LXOW01305367.1_pt1 | contig 12492 bp, 10 predicted proteins | sample 1368591 | NCBI WGS metagenome assembly LXOW01 (sample SAMN04884650, study PRJNA319009) | bovine gut metagenome | isolation source: Cow rumen | host: Bos taurus | place: Italy: Legnaro (PD) | collected 2014-07-09
TTGCCACGCAGATCGACGCGCAGGTCTGGCGGGAATACCGCCTCTGGGACACCAACTACGTGGCCTACGACCTGCTGAACGGCACCACCCGCTTCGCAGGCTGCTACGACCCGGCCGTGAAGGAGCAGTTCATCTCCAAGATGGAGCACGACATCGCCGCCTATCCGTCGCTCGATGCCGACAAACTCCGCGAACTGTTCCTAAAGATTTACGCTGGTCCCGTCTACGACAATCCCGAGGCGCTGCGCTAGCCTTGGTCCGTTTTTTTTCTCATTCCAGAATTCTCCGCCGGTCGAGGAAGCGGAAGCCGGCGGCTTCGAGGAGATGGGCGGGAAGGATATCGGGCTCGCCGGCCAGGTCGGCGATGGTGCGGGCCACCTTGAGGATGCGGGNNGTGTAGATGTCAGTTCCTGCAAAGCGCTCTGCCTGTACCGTCCGAGCCTTGGCGACCCGTGCCGCGATCACCGCACTCGACTCTTCCGGCGGCAGCGGCCCTTCTCCCCCCGACAGGCCCAACAGTTCCACGGCGGTCAGACTTTTTATCCATATCTGTAAGTCGATACGGTCCATCATGGGACCGGAGATGCGCGAGAGATAACTTTCGACAGCACCGCGCGTACAAGCGCAGCGGCCGGCTTCATCGCCGTAATAGCCACAGGGACAGGGATTCATGGAAGCCACCAGCATGAAATGCGCCGGATAGTTCACTTTGTATTTGGCCCGGGAAATGGTCACCCGCCCGTCTTCGAGCGGCTGCCGCAGCGAATCGAGCAAACTGCGGCTGAACTGCGCGATCTCATCGCAATACAAAACGCCATTATGTGCCAAACTGATCTCACCCGGAGCAGCGTTCTGGCCACCGCCGATCAGGGAAACGAGGCTGGCGCTGTGATGCGGAGCACGGAACGGACGCTCCTGCATCAGGCCATCGCTCACGCGGGCGCCGCGCCCCGCCACGGAATAGATCTTTCCGGTCTCGATGGCCTCTTCGCGTGTCATGGGTGGCAGGATGGAGGGCAGACAGGAGGCCATCAGGCTCTTGCCGCTGCCCGGCGCACCAACCAAAATGAGATTGTGCCCCCCGGCTGCCGCGATCTCCATGCCGCGTTTGGCCAGGGGCTGGCCGCGGACCTGGCGGAAATCATTGCCGGAAGGCCGGAACGCAGGCCGCCCGGCTTGCCGGCGCACCCGCAGGTGTTCGCACTGTTCGCGATGGGTCAGCACTTCGATCGCCTCAGCCAGAGAAGAGACGCCATAGACCGCCAATCCATCCACTTCGGCGGCCTCCCGGGCCGATTCGGCCGGGAAAATGCAACCGCCAAAACCCTCGTCCCGGGCTTTCAATGCCACCGGGAGTACCCCGTTTACCGCCCGCACCCGTCCGTCGAGGGCCAGTTCGCCCATAATCAGGAATTTGTCGCAATCGACCAGGGAAACCTGCTCCGAAACAGCCAGTACACCCAGGGCAATGGCCAGGTCGTAGGCCGAGCCTTCTTTCCGGATGTCGGCCGGGGCCAGGTTGACCACGATTTTGCGTCCGGGAATATGAAATCCATAGGAAGTGAGCGCCGTGATGACACGTAAAAGGCTCTCCCGCACGGCGCTGTCGGGCAAGCCCACCAGATGGATACCGATACCGATGGAAAGATCGACTTCCACCGTCACCACGACCGCCTCCACACCGATGCAAGTCGCACAATAACTCTTGTTCAACATCGTTCGTCCATTTTTGGGTTCTGCCACAAAGATAGAACGCACGAAATGCAATAAAAAAAACGGTTGAAAGATTAACCGTTTTTTCTATTTCCTCGAAAAATACGGGAAAGTTGAATCTCCAGAACGGGCTGATTATCAGATCTTGAAACGAAGTCCAAGCTCGAAATTCGCCTGCAGCGGCTGCTGTGTCCGAATGCTCAGCGGCTGTTGATTGTCGAAGAAATAGACCAGGCTCGGATCGAAATAGATGCCCATGTGCGGGATGAACCAGTATTCGATACCGACACCGGCCTTGGCCGACCACTGCAGCCCCTTCACTTTTTCCGAAGCGACGTTGCTGCCAAACACATAACGCTGGGCTACGCATTTCTCCGCGGCGCCGGCCACCGAGGCATATACGCCGAGGTGGGGCGTCTGGACGAAATGATAGGACAGTACGAGCGGAACGCCCACATAGTGCAGCTGGTTGTACGCACCCTCATACAACACTTTCTTGTAGAGGATGTCATACTGCGACACCAGGTAGGAATAATTCACGCCCGTCGCGACCGAAAGCCTGTCTGTCAGCGGAAAAGCCACTTGCAGACCGAAGGTCAGCGGGGTGTAGAATCTGGCGGCATTGGCTTCGGAGATCGGCTCGATATCTGAGGTAGCCTGGCCCTTTCCGCTTTGGGAAGAGGCATGCGAGGCGCTGGGGATATAGAGCAGGTCTCCGTCGGATGCGACCGTGGTCAGATTGGATAATATAGAGATTTGTGATGTGAATGTGCGGGAATGGGAACGTTCAGACGCTTCTTCGCGGGTCCAGTAATCGGCTGGGATTTCGTCTTCGGTGAGCAGGTGTTGCGGCTCGTCGGCTTTGGGATCGATGGCCTGCGGCTCGTCGACCGGCGTCGTGACGACAGGTTCTTCTACCGGCGTCACAACAGTGGGTTCTTCAGCAGCAGGTTCTTCCACCACCGGCGCTACCGTCGCTACAGGTTTGTTTACACGGGATGCCGCCACGGCCTGCTTCGGGAGGGCGGCAATCTGCTCCGCGATGGGAGCGATGTCAGGCGTTTCGAGGGCTCCGTCCGGGGCCACGACGGGAGCCACCACAGGCTCGACCGTCTCGGCAATCTGGACCGGAGCTTCGACCTGACCGTCGTTCCGGGGACCCCGGAAGACGAGCAGCGCAAGGGCCAGCACAGCAGCCGCGGCGGCCGCAGCCACCGTGAAGCGCCGGAACACGACCTTGCGACGGCGGCGCTCAAGCCCCTGGCTGATGCCTTCCCAGACATCAGGCGCCGGTTCGGTCACCCCTTCGAGGCGATCGCGCAGCCGCTGGTCAAAATCATCTCTTACCATGATATAACTCTTTTATCTTTTCTTGCAACAGGCTCCGGGCACGGCTCAACTGGGAGCGGGAGGACTGCTCGGTGATGCCGAGCAGGACGCCAACTTCCGCGTGCGAGTAGCCTTCCATCACGAACAAGTTGAAGACGCTCCGCAGCCCGGCGGGCAGTCCGGCGACCAGGTCGAGGATCTCCCGCGTACTGATCTGCTCCAATACGCCATACTCCAGCACACCGCCCGTTTCCGGCACTTCGTCGATGTCTTCCGTGCGCCGCAGCACGTCCGTCTTGCGGAGGTGCATCAGCGAGGCATTGACGAAAATCTTCCGCATCCATCCCTCGAAGGAGCCTTCACCCTTGTAAGTGCCAATCTTGTCAAAAACTGTCAGGAAACCCTCCTGCAGTACATCTTTTGCATCCTCCCGGCCCAGGTACCGCACACACACCGGATACATCACCGATGCGTATCTTTCGTACAATCTCCGCTGGGCGTCCCTGTCTCCATGCGCGCAGCCGGAAATCAGTTCAGCTTCAGTATATGGGAGTGTCTCACGCATCGCTGCTCACTAAAGATGCAGAAAGGGGATCAAATGTTGCGTCTTTCCGCGCAAAAAATTTTTGGTTTGTTTTTTGTTAGGGTTTTTACCACTATTTTTGTAACGAATTTAGAAAAAAAGATGGAGAGTCCAAGATTTTTGCGCAAGATTGTCTGCGCGATCGCACTCCTTTGCGTCACCATCGGCCTGCATGCGCAGTCCGCCAAGTATATCGAAGCCCTGAAATACTACCAGAACGGGGAAGTGGCCGAAGCCCTGCGCCTGTTCCGGGAGGAAGTGCAGGAAAACCCGGCCAACGACGCCGCCTGCTACTATATCGCCGCCATTTGCTCGAACGATCCGGATCAGCGCGCCGAGGCGGAAACCTGGCTCAAGCGGGCCATCGAGCTCGACCCTGACAACTTTTGGTACCGGTACAATCTCGCCCTTTGCTACCTGCATACCGACCGTCCAGAGCTGGCCGTTCCGATGCTCGAACAGCTGACGGCTGACTTCCCGAAAAAGACAGATCTCTACTTCGACCTGATCAACGTCTACCTGACGGACAACGATATCGAAAAGGCGCTGACCACCCTTGACAAGATCGACGCCATCCGTGGAAAAAGCGAAATTGTGGGCCTGACCCGCACAGAGCTGCTGCTCAAGAAACCCGATACCAACCCCGACAGTGTCTACTGGATGCTGGGCGACTACTACCAGGAGTGCCGCACGCCCCGGCTGGCCAGCGTTCTGGGCGACTATTTCGCCAGCACCTACCGCGATTCCGTGGCCCTGCGCTATTACGACGAAGCCCTGGAAATGGAGCCCGAATACACGCCGGCCTGGTTCGGCAAAGCCGGTGTCTACCAGATGCTTCGGCAATATGGCAATTTCTTCTCGAGCCTTTCGCACGTGATGCGCGATCCTTACGTGCAACCGGAAATCAAGGCCGCTCAGGTGGAGCAGCTGACCTCCAATCCGCAGTTCGTGCGGACCTTCTCGGAAGAATTCGACCAGATCATGCTCGACCTGCGCACCGCGCACCCCACCGACAGCACCATCAACGCCCTGATTGGCGGCTTTTGGTATCGGACAGGGCGGCCGGAGCTGGCCGTTGAGATCATGCGGCAGAACATGGAACAGCACCCGGAGAGTTTCGACGCCGCCATGCAGTTCCTCTTCCTGCTCTACTACCAGCAGTACTGGCCGACCCTCGCCGACAACGCTACAGTGGCCATCCAGCGCTTTCCGGACAGTCCCGACCTGCTTCAATTGCGGGCCATCGCGCTGTCGCAGATGAAAGAATATCAGGAGGCCCAGCAAGACTACGAGGCCATCCTGCGGATGCGCCCGAAAGACACGACGGTGCTGAAAGTCACCTATTCTTCGCTGGGCGACCTCTATCACCAGATGGGCGATTCCAAGAACGCCTACAAAAACTACGAGAAGGCGCTCAAGATCGATCCCGACTACAATCCCGTGCTCAACAACTACGCCTACTACCTCTCCCTCGAGGGGAAAAACCTGAAGAAAGCCAAGGAGATGAGCCGCAAGACCATCACGGCCGAGCCTGACAATCCTACTTATCTCGACACTTACGCCTGGATCCTGCACCTGCTGGGCCAGGACATCGAAGCCAAGGCCATCTTCAAGCATGCCATGCTCTATGGCGGCAAGGACAGCAAGACCATTCTGGAGCACTACGCCATCGTCCTGGAGACCCTGGGCGAGAAAGACCTGGCCAACATCTACTACAAGCAGGCGGCGGCCATGTCGGACGACGAATAACACACGACCATGAAACGCTGGCTCCTCTTCCTCTTTGTGCTTTTCGCCGCGACGGCCGCCTTCGGGCAGCAGGACGTCTCGAAGCAGAAAGAGCGCAAACGCCAGATCGAAGAGGAGATCAACTTCATCGACCGCCAGCTCAAATCAATCACCAGCAAGCAAAAAGCCACTACCGAGCAACTTTCGCTCATCCGCAAGCGCGTCACCAACCGCAAATCAATCCTTAACGACCTCGACAAGCGGATCGCTGTCATCGACGATGCCATGACGCAGAAGCAGCGGGAGATCAATCGCCTCCAGAAAGAGCTCGACACGCTGGAGATCTACTACAGCAAGCTGATCTACAATACCTACAAGAACCGCGACTCGCGCGTGTGGTTCCTCTATATCCTGTCGAGCGAAAACATCGGGCAGGGCTACCGACGTTTTTCCTTCCTCAAGAGCCTGGCGGGCGAAGTCAGCAACCAGGCCGAAAAGATGCGCGCCAAGCAGGCAGAACTGGAGGAAGAGCGGACCAAGCTTGCAGAGATGCGGGCGGAAGCCAAGGCAACCCGCGCGGAACGCGAGGATGAATATCGCAAACTCGTGGCCGAGGAGAAGAAGTCGAAAGACGACATGAAACGTCTGGCCAAGAGCGAGAAGCAGTACCGCAGCGACCTGGCGGCCAAGAAAAAGGAGGTAGACCGCCTCAACAAGGAGATCCAGAAGCTCCTCAAGAGCACCGTAGCCGAACAGAAGAAAGACAAGACCCAGATCGACACGGCCCTCTCGGACGAGTTTGCCAAGAACAAGGGCAAGCTGCCCTGGCCGCTGAAACAGGGCGTCATCGTGGAGCGCTTCGGCGTCCACAACCATCCGGTCTATACCAACCTCAAACTGCCCGACAACCCGGGCATCACCTTCTCCACCACCAAGGGCGCTGAGGTGTACAGCGTCTTCTCGGGCGAAGTCCGCAAGATCATTGTGATGCCGGGCTACAACCAGTGCGTCCTGGTGCAGCACGGCGAGTATTTCACCCTCTATTGCAAACTCGGCAAAGTCAGTGTCAAGAGCGGCCAGAAGATCGAGACGGGCACCAAGCTCGGCACCCTCGAGACCGACGGCAACAACTCCACCCTGCACTTCCAGCTCTGGAAGGGCACCGACAAGCAGGATCCGGAAAAGTGGCTGGTGCGCTAGCGCTTGGGGTTCATCGCCCTATCCGATGAAGCAGCCGGCTACCGTATAGGCCAGCCAGGCGACCAGCCAGGCCAGAACCAGCGAATGGACGACTGTGAACGCCGCCCATTTCCAGCCCACTTCTTTCCGGAGCGTCGAAATCGTGGCGACGCAGGGGAAGTACAGCAGTACGAACAGGAGGAATGCAAGGGCTACTGCCTGGTTCATAGCCCCCCCCTCGGTCATCGCTCGGGTGAGAGACTCGTCGTCTTCCGTATGGTAGAGAATGCCCATCGTGCTGACAATGGCTTCCTTGGCCGGGAGTCCCGTAAGAAGGCAGACGTTCAGTTTCCAGTCGAAACCCAGCGGCTTCATCACGGGCTCCAAACCTTTTCCAATGTCGCACAGATAAGATTCTTCCTTGTATTTTCCGTCCATCGTCCGCTCCCGCGGGAAAAATTCCAGTGCCCAGATAATGACCGATGCCGCCAGGATGACCGTCGTAATCTTGTGAAGATAATCCGATGTCCTTTCCCATACGTGGCTCCAGGTACTTCTCAGCGCGGGTTTGCGGAATGCGGGAAGTTCCGACACGTAATCGTCAGCTTCCTTCCGGAACCACTTCGTCCGCTTCATCACGATGGCGAAAAGGATCGACAGCAGCACGCCGGCCAGGTAAATCCCCATCATCACCAGGGCCTTGCAGTGGGAGAAAAAGGCGCCGACAAACAGCAGGTACACCGGGATTCTGGCAGAACACGACATAAACGGGATCATCAGCATCGTCAGCGTCCTGTCTTTCGGATTGTCTATGGACTTGGCGGCCATAATGGCCGGTACGTTGCATCCGAAACCGAGCAGCATCGGCACGAACGACCTGCCGTGAAGGCCGATCCTGTGCATGATCTTGTCCATCAGGAAGGCCGCCCTGGCCATATAACCGGTATCCTCCAACAAGGAAAGCAAAACAAAGAGGATGAAGATGTTGGGAAGGAAGGAAATGACGGCACCGCAGCCTTGCACGACGCCGTCGACCAGCAGGCTGGTCAGCCAGCCGGAAGGCAGCACGTCCGTCAGCCAGGCGCACAGGAGCTCCACGCCGTCTTCGATCCACTGCTGCGGCAGAGCGCCGAGGGTAAAGGTGGCTTCGAAGACCAGGAAAAGGACCACAAGAAGCAACGGGAGACCGATCACGCGGTTGGTCAGGACGGCGTCTATTTTTTGCAGGAGTGTATGGTCCGAATTGTCTGAACTGTGGCGGAGGGTTTCGACCAGTGCGCCGTGGATATAACCGTGACGCGCTTTCCGGATCAGGGATTCAGGGCTTTCGCCGAGCTGCCGGGAAAGGACTTCGGATTCTGCGCGGGCGGTTTCCACAATCCGGGATGACATGGGATATCTTTCCAGGATCGGGGAAATGTATTGCGGGTCCTCCAGCAGGCGGACGGCCAGGTACCGGTCGTGGTAACTGTCGGAAAGCCCGGGCGAATCGGCAATCACCGCGGTGATCCGCTCAATGGCCTTGTCCACATCCTGGCCATAGGGCACGTGCACGTGTTTCTTGACCGGCTGGCAGTAGGTGTCGACGATCAGGGAAAGAAGCCTGCTGAAACTCTCCTCGGTCGTATCCAGAACCGTTGCCGAAAAGCCCATCATTTCGCCGAGGCTCTCGTAATCCAGGGAATGTCCGGTAGCCAGAAGGCGGTCGTAACCGGAAAAGGCGAGCACGGCCCTGCAATCCATATCAATCAGCCTGGAAGTGAGCCTGAGGCTGTGCTCCAGGGACATCGAATCGATGATGTCCAACACCACGGAAGGCTTGTTGGAGAGGATCTTCCTGCCGATGTGGACATTATCTCCGCAAAAGTTCACGAAGCAGATGACATATTCCCCGAACTCGACCGTCAATTGTCGCCGACCTGAAAAGGACAACATCCCGCCCTCGGGCTCGTGACCGATGACATCGACCACGATGCGCTTGCTTCCCTTCACAGCCAGTTCACATTCGCTACAATTGAAATTGCAATTCATGGGGCAAAGATCACCGTTTTTTACGGAAGGGGCAATACCAACAAATAGTGATTATTATTATCTTTGCAAAGATATGACCGAAATCATCATCAACGGTACGGCTGACCTGCCCCGGGCAGCGAAAGTTTTTCTGCAGCACATCGGCGATGCGCGCATCATCGCTTTCTATGGGGCGATGGGCGCTGGCAAGACCACTTTCATCACGGCGGTCTGTGAGGCACTGGGTGTGCAGGACGTGGTCAACAGCCCGACTTTCACCATCGTCAACGAGTATCGCGACCGTAACGGCGAACCGGTCTACCATTTCGACTTCTACCGCATCAACCGCCTCTCCGAGGCCCTCGACATCGGGCTGTACGAGTATTTCGACTCCGGCGACCTCTGCCTGATCGAGTGGCCTGAAATGGTTGAGGAACTGCTGCCCGAGGATACGCTCAAGGTGCAGATCCAGGTGGAAGACGCCCAAACCCGAACCTTGTTATTCTGACCGATATGAAACGACTTCTCCTGCTGACGGCCATTTTGGTCTCCCTGGCCTCCTGCAACTCCCAGCCGACGCTGAAGGTCTATCCGCCCACGCCCGAAATCCTTCCCGGCGCCACGGACCTGGAAGCCTATCTTCCACTGCTGGAAGGCAAGCGGGTTGCCATCCTCTCCAACCAGACCGGCCTGGTCAGCGGCAACAGGCACGTGCTCGACACCCTGCTCGCCCTTAATGTCAACGTGGTGTCGATCTTTTCACCCGAGCACGGGTTCCGCGGTACGGCGGATGCCGGCGAGCTGGTGGNNAACGTGACGATGGGCAAGATGATGTATGTCTGCGCCAAACACGACAAGAAGATGATCGTGCTCGACCGGCCCAATCCCATCGGCTTCATGGTGGACGGTCCGATTCTCGACCTGAAATACAAATCCGGCGTGGGCTGGTATCCCATTCCGGTCTGCCATGGCATGACACTGGGCGAACTGGCGCTGATGATCAATGGTGAAGGCTGGCTCCCCGAGCATGTGAAATGCGACCTGACCGTCGTCAAATGCCGCAACTACACGCACCAGTCGCGTTACGTGCTGCCGGTCAAGCCGTCCCCGAATCTGCCGAACATGCGTTCGATCTATCTTTATCCCACGTTGTGCTATTTCGAAGCGACGCCGGTGAGCCTCGGACGCGGCACCGATTTCCCCTTCCAGATGTATGGCCATCCCAACATGAAAGGCTACAACTACTCCTTTACGCCCCGCAGCGTGGAGGGCGCCAAGGAGCCACCGCAGCTCGACCAGCTCTGCTACGGCGTCGATCTCCGCGAGCGTCCGTCCGATGACGAGGTCATTGCCGCCGGCATCAACCTCGAATACATCATCGATGCCTACAAGAACCTGCACCTGGGCAGCCATTTCTTCCGCTCCTTCTTCGAATTGCTCATCGGCCGTGACTACGTGCGCCGCATGATCATGGAAGGGGCGACCGCCGACGAGATCCGGGCCATGTGGGCCAACGACATTATTTTCTTCAAGGAGCAGCGCAAGCCCTACCTTTTGTATGAAGAATAGCCGCTTTCTCGCTGCAATAACAGTTTGGCTGCTGGCCTTCAGTCTGGTAGCCTGTCACACCATTGAACCGGAGCCTGAGCCCGAACCGGAGCCGGTACGGGAAGTGGATCCCCCCATCAACGAGCCGGCGGTCCTGCTCCATGAGCGCATCGAAGACGGCCGCATCGTCGCCGCGTATGTGACCTATTACGGATCCCAGGTACCCGAAGCCCTGTCGATCACCCACATCAACTACGCTTTTGCAGAACCGTATTTGGAGGACGGCGTCTACAAGATCAGGTTGCAGGGTACGCTCAGCCGCTTTGAAAGTGTTATCGCCATCAAGAAACTGTACCCGTATATCAAGATTTGCCTGAGTTTCACGGGCGGCATTTTTTCCAACCTGTGCAAGAGCGAGGCCAACCGGAAAGCCTTCGCGGACTCCTGTCTGGTCTTCCTCCAGAAATACAACCTCGATGGTATCGACCTCGACTGGGAGTACCCGGGCCGCGGCTCGGCCAGCGATCCTTCCTGCGACGTGGATAATTATGTGCTGCTGGTCAAGCAGCTGCGCGAAACTTTTGGTGACAAATACATCATTTCCTATGCGGGCTATTGCATCGACAAGGTCAAAGTTACCGATGAGGACGGCGTCCAAGTCGGCTGGCGTTACATCGACATCAAGGCGATGGACCCGTATGTGGACTATGTCAACATCATGACCTACGAGCTGGATGCGGCGCCGAAGCATCACTCGGCACTGAATGATCCCCGGGCAAACAAGGATTGCAAACGTTCCGTCGATGCCTACCTCAATGCCGGCGTCGCGCCCAGCAAACTCGTGTTGGGTATTCCTTTCTTTGGCCGCCATTCCTGGAACCCCGAGTCGATCGCTATCAGCTATAAAAATATATTGACGTTGGATCCCTACCAGTATCGCCGCAACAAGTGGGACGAGCAGGCCAGCTGCCCCTACGTGGAGAAGATGAATGGCGAGTTCTACTGCGGCTACGACAACCCGCGAAGCATCGCGATCAAGGGGGAATGGGCCCGCAAGCTGGGCCTGCGGGGCCTGATGTTCTGGGAATACGACCAGGATGATTCCCGCGGAACGCTCCGCCATGCAGTCTGGAATGCTGTTATGACCCAATAATTCGCTCTATGGCTATCATCGGCGTAGATCTGGGTGGAACGAAGGTATCCGCCGCCCTGTTTTCCGACAAGGGGAAACTGCTCAAGAAAGAATACCGGTTGCTCGAAGGGGCTGCCGGCTCGGCCGTCGGCGTGCTCGTGGCTGAGATGATTGTTTCACTGCGGGCACAGCGCCCCGACCTCCCCGTGGAAGCTGTGGGCATCTGCGTGCCGGGCATCGTGTATTCCAAGCGCGAAACCGTCTGGGCACCCAACATCCCGGGATGGGACAACTACCCCCTGAAGAACGACCTCCGGGCCGTCCTGGGCGACAAGTCCATCCGTATCTCGATCGCGAGCGACCGCACCTGCTACATTCTCGGAGAGGTGTGGAAAGGGGCCGCGCAGGGATGTGCCGACGCCATCTACCTGGCGGTCGGTACGGGCATCGGGGCTGGCATCCTGCTCGACGGGCGCATCATCCACGGCGCGAACGACATTGTGGGTGCCACAGGCTGGATGGCCCTGGAGGCCCCCTACAAGGATGAATTTATCCCGATGGGCTGTTTCGAGTACTACGCCTCCGGCAATGGCATCGGCCTGCAGGCCAAGAAACTGTATGGCGACGAAAGCAAGACCAGCTACGACGTTTTCGCCAACTACGGGAAGGATCCCATCGCCACGCAGATTCTTGACAAGGCCATCCAACTCTGGGGCATGGGCGCCGCCAACCTGGTGAGCCTCTTCAATCCGCAGAAAGTGATCTTCGGCGGCGGGGTCTTCGGCCCGGCCGTCCGTTTTATCGACCGCATCTATGGCGAGGCGCGCAAGTGGGGCCAGCCCATCGCCATGCGCGATGTGAAATTCTGCCCTTCGGCGCTGGAGGGCGACGCTGCCCTGCTGGGGGCTGCGTATCTCTGTCTTTGGGAAATGAACCGTTAGCGTATGGCTGCTAAGAAATACAATACTTCGGCTGTCTTCGCCGCTGCTTGTGCAGGGATGGCCTTTTTCGGGGTGGCGATGCTCTCGCTGGGCCCGATCCTCGGCAAGTTGGGCGCGATGGTGGGGGATGGCGCGAATGCCCTGCCTTCCACCCTGTCGATCGGCATCATCCTGGGCACGGTGATCTTCGGCCCTGTGGTCGACAAGTTCGGCTACAAGGGGCTGCTGATCGTGGCTTCGGTGCTGGCACTGGCCGGTCTGCAGGGGCTGGCGCGTTTCCTGCAACTGCCGTTGCTGCACGGCGCCATGTTCTTCCTCGGGTTGGGCGG
>LXOW01004548.1_pt1 | contig 12490 bp, 6 predicted proteins | sample 1368591 | NCBI WGS metagenome assembly LXOW01 (sample SAMN04884650, study PRJNA319009) | bovine gut metagenome | isolation source: Cow rumen | host: Bos taurus | place: Italy: Legnaro (PD) | collected 2014-07-09
CCATGAAATGTGGCACCAGGACGGCAACCATGTGTACTGGTGCGGCGGCACCCGCTGGGAAGGGCATGACGCGAACGGCAAACCCACGGGCAATGCAGTCACTTCCGGCGGCTACGCCTATGGCGGTTACCACATCCGCAACATCCGCACCGGCGAATACGAGTGCAACCCCACTCCCAGGTCCACGCACGTAAACATTTCGGAAGACTACAAATACGCCACCTTCGACGACGACCGTCCTTACGGCGATTACACCACCGGTTACTACCGGGGCGGCCCCTGGCGCGTATGGTTCCAGAACCGCGAAACCGGCAAGATTGTGGCCATCTACTCCTACATGCCGCTCTATGCGGTGAACCCCGACCAGCCCTCCAGGCTCCATCCGGACCCGCACCCGCATTTCGTAGCCGGCGACAAATACGTTGTCTGCACCGCCTACGGCACTGACGGCAACATGCACTGGAGCATCACCCCCGTAGAACAGTTAATCGCTAAAACCCTGTAAACGCCATGAGAAAGCTTCATTACATCGCAGCCATTTTCGCCGCATTGGCGTTTGTCTCATGCGGAAGGGAAGATATGCCCGAAGAAAGCCGGGAGATTCCCGGTCAAGCCGGGAATGACGGGGACCAGGCCGGGAATGACGGCGGGCAGGCCCACGACCAGGATGAAGGCGGCGTGGAGATCAAGGCCGGGGACGACGGAACCCTGTCCATCACCATGGGCTTTGACAATCCCCTCGCCGTGGACCAGCCCACCGAGACCCGCTCCCATGTAAGCGGCGGTTCCAAGGTTTATTGGAGCAGCGGCGACAACGCCATCTACGTATTTGACAGCTTTGGCGGCAAGAACAAATTCACCAGTACCCAAAGCAACGTCAGCGAAACACGCACCTTCACGGGCAGCATCACCAGCGGCTCGGAGATAGAATACATCCTCTGGACCGGCAAGAATAAGGACGCCACCGATAATTCCAACCGCATCATCGAGCCCGGCGGAGACGTCTACAACGAGGAAGTCACCCCCGGAAACGGCGGCTCCGTGGTGGAATGGGACCGCACCAAAGCCGGCAGCGTCCTCTCGCGGAACCTTTTCAGAGGGAACACGCTCAAGGTGGTGAACCCCCAGAATATCAGCACCGTCAACACCTTCGCCTCCACGGCCAACATCGCCATCCTGAGAAAGGGCGACCATGCCCTCCGGAACGTTTTCGGCTATATCCGTTTCACCGTGCCCCAGGGGGCCGACGGCAATGCAGCCATCAAATCCGTCCAGTTCTCGGCCGATGAAGACATGGCGGGCGAGATCCAGATCGACTACTCCGGCGAGGAGCCTGTGACCACGATCTACGCTAACGGAAGTAAGTCCGTCACGGTGAACATGCGCTGGAACGGCAACACCTCCCGCTATGAAGACGGGACGCTCTTCGCCGTCCTGCCGGCCGGAACGTACAACAACCTGCAGATCACCATTACGCCCTTCGCCGACGGCGCTTCCACCCAGAACGCCGCCACCGGCACGCCTTTCACCCTCTCCGCCGCCCGGCCGGTCACCATCAAGCGGGGCCAGTACACCGATTGCGGCATCCTGCCCGCCGCCCAGCCCGAGTCCTCGGCCGTCTTCGGCCAGATTGTGCAGCTGCTTCCCAAGGGAACCAGCGTAGGCGGGATCTGCGTGGACAGCGCGAACAACGTACTCTACGTGGGCGTAGGCGGACAGATCCAGGTGTATGACATCACCATCCCCATGTCGCCCGTGCTCAAGAAAACCGTCACCATCTACGGGAATCCCCGGCAGATCCGGGCCTATAACAAGAAGCTGTACGTGACCGCCCGCGAAACCGGCGCATGGGTCTATGACATCTCGAAGCCCCTGCAGCCCAGCCTGCTCAAGCGGTACGACACGGCCGAACTGGCCACGGGCCTGGATGTGGCCGGAAACTGTATGTTCATCGGCCAGCGCCAGAACGGCGTGGAGTTCGTCGATATCTCCACTCCGTCCAAGCCCCAGCACATCCGGCTCATCGACACCGACGAGTCCCAGAGCGTCTTCTACCGGAACGGCTACCTGTATTCCGGCGAATGGTCGGGCAAGGTGACCATCTTCAATGCCAAGAACCTGAACAACATCCAGCTCCTCAAGACCATCAACCTGCAAGGCTACGGAGACGGCCTCTGGATTAGCGGGAACCGGCTCTATGTCTCGACCGGTCACCATACGCCCTCCACACAAAATGCGCAGGGCCACGGTGTGGAAATCTGGGACGTCACCGACCTGGAGAATCCCCGCTTCATTTCCCGGGCCCAGTTCGACACCTTCTACCAGTCCGGCACCGACTGCTGGCTCCCCCGTCCTTCCGGCGACGGGAAGACCCTCTTCTGCGGCGACGTGTTCAACGGCCTCTACGTAGTGGATATCGATGATGAGACCCAACCCGACATCATTGCGCACTATACCCTCAGCGACAACAGCGCCGTCACGTCCATCGACCTGGCCGAAGGCGTGGTGTACATGGCTACGACCAAAGACGGTCTCCTGGCCATGAAGTGCGCCCGCGCCCGCCCCTGCACCCGCGACCGCGGAACGCTGCCATCCAATGCGACAGCCCGCTACGACTATACCACCTCCACGTCCCGCTACGTGGCCTGGAAACCGACCAAACGAGGCATCGTGCACAGCGTAGCCGCCTGGGGAGACGCCCTGTTCGTCGCCTGCGGCGATGCCGGACTGTACGTGGTGAAGGTGACCCGGACCAGCTCCTGGTGGAACACGACCGTAACGCCCAGCACCTATGCCACCGTGAACCTTCCCTTTGCCGGCGACGTAGCCATTCACGGGGACCGGCTCTACGTTTCGCAGGGACAGGAAGGCATCGGCGTGTACCAGATTTCGGAAGGACCGGTCCTCACCCGCATCGCCACCATCAAGGAAGAACTCTCCCCCGAAGCGAAGGAGCGGTACAGCTGCTGGGTGAGCGCGCCCAACGACAAGTACGTGGTGAACGGCTTGCGCTATGGCAGCGGATACCAGTTCCTCGCCCTGGGCGGAACCGACGAGAACCCCACGTTCACCTACCGCGGCAGCAAGAGCCGGAACGTCAATTACAACAAATACATCTCGGAGCAGGTTTGCGGCCAGGACCGCCTCCCGTACGCCACCCGCGACGGCCTGTACTGGATTGACCTGTCCTCCCCGGACCAGGCCCCGGTCTCTTCCCTGATTACCGATATCAAGAGCAGCATCCCCTGCGGCGTAACCAACTTCAGGAACGGCGACGCGCTCATTACCGCCGACGGGAACCTCTACCGGGTGGAAAGCGGGGCCTCTGTCAAAGCCCAGACCGCTTCCGTAGGCGTGAGCGGCATTCCCCGCTGGGACGGGAACAACACCCTCATCCTGACCCATCTCCTGGGCAGGAAGTTCTCCAAGGTAGATGTGAGCAATTTTGCCTCCCCGTCCGTCGTTTACACGGAGGAGAACCTCTCCGGCAATCCGGAGCCGGGCATCTTCGTGGACGGCAAAGCCATCATTCCCTGCGGATACCAGGGCCTGTTAATAGAAAAGTAGAATGAGAAAAGAACCGTATATCACGCCGACGCTGGAAGTGCTGGAAATCCAGCCCTCCCACCTTGTCTGCGCCTCTTCGCTGGGGACGGAAGACATCATATCGTCCGGTGATATCATTGAATGGGATTTCATTTTTTAAACAGAAATAGTATTGCCATGAAAAAGATAAGCACCATCGCCACCCTCCTCCTTGCCGCCGTTGCATGCCTGAAAGAACAACCGGGCGCCAGTGGAAACAGTTTCACCATCCAGGCTGGATTCGAACAGCAGCCCGAGACAAAGACGTACGTAAAAGACGCCAATGCCGGCACCATCTGGTGGGGTTCGGGCGGCCCGGACAGGGTCCTCTACGCCTTCGACGCCTCCGACACCAAAGTTATCTTTACCAGTGCTTCCACCACGGCCGAAGCCGTGCGCACCTTCAGCAGCGACAGCTGGAGCGGCGGAGACTGGAAATATGCCATCTGGACCGGGAAGTCCTCCTCCGAAGACCAATGTTCCCTTGAGGGCGACGTCTTTTCCGGACTCTCGGTAAAGAACCCGCAGACCATCAATAACTCCAGCTCGTTCAACAACCAGGCTAACATCGCGGTGATGAAGCCCGGGGACGGCGTTCTTCGCAACGTATTCGGCTATCTCCGCTTCACCATCCCGGCCTGGCCCGAGACCACCAAAATCGCCGCCATCAAATCCGTCGTGTTCTCGGCCGATGAAAACGTGGCCGGAGACATCCAGATTGACTATTCCGGCGCAGAGCCCGTGGCGAGCATCGTCGCCAATGCCAATGCCACCGACAGCCTCACCCTGAACACGCGCTGGAAGAACCAGGGGCCCACCGGCTATGAGGCCGGCATGGTGTACATGGTCCTCCCGGCCGGCACCTACCACAACGCCAAACTCACCATCACGCCGTTCGCGGAAAAACCCGACGTTCAGACCGCTGCCGTCGGCGAGTCCTTCACGGTGAACTTCGTGGGGGATGTCACCGTGAAGCGCAGCAAATACACCGACTGCGGCATCCTTCCCACCGAAGCCCCCGCAGAGCCCGAACCGGAACCCGATCCTGAATTCACCTGGCCCAACGACGCGGACGCCTTCGACTACGACATGATTCCCGACGAGACCCGCAAGGCTTCCTTCACCGGCATGTCCAACATCATCGGCAGCGGAACCCAGCCCATCAGCTCGACGATTACGGTCAATGACGTCACCTATGGCGGTCCCGGCCTCCAATTTGCCGGAAACCGGATCACGGCCAACAAGGTGGCCAACGAGTGGAGCACGGAGTTCCCGAACATCGTCCCCAGCTCACGCTACATGTCTTTCAAGATCAACAAGCCGGGCCATCTGCGCTTCTATCCCGCCCCCGCCAGCAAGGACGGGGCTGTCCTCCGGGTTCCCACCTTCTACCTGGCCCTGGTCACCAAAGTCAACGGGGTCACTTCGGCCAAGATCGTCCAGACCTGCACGCCCACTGAACTCGCGGACGGAACGGACAGCGAGTTCCGCAAGGATGCCAAGATTTACTCAAACGAATTCCAGAAGTACTGGGTCACCCTGTCGGTGAGCGAGGAAGACCTCACGGGCATCGACGAGGCCGCCACGGTGTATCTCTACCACAGAAATCCCGCCGTCAATACGCTCCTGGTCCATTACTGGCCCCTGGAATGGACGGTTTCCGATGAGATCAGCACCAATCTGGTGCACGATCCCAAATTCATCCTGGTGGGCGACTCCACCTGCCGCGACTACGCGGAAAGCGAGTATCCCCAGAACGGCTGGGGACAGCGCCTCGCAGAAGCCCTCAACGACGGCTCCCGCGTAGATAATTACGCCGTGGGCGGAGAGAGCAGCAAGTCCTTCTACGACTCCGGAAAATGGACGGCCGCCCGGGCCGATATCCTCGCCGGCGACCTCGTGCTCATCCAGTTCGGCCACAACGACTCCAAGTCGGTGGCCACCCACCATACGGAACCGGCCACCACGTTCAAGGATTATCTCATGCTGTATATCAACGAGGCGCGCGCCCGGGGCGGCATTCCGGTGCTCCTGACCAGCACCTGCAAACGCACGTTTGACAGCAACGGCCAGCTGCAGCGCTCCGTCGGGAATTATCCCGCCGCCATGCGGGAGCTGGCAACAGCCACCCACACCCCGCTGGTTGACATCGAGGAAATGACCTTCCAGTGGCTCACGGAACTGGGTGTCGAGGGCTCCGTCCCCTACTATATCATGGACAAACGGGATCCCACGGCCATGGACAACTGCCATCTCACGGTGGAAGGCGCCCAGGCGATAGCCGCCATGGTGGCACAGGGTCTCGCCGACCTGGGCCTCTGGCCCGCCTCTAACTAGAACATAAAAAACCATTAATAAACTAACACGCTATGTTAAACAAAACCCCTTGGCTTGTAAAGCTCCTTCTCACCGCAGTCCTCGCGTTCTGCGGCATGGAAGCCTTTGCCCAGACCATCACCGGTAAGGTAACCGACCAGGACAACAAACCGCTTCCGGGCGTGTCCGTGTACCTGAAGGGGACCACCACCGGCGTCATCACAGACAACCAGGGTAACTACTCCCTGAATAACCGGACTGGTTCCAAAACCATCGTCTTCTCCTGCGTGGGCCTCAAGGAGCACGAGGAGCAAGTGCGCAACCGCACCGTCATCAACGTCACCATGGAGGAAGACTTCAACCTCCTGGACGAGACCGTGGTGATCGGTTACCAGGAAGTGCAGCGTCGCGACCTGATGGGCTCCGTCTCATCGGCCGACAACCGCGCCATCACCTCCCTGCCGGCCACCAACTTCACATCGGCCCTCACCGGTAAGCTGGCGGGCGTGAACGTGACCACCACCGAGGGTGAGCCCGACGCCGATGTCCAGATCCGGGTGCGCGGCGTGGGTTCCATCACCCAGGACGCCTCCCCGCTCTATATCGTGGACGGTTTCCCCGTGAACAGCATCAGTGATATCGCGCCGGAAGACATCAAGAGCGTGGACGTGCTGAAGGACGCTTTCTCCACGGCCATCTACGGTAGCCGCGGTGCCTACGGTGTGGTGCTCATCACCACCAAGGAAGGCGCCCGTGGCCGCATCAACGTGGAATACAACGGCTACGGCGGTGCCAAGATCATGGCCAATGCCCAAGCCTACGAGACCATGACCCCGTACCAGTTCGCCATGTCGGCTTACGAGCAGAGCAAACTGGAGGGTTCCGAAGCCTATATCGGCCGCTTCGGTTCGTTCAAGGACCTGGAACTCTATAAGGACCTTCCTTCCAACAACTGGCGCGAAAGGATCTTCGGCCGCGTAGGTACCACCATGAGCCACCACATCAACGTGAGCGGCAGCTCCGACAAGGTGAGATGGTCCACCAGTTACGCCCGCATGGACGAGGACGCCGTGATGATCAGCTCCAACTACTCGCGTAACAACTTTAACTTCCGCACCACCTACAACCCCCTCAAGAACCTCAGCATCAACCTGTCGCTGCGTTACTCCTCCACCGATATCCGGGGTGCGGGTGCCAACTCCATCAACGATAAGGGAAACAACGCCGGAACCGGCCGCCTCATCAACTCCCTGCGCTACGCCCCCATGGCCATGAACTACCTGCAGGATGACGAGGACTACGATATCTACTCCCAGCACTTCGGCGCCAACCCGCTCCGGGAAGTGCAGGACAACGAGAACCGCCGCCACCGTGAGCAGTGGAACGGAAGTGCCAACTTCGTCTGGACCATCGTTCCCAACCTCAAGCTCAAGATCGAAGGCGGTATCGACAACTCCTCCGAGCGCAACGACCGCTACTACGGCCTCTCCAGCTACTACACGCGTGAAAAGGCCAACGTCCAGGGTCACCCCAACACGGATGCCAAGACCGCGTATGCCAGGACCTACCGCAATGCCAACACGCTGTCCTACAACTTCAACAACGTATTCAAGAACCGCAAGCACAAACTGGACATGCTCGTGGGCCAGGAATTCAGCTTCCGCAAAACGAACACCGAATCGGTGGTGGCCGAAGGCTTCCCCAAGTTCTACGACATGGACATGTGCCTCAACTACATGAGCACCGCCACCCTCATTTCGTCGGCCAACAACAGCTACGGCGAGAACGAAGTGATGCTTTCCTTCTTCGGCCGCACCAATTACAGCTATGACAACCGCTATTCGCTGTCGGCCACCCTGCGTGCCGATGGTTCCAGCAAGTTCGCCCCCGGCAACCAGTGGGGCATCTTCCCTTCGGCGGCCGCCTCCTGGACCATCTCCAACGAGCCTTTCCTCAAGCGCATCCGTCAGATTGACCAGATCAAACTGCGTTACAGCTTCGGTACCGCCGGTAACAACCGCATCCCCGCCGGCCAGATCCGTCACGTCTATTCTTCCGTCCAGGACCTGCGTGCCTACGAGATGAGCAACTGGGTGCGCGCCAAGAGCGCCATGCCCAACCCCAACCTGGTCTGGGAAAAGACCCTCTCCCACAACCTGGGCCTGGATATGGCCTTCTTCAAGCAGCGCATCAGCGGCACCTTCGAACTCTATAACAACACCTCCAAGGACCTGCTGGTGAACTATCCCCTCTCCGGTGTGGGTTATTCCACGCAGTACCGCAACATCGGTACCGTGCGCAACCGCGGCGTGGAAGCCACCCTGCGCCTGATTGCCGTGGAGAGCCGCCACTTCGGCCTGTCCCTGTCGGGTAACGCCGCCTTCAATGAGAACCGCGTACTGGCCCTGGGCGGTGTGGACGAGATCCAGACCGAATCCCGCTTCCTCACCGGCGTGGGCTGGGACTACCTGGTGAAGGAAGGAGACCCGCTGGGTGTCGTGTACGGCTATGAAAGCGACGGCTGGTACACCGTGGACGATTTCACCTTCTCCATCAACAGCAGCAACGGCAATCCCGTGTGGAAAAAGCTCCCGGAGACCGTGGATAACAGTTCCGTCATCGGCACCTACGCATTCCGCCCCGGCGGTCCCAAATTCAAGGATCAGAACGACGACGGTGTCATCGATTCCAACGATAAGGTGGCCCTGGGCAGCGTGATGCCTGTGGTAACCGGCGGTTTCAACATCAACATGCAGGTCTATGACTTCGACCTCTCCGCCGCATTCAGCTTCTCCGTGGGCAACAAGCTCTACAACGGTGACAAGCTGGCCCTCACGCAGCGCATCCAGAAGAGTTACTACAAGAACCTCCTCTCGTTCTGCACGCCCGGCGAGGCCTGGACCAACATTGACTGGGAAACCGGCGATTACATCAAGGACCCCGACCAGCTCATGGAAGTGAACAAGGATTGTAAGATGTACTCTCCTTACACCAACCAGTTCATGTCCGACTACTACATTGAAGACGCTTCTTTCCTGCGTTTCAACACCCTCACCATCGGCTACACGGTTCCCCGTAAGCTCACCCAGTGGGTGCACATCTCCAAGCTGCGCATCTACGCCACGGCCACCAACCTGTTCTGCCTCACCAAGTACACGGGCTATGACCCGGAGGTGAACTGCCGCAGAAACAACCCGCTTACCCCGGGTATCGACTACTCTGCCTATCCCAAGAGCATGAGCATCGTGGGCGGTCTCAACTTGAACTTCTAATCCCGACAAGCCATGAAAAACCTGTTTAAATCCGTTATTCTGATTCTTGCGGCGGGCTCCCTCTGCGCTTGCTCCGCCCTGGAACAAAGGTCCAAGTCCACTTTTGAGGACAACACCGTCTTCTCCAACTATACCCTGGCCCGTTATGCCGTGAACGCCATCTACGAGGCCTATGTCACCATGGCTTCCTACCGTACCGACTACTTCGAGTACTACGGGGCCAACACCGACGTGGAAGTCCGTGTTTCCAACTCCGACACCGAGAGCAACAACTATTGCCAGTACAAGATGTCGCCCACCAACTCCTACTTCAACCGTCCCAGCACGGATTACCCTTTCTCCGGTAACTTCCAGAGCATCGAAAGGGCCAACCTGTGCATCAAGGGCCTCAAGGAGTACGGCAACATCGACGAGGACGAAGACATGGGCGCCCTCTACGGTGAAGCGCTCACCGCCCGCGCCCTCCTGTATGCCGACCTCATGAACTACTACGGTGAGGTGCCCGCCCGTTTCGAGCCCATCACCCAGGAGACCACCTACCTGCCCAAGGCCGACAAGGATGTGATCTTCAAGCAGATCCTGGGCGACCTGGAAGAGGCCGCCAACTACCTGGACTATGACAAGCAGACGCTCATCACCCTGCCGGGCAAAGCCTGTGCACGCGGTATGTACGCCCGTCTGGCCCTGCAGGCCGCCGGTTACTCCTGCCGTCCCGACGAAGGCAAGGTGAACACCGGCGCCATGGGTACCGTCCGCAAGAGCAACGACCCCGAGCTGCAGGCCGAAGTCCTGTATCCCAAGGCCCTCGCCGCCCTGGAGGACGTGATCCAGAACGCCCACCTGGGCCTGTTCGAGAACTTCGAGGACATGTGGAAGTTCTACTGCGACATGGGCGCCTCCTATGGCACCCCCGAGAACCCGGAGATCATCTTCGGCCTTCCCTTCGGCGAAAACCGCGGCCAGCACCTCACCCGCAACGCGGTCCCCAACACCAAGTACAACAAGACCTCCAACTCCCGTATCGGCCTGAACCCTACGCTCATGTTCCGCTTTGACAAGGAAGACACCCGCCGCTACGTCACCTGCTGCCCCGTCAAGTACAACGGCGAAGGCAAGGCCGATGCTTCCAGCATCTCCGCCTCCGTCCTGTATTGCGGCAAATGGCGCTTTGACTGGCGCACCTATCCGGAGCACGAGATCAACAACGGTACCGGCGAGGACGGCTGCAAGTACACCTACCTGCGTTATGCCGATATCCTCCTGATGGCCGCCGAAATTGCCAACGAACTGGACGACCTGGACAAAGCCAAGGAATACATGCGTCCGGTGCTGGTTCGCGCCTACAAGGACGAGGACAAGGCCGATGCCTACCTGGCCCGCCTCACCGACAAGGAATCCTTCTTCGACGCCATCAAGGACCAGCGCGCCTTCGAGTTCGCCGGCGAGTGCCTGCGCCGCCAGGACCTCATCCGCTGGGGCATCCTGAAAAAGACCCTGGACGAGGTGAAGGAAGACATGCAGAACATGCGGGATCTGACCGGCAGCTACTCCGTCTATGCCAACGTGATTTACTGGAGAGTGGGCCCGAACGGCATCGATCCCGAATACTGGGGGTTCAATCCCGAGGAAACCGGCGTCACGCCTCCCGCCGACAATGGCGGCACCTGGACCAAGCGCACCTTCTTCTCCACGCTGAGCCAGACTACCATTGACAACCTCTACCTGGGCGATCCCGACATGTATATGTACCGCCCCATCCCCGCCGCCATCATTACGGCCAACATGGGCGCGCTTGTGAATGACTATGGTTACACCTTCTAATTCCTTTCAAGCATGAAACCTTTTGTGAAATATATTGTGTCGGCACTCACCCTGGGCCTTTGCCTGCTGTCCTGCAGCAAGGATCCGGAGACGCCCATCTACACCACGCTGGACTTCAAGCAGTGCCTGAGGCCCGTCAGCTTCAGCTGCAGCGTCGAGTACGTGAAAGTAACCGTCAAGTTCAACACCTTCCCCGATGCCGAAGCCTACCAGGTGGAGGCCTATTCCACCGATTTCCTCTCCCTCCCCGAGGGAGAGGAACCCGCCGAAGAGGACCGGGTGTTCCAGGCCCTGATTACGGCCGAAGACGTCCCCTACACCTTCATTGCTCCGGAAGAGATCACCTGCCACATCCGGGTGCGTTCCGTGAATGAAACCGCCGGCCGCAGACCCTCGGAATGGGTAACCGGCCGCGTAAAGACCGACGTGGACCCCGCTACCCGCTGCGCGACGCCCGACGATTTCAAGGCCAAAGCCAATTACAACTGGGTAACCTGCTCGCTCACGCCCATGTCCAACTGCAAGCAGTATTACATCGAACTGTATAACAAGGCCATACCCGCCACCGGCGATCCCGATCCGGACAATCTCCTGGCGAGCATCACCAAGCTCCCCGAGGAATTCCCCTTCACCATCAAGGATGTGCCCGCCGGTACGTATTACTACCGCATCCAGGGCCAGAACGAGGAAGACGGCCTCAAGCCCTCCAAGTGGGTGAAAGGCAGCTTCACCACCCAGGACTACACCTGGCTGGATGTGGAAGGCAGCTTCGACTACGGCCTGGCCTCCGGTGCCAAGCGCACCACGAAGTTTGTCAAGGCCGACATTACCGCCGAACTGAACGCGCAGTTCGGAAAGAAGGCCGTGGGGGCAGACCTCACCTGCCGCTACGTCTGGGATGGCGTCACCTACGGACCTACCTGCTCCTACTCCGATGACAAGTGGGGCGTGAACCGCTGCAAGAACTTCGACAGCAAGACCTACGCAAAACCCCTCCCGCAGGAGGCCTTCGAGATGATTGAGATCTGCCAGCCCGGCACGGTGAGCTTCATCCCCCGCGCCAACAGCAACGACCAGGCCAAGATGCCCGAGATTGTGTACGCCCTGCTCGCCACCCGGGGTTCGGAGAAAACCTTGGAATACATTTACCAGCAGCCTTTGGCCTGGGCCAGCAACATCAACACCAAACAGGAAGCCAACCGGCTTTCCGTAGAGGTGACCGAAGAGCACCTGTATGGCATTACCGAGCCTGCCCAGCTGTACCTGTTCACCAACCTCCAGGGCCTGATTATCTATCCGCTCGATTATACCCGGAAGTAAACGAAACGTATGAAATCCTTACTGCTGATTCTTCTTCTCGCAGCCGCATCTCCCCGGACCACCGTACCCGACAGCACGGTGGTCCGGCAGATCGCGGATTATATCGTGGACAGCTGGCAGACCGGCTACCTCTCCGAAAAGGAAAACAAATTCTATGAGGTAGCGGCCGATATCCC
>LXOW01335626.1_pt1 | contig 12488 bp, 2 predicted proteins | sample 1368591 | NCBI WGS metagenome assembly LXOW01 (sample SAMN04884650, study PRJNA319009) | bovine gut metagenome | isolation source: Cow rumen | host: Bos taurus | place: Italy: Legnaro (PD) | collected 2014-07-09
CACCCAACACCCCATACACATATCACCAATAATAAACATAAACAACTAAATACCAAATATTTAAAACTGTTAATACAATCTATCACCCATTAAATATTAACCCAAAAAAACAAAAATATGAAAAGAGTTTTATTTTTTTGTCTGATGACCTTTCTTTTGTTCTTTTCCCTAAAGGCACAAGATGTCATCATTGGAACAGGAACCAGCAACGACTATGACATAGCTTTTTACCCCTATTACGAAGATTCATGGTGGGAGAGTGTATATACACCTTCTGAAATAGGAGTAAGCGGTAACATCAGCGCCGTTGCACTGCAACACGACGGTGGCGGCACGCTAATGTGTCAGAATGTACGTATCTACATGGGTTACCGCACACAGGCTTCATACGGTTCGACCAGTGCCTGGACACCCATGTCGGACCTTACACTAGTTTATTCCGGCACCAACATGAACATTGGTGGAAATACCAGTGGATGGGAAACGTTCAATTTGTCCACTCCCTTCTTCTATAATGGCACCGGCAACTTGGTGATTGTATTCGCTAAACATGCCACGGATTATAGCAGTGCCCTTAACTACTATTATTCTTCGACAAGCGAATACACCAGTCTATACAGATATATGGACGAAGATGAGACTTATTCCCAGCATCCTGGCAGTAGTACCGGAAGCCGTCAGTTTTACCGTCCAAACACCAAATTGAGTATCATTTCCGACCCCAACTTCTGCGGAGGAGTGGTTGATGTGCAAGCATCAGGCATCACCACTGCTGAAGCCACCATATCCTGGACTCCTGGCTTCAATCCACATTCATACATCGTAGAACTAAAGACCACCAACCAGACATGGGACGATCCTGCTGTGGAGACATACACCTCCACCGACACTTTTCTAACGGTTTACGGACTAAGCCCCTCCACCACTTACAATGTTCGTGTCGCCAACGACTGTGGGGACGAAATAAGCACATACACCTCCAGCACATTCACCACCCAATGCGGTCCGACATCACTACTGCCCATACAAGAAAACTTTGATTACTACACACATACCAACAATGACGGGAGCAACAACCTGCCCAACTGTTGGGACTTTATCAACACCGGAAGCCAATCGAGCAATCATCCCTTCGTATATTACGCCGCCAACAACGCATACAACGGCAGCTACAGTCTGCGTTTCTACACGGGTAGTGGCACAGGCTACGCCGACCAATACGCCATCCTGCCCAGTTTGGACCCTACTGCTGTCAACATAGCCAACCTCTCTTTAGGTTTATATATGCGTCGGCAAGGTAATAGTGGAACCTTCAGACTTGTGGTTGGAGTCACCGAAGGCACAGATCTCAACACTTTTGTGTCCGTGGATACGCTAAGCACTAACAGTGGCACATACGCATATAAAGAAGTTTCTTTCAGCAACTACACCGGCAATGGCGACCGTATTGTCTTAAAGGCCTTTAAGCCTGGCAGCGGCAACAATCGTGGTCATGTTGACGACATTGTGTTAGGCACTAACCTTTGCGCCACACCCACCAACCTGTCGATGACAGCAGCTGACGAGTATAGCATCACTCTTCAATGGTCTGAAGTCGGCACCGCCTCCACATGGGAGATTGAATACGGTCCTGAAGGCTTCACCACAGGCAGCGGCACGACTGTCATCGCCAACAATCATCCCTTTACCATTATGGGGCTGACCCCTGGCACCACATACGAATTCCAAGTGCGCTCCGACTGCGGCGGCAGCACCAGCGGATGGTCCACCAACCGTGTCACTGCTACCACCAACTGTTTACCCACAACCATCCCCATCACTGAAGACTTCGACAGCTTTACCCATACCAGCAACCCCAACAACGGCAATGGGGCCAACAACCTCCCCAACTGCTGGGATGCCTATAACACTGGCAGCAGTAACTATACAGCCTACCCATACGTTTATTACAGCAATAACAACGCATACAACGGCAACTACAGTTTGCGCTTCTACACCCAGAACGGTAATAACTATGCCGACCAATACGCTGTGTTGCCTGCCATTGATGCAAACACTTCACTCAACACACTGCAGATTTCATTCAAAGCCCGCTCCAACGCCGCCAACACGCCATTCACACTGATTGTGGGCGCAATGTCTGGTGGCACCAACAGCTTCGAGCCGGTGGACACATTGACCATCACCGGCACAAGCTACTCAACCTATATCGTCTATTTCGACGCTTACGACGGAATCGCCAACCGTATTGCACTCAAGGCCCCGAAAAACAGCGGTTCCACCAACAACCGTGGCTATGTCGATGACATTGTGGTGAACAACCTCTCCAATTGTCGCATGGTATCGGATGTGAGCTTCAGCAATATCACCACCTCGGAAGCTACGGTTTCATGGCAGTCTCATGGTACCGAAAGTACATGGATTATTGAATACAGGGCTAACGGTGAAGACAGCTGGTTGACCGCATCCGCCAATACCAACCCTTACACACTCACAGGCTTAACCAACGCCACTACCTATCAGGTGAGGGTAACAGCCGATTGCGGATCAGAACAAAGTGAGGCTACTGCCATCAGAACTTTCACCACGGCTACCTGCGATGTTAGCGACCAGTGCGCATACAGCTTTGTGCTGATGGATGAATATGGCGATGGTTGGAATGGAGCGTCTCTTTCCATCAGACAAAATGGGATACTGGTAAGCACAATACAAGCCACTAACCACAATATGACCTCGACATTAACTGTAGATACCGTACAAGTGATGCTGTGCGGCAACGTTCCCGTCACCTTGTCATGGAGTTCTGGCGATTACGATGATGAGTGCACCATACAAGTGATTGACCCAACCGGAGACCTCTTCTACACTGTAACCGAACCTTCCTCCGGCACCCTCACCACATTCACCGCCAGCTGTGTTATATCCAATTGTCCGAGACCCACCTCCATCACCATTTCAGAGATTGGCGCCACCACTGCCACCGTGAGTTGGGGTTCCGATAACACCGAAACAAATTGGAATGTTGAATACAGACCTGTCGGCAGCAGCATCTGGACCGTGGAAGCGACAACATCCAATCCCCATTATCTGACGGGATTGACACCAAGCACCCAATATGAGATTCGCGTGCAGACCGACTGCGGTTATGATGTGTCTGCCTATAGAGACGGATCCTTCAGTACCGCAGGCTGCGAGCTGACAGACCAATGCCCATACGGATTTGTGCTGACCGACAGTTATGGTGACGGCTGGAACGGAGCCTCTCTTGCTGTACAACAAAATGGGATTACCATAGCCACCATGACTCTCGAATATGGTGAAGCTACCGCCACTTTCCAAGTCATGCTCTGCGACAACCTCCCCACCTCCTTGGTATGGACCTCCGGCAACTATGATTCCGAATGCGGATTCTCTGTATATAACCCCAACGACTCGTTAATCTATACCGCCAGCAGCAGCTTCTCCTCCGGCACAATGTTCACCTTCACTTCCAGCTGTGCAATGCCCGACTGTCCAAGACCCACCAGTCTTACCGTCACAGACATCGAATCCACTTCCGCCACCATCAGTTGGACCAGCTTCGGTACAACAGTAGGCGTTTGGAATATCGAATACAAACCGGCTAATAGCAGCAACTGGATTCTTGAAACCGTCTATTCCTCCCCGCATGTCCTCATGGGATTGACACCGTCCACCGCCTACGACATCCGTATCCAGTCTGACTGCGGTAGCGATGTCTCCGACTGGCGTGAATCCTCTTTTGCCACCACCGGATGCGATCTCATTGACCAATGCAATTATACCTTTAGCCTTTATGATTCATTCGGTGACGGTTGGAACAGTGCTTCCCTCTCTGTGCAGCAGAATGGAATCACTGTAAGCACAATGACCATCGAAAGCGGCGGCAGCTCGGCAACTGTCCAAGTTTCTCTTTGCGACAACCTTCCCACCACATTGGTATGGAATTCAGGCAACTATGATGATGAATGCAGCTTTACTGTAACCTCTCCTTACGGAGAAACCATCTACACCGGTTCGGATCCAGCTTACGGCACCCTCACCACCTTTACAAGCCATTGCACACCTCCCACTTGCCCGATGCCTTCTTCTGTCACAGTCTCTAATATTGGCAATACCTCTGCAACGGTCAGCTGGGTAACCGCTGGCACGGAAACAGCCTGGAATGTCGAATACAAAGAAGCCTCCAGCAATACCTGGACGGTAGAATATACCACCACTAACCCGCATACTCTCAGTGGACTGAATGCCGGCACAATATATGATTTGCGTGTACAAGCAGATTGCGGCGGCGGGGACCTGTCCGACTACCGTGAAACCACTTTCAACACCTCACTCTGCGAAGTATCTGAACAATGCACCTATACCCTTTCTGTTCTTGGTGAATACGACGATTCCTGGGATTATAGCTCCTTATCTGTTCAACAAAATGGTATTGAAGTCGCTGTCATCACTGAAATCGGTAGCTATTCAGCCAGCATCAACCTCAGCTTATGCGATGGCATTTCCACTTCATTAGTTTATAATTCAGGCATTTATGATGACGAATGTGCCATCAGCCTTTATGCTCCTGACGGAAGTCTCGTGTTCTCCCAGAATGACATGACATATTATACAACCTATACTTTCACCACCAACTGCAACGGCAGCACACCTCCTCCCAGCTGTAATGCACCTACCAACCTGACCGCTACAGCCACAGCACACAATGCCGCTGACGTGAACTGGGCCGCTGGTGGCAGCGAAACCGCATGGTTCCTGCAATACAAATTGGCTTCTGCCAGCGACTGGGGCAGTAGCATCACAGTAAACACCACCAACTACCACATCTCAGGTTTGACAGCCCAAACTGCCTATCTAGTACGGGTTCAGGCTATTTGCAACAGCAACGAGGTCAGCGACTGGACAACAGCCGTCAGCTTCACCACTCCCGCCGCTCCTGCCAATCCATGCAACGCTCCTACCAACCTGCAGATTTCCAACATCACCCAGAACAGCGCTACTATGACCTGGACTGCTGGTGGCAGCGAGACCTCATGGAAAGTTGGTTACAAACTCAGCACTGCAAGCCAATGGCAAGAGGCTACTGTTCAGACTACTTCCTACGAAATTGAGGGCCTGACCGCCAACAGCACTTACGATGTACGTGTGAAAGCTGTCTGCGCTGCAGACAACCAGAGCGACTTTGTCAGCACCAGCTTCACCACTACTGGTGTAGGTATCGACAACATCACGCTGGCCAACAGCATCAACCTGATGCCGAACCCCGCCGACAACTACATCGAACTGAGCATCAACAGCAATGTTGAAGTGAAAGAGGCTGTGGTCTATAACGCCTTCGGCCAGATGATCCAGACCGTACAGCTCACCGAGAACCATGCCCGCATCGACCTCAGCAACATGGCCGCCGGCATGTATTTCGTGAGAGTGAACGGCGAGGGTGTGACGGCGACGAAGAAGTTCATTAAACGTTAAAACGTTAAGACGGGGAGACGTAGAGACGGGGCGCACCCCGTCTCTACTTGGGGAGTCTCGCTGCGCTCGAGGGGAGTTTCAGAAATTGATTTCTGACCCCTGACCCCTAATCACTGATCACTAAAAAAACGGGCTTTCGCCCGTTTTTTTTTTATTTTTCCCACACCATTATCCAATTAATTTTTGTACCTTTGAAAACTATTTTTGAAACAACACAAACATCAATATTAAATACCTAAAATTCAATATATTAACAAAAAAACATGATTATGAAAAAAAATCTATTCTTTATCCTTTTGCTTTGCTTTATGACCTTAGGGTCGTATGCGCAGCAGTACCTCCTTCAGGAGGGCTTTGAAGGGACAGAGTTGCCTACCGGCTGGACCCTCATCGACAATGACGGTGACGGCAACAACTGGTATGTGCTCAACAACTCCCAGAGTTCATCAGGCGGTTTTGTGGTACATTCCGGAGATGGTCATATCACCTCCGCTTCGTACGCCAGTGGTGCATTAACCCCCGACAACTGGCTGATTACGCCTGCTGTGACACTCACCTCCGCCTCGGTTTTGAGTTTCTGGGTAGCAGGCCAAGACCAAGCTTGGGCTGCGGAACATTTTTCGGTTTACCTCTCCACCACAGGCACCACAGTGGCTGACTTCACTGAGACCTTACTGTATGATCAGGTGGCTACCGGCACCATGACACAATATACTGTTTATTTGACTCAGTACACGGGTCAGACCGTATATATCGCCTTCCGCCACCACAACATCTCTGACATGTTCAGATTAAATTTGGATGACGTTGAAATCACTGCGGCACCCACCACTGCCACTATTGAGGTAACACCCACCTCCATAGATTTTTACACAGCTATTGGCACCCCTTCTACTGCAACGGCCACGGTCAACGCCATCAACCTCACCAATTCCATTACCGCCACCACAGCAGCTCCTTACTCAGTCTCAACCGACAGTATTAACTTCGGAGCCACTGCTACCTTGGGCACTACTGGAGGCACGCTATATGTGCAATACAATCCCACTGCCGTCGGAACCCATACTGGCACTGTAACTTTATCCAGCACAGGAGCCACTACCGACATCACGCTGAATGGACGCGCCATCATGATGGGTAGCATACCTTATTCTCAAGATTTTGAAGATGCTAACGAAAATGACAGCTGGTGCTTCTACCATAATGGTGTGAACCAATGGAATATCGGCACCGCTGTCAACACTACTGATGGCGGTTCAAATGCGCTCTATATCTCCAATGACAACGGTGTAACCAACTACTACGATGTTAGCAGCGCATCCACCTCGTGGGCCTATCGTGACATTGATTTCGGCACTTATCAGGAATACAACCTGACGTTCAACGTGAAGAATATGGGTCAAAGTACTTCATACGACTACCTGAAGATTTATCTTGGACCTCCTGCCCAGGTGCAGAACACTGCCAGCAGCACCGGTTCCACCCTTCAGGGTGCCACCTTGGTAGGCTCCTGGGCTAATGTGGACACTTGGACTCCTGTTTCTGTCAACATTCCGTCTTCATTCTCTGGCGTGCAACGTCTCTATCTCTTGTGGTGGAACGATGCCTCCATGGGTACCAACCCACCGGCCGCCATTGACGACATTGTCATCACTGGTTCCAACTGTAGCAGTCCTACCCAGTTTGTTGTCACCGGCAACACCAGCACCACGGTCAGTTTGTCCTGGCAGGGTAACGACAATGCTGCCAACTATGATATAGCATACGGTCCCACAGGATTCACTATCGATGAAACCGACCTTGAAACCGCTCAAGACACCAGCATCACCCTTACCAACCTGACTAGTGGACAGACCTATGACTTCTATGTTCGCACCAATTGTGGAACAGAAGTTAGCGGTTGGAGAGGCCCTATCTCGGCTACTCCTGGCTCCATCAACATGAGCACCACAGGTAACAGTAGTATAACTGCATGTAGCACCGTTATTTATGACGATGGTGGCATGTATGGCACTTATAGCAACAGCTGTAACTCTACCTTAACCATCTATCCCGATGAACCAGGCTCCTTGGTTTCCGTCTCCGGTACCTTCGCAGGTGAGGGTACGATTGACTATTTGAGTATCTATAACGGCACCACCACCTCAGCAGACAGCCTCATTCAGAAAGTAACTTCTGGTAGCAGCGGCACAACCGTCACTTTCGGTCCGCTGACCTCTACAGCAGGTCCTTTGACCCTGTTGTTCTATTCTGACGTTTCTGTTGTTTACGATGGTTTTGTGGTCACCGTATCCTGTGTGCCCATTCCTGATTGCTCACCCGTCGAAGAGCTGACAGTCAGCAACATTGCCGGTGCTTCCGCTCTGATTTCATGGCAGAACGGGCCTTTTGGCACGGTTAGCTCATACACATTGGAATACTCCGAAGCCGGCATGGAGAACTGGGTGACCGCTGACAACAACATCACCACCACCTCTTATCTGTTGAGTGGTTTGGATCCCGTAACCGCGTACGATGTAAGAGTAAGTGTGAACTGCGAAGACAGCGAAAGCGACTGGGTTGTGGAGACTTTCACCACCCATTGCCTCGCCGGTGGTGAAATCGCCATTGGCAATGGCACTACCACCAGCAGTTATCTACCCTCCTACAGCTTCTATAACTACAGCTATACACAGCAACTATACACCGCTACGGAAATGGGTGGCGCTTCCAACATCACCTCCGTATCATTTAATATGGCCAATCTGTCACAACAAAGAAGCTTAAAGATATACTTGATGCATACGACAGCAACGTCCATTACGGACTGGCTGCCGGCCACCAACGCACAATTGGTATTCTCTGGCAATCAAACATTGGTACAAGGATGGAATACTTTTAACTTCACCACTCCTTTCGCATACAATGGAAACGACAATCTGGTTGTGATTGTTGTGGATGAGACTGGCAGTTATGTAAGTGGCAACACCTGGTATGCTCATACCACCACCGATCAGCTTGCCCGTTACGTTTATCAAGACGGTGCCGCATACGGCATTAGCTCCACCCCCACGAGTGGAACTTCGACCACCAGCCGCAACAATGTCATCTTCGGTGGCAACTGCGATGAGACAGTCACTTGTATTGCTCCCAACATGTTTGTAAGCAATATCGGCACCACTTCTGCCGATATTACCTGGGTTCCAGGCTATAACGAAAGCACTTGGGAATTGGAATACACCATTTATGGTGATTCCACTTGGACACCTGTGGCCAATGTAACTGGAGGCTCAATCACTATCGACCCGCTGTCTGCCAACACACACTACTCCGTAAGAATGCGTTCTGTTTGTGGTACCGGCGATGAAAGCAACTGGGTATATGCTGATTTCAGAACTGACTGCGGCGCTATCACCGACCTGCCATTCTCTGACGATTTCGACTCGTATGGCACGGGAACAACTGTATATCCTGAATGCTGGGGTAAAATCAACACTTATACCAGTGGTGACAGACCTTACATCATTTCCACCAACTACAGTGCACCCGGTTCTATGTATTTCTACACCAGCACCAGCGGCACCTACAACATCGCCATCACCCCTGAATTTGACGCCTCTATTCCTGTCAACACCTTGCAAGCCTCATTCATGTATAGGGCAACGAACAGCACCGACATGCTGATTGTGGGTGTAATGACAGATCCTACCAGTGCCGGCACTTTTGTGCCTGTTGACACGGTAGTTCCCGACGCCACTGCAGCCAACTGGGTAGAAAGAATCATCAACTTTGACCAATATACCGGTGACGGTCAGTATATTGCATTCAAGAACGCTTATACCACCGCAACAGCATACGGCTATATCGACAATCTTGTCATTGACCTGATTCCTTCCTGCCCGAAACCAACAGGTTTGACAGCCGCTTCCGGTGCTTCAGACTCCGTCACACTTGCATGGACCGATGCCAATGGAACCACTTGGGATATTATATACGGTCCCACCGGCTTTAATCCGGAAACCTCAACTTCTGCCACCATCATTTCAGCTGTAACGGACAATCCGTATATTGTCACAGGACTCACAGGCGGCACTATTTATGACTTCTATGTGCGCACCGACTGCGGTGGAGGCGATGTTAGTCCCTGGTGCAGCATCCCGGCCTCAGCCGCTCCCTTTACAATCCAAATGGGTGTTTCTGGCTCAAGTACCATCACCGCGTGCAACTTCACCGTTACCGATGACGGCGGTGCAACTGGCAATTACAGCAACTACTGCGATTACACATTGACCATCAATCCTGACGACCCGAACAGTTTGGCCAGCATTTCCGGCACCTTCGCAGGAGAAAGTTCGATTGACTATTTGAGCGTATATGACGGTACCACCGCTAATGACGCCAACCTAATCCTGAAAATCTATTCCTCAATGAATGGTGGCAGTTCAGGAAACACCGTCAGCTTCGGTCCCCTGACTTCTGAAACCGGGCCGCTAACCCTGCTCTTCCATTCCGATGTTTCTGTAGTTTATGCAGGTTTTGTAGCCAATGTAACCTGTGTACCCGCACCCTCTTGCCGCAAACCTATGAATTTGACGGCCACGGCTGTTTCGCAGAATTCAGCAGTTTTGTCATGGACAGCCATGGGCAGTGAGACCTCTTGGGATATCATCTATGACAGCACTCCTGGTTTTAACCCTGAAACAACGGGAACTTTAGTTCAGGATGTGACGAATCCATACACCTTGTCCGGCTTGACACCATTGACTGCCTACGAGGTATATGTTCGCGCCAACTGCGGTAGCGGAGATTACAGCGATTGGGTTGCTACACCTGTCAGCTTCAGCACTGCCGGCTGCGACATCACCGACCAATGCGAATACATCATCACTTGCGAAGATAGCTATGGTGACGGCTGGAACGGAGCCTCTATCGACGTGCAACAGAATGGCATAACTGTTGCCAATGTGACCATTGACAACGGATCCAGCTATACCGCACACGTCATGTTATGCGACAATGTATCCTCTGCCTTGGTATGGCATAGCGGCAATTATGATTCAGAATGCAGTTTCACCGTAACTGACCCGTCAGGAGCTACCATTTACACCTCCAGCAGTCTGTCCAGCGGCTCACTCTTCACCTTCACCACCGACTGCAACGGCAGCACACCACCTGCCACCTGCAACGTACCTACTGGCCTTGCCACTGCCAATGTTACATACAATGCAGCCGATGTAAACTGGACTGCCGGTGGCACTGAAACCGCTTGGAACGTTCAGTACAAAACAGGCACCGCCGACTGGACCACAGTTTCTGCAAATGCCGCTACTTATCACATTTCAGGTTTGGCCGCTCAGACCACTTATCAGGTACGTGTACAGGCTGTTTGCAGCAACACTGAGACCAGCGACTGGACTACAGCTGTCAGCTTCACTACGCCTGCCGCTCCTGTTGATCCTTGTGACGCTCCTACTGGTTTGACGGTGAACAATGTTACCGCCACTTCCGCAACCGCAACCTGGATAGCAGGTGGCAGCGAAACCTCATGGAACATTCAGTACAAACTTCAGAGCGCAAGCCAGTGGCAAGAGGCTAACGTTCAGACTACCACGTACACTATTGAAGGCTTGACCGCCAACAGCACTTACGATGTGCGTGTGAAAGCTATCTGCGCCGCTGACAACCAGAGCGACTTTGTCAGCACTACCTTCACCACTACTGGTGTAGGTATCGACAACATCACCCTGGCCAACAGCATCAGCCTGATGCCGAACCCCGCTGATAACTACATCGACTTGAGCATCAACAGCAATGTTGAAGTGAAAGAAGCTGTAGTCTTCAACGCCTTCGGCCAGATGATCCAGAAGGTTGAACTGACCGACAACCACGCCCGCATCGACTTGAGCGACATGGCCGCCGGTATGTACTTCGTACGCGTGAACAGTGAGAGTGTGAGTGCGACGAAGAAGTTCATACGTAAATAGGTTACAGGTTTCAGGTAACAGGTTACAGATGTAGAGACGCAAAATTTTGCGTCTCTACTTTGACCACTGACACCTAACCCCTGACCCCTATGACCTAATCACTGATCACTAAAAAAACACGGCTACCGCATGAGTTTTCTTTTTTTATTCCTCTTTGTAGAAACTGCTATCGCTCGAAAAAAAGAGTTGGCTCTCTTTTGGAAATAAGAAAATAATGTGTATTTTTGCGTGATAAAAGAGTAAAGGTGATGAATTGCTGCAAATCCATATCATGTGCTCTTCTGATGTGCTTGTCTGCTTTCGTGCTGCGGGCGCAGTGCCCGGATTTTATGGATTTGGAAAGCCCGAGTGTCACCGGTTATTATGGCACTGTCTCCAACCCGATGTTGGATACGGGAATTGTTTTCGGTCGGCATACCCTGATCACCCAGCAGGGCACCGATCCGCGGACGGGGGGAATGCTCCCTCTATTACCGCCTGGTGAGAGTGCCGTGATTAAGTTAGGCAATGAAAGTGCACACGCCAAAGCCGAATCGTTGGTTTACACCTTTACGGTAGATCCTGACCAGCCCATTTTGATGCTGAAATATGCCGTGGTGATGCAAGATCCCGAGCACGATACGTTTGCACAACCACGTTTTACGATCCAAATGCTTGATGAGCACAACGAACTGCTGGACGACTGTATGAAATATGATGTAATCTCTGGGGGCGACATACCTGGTTTTCAATCCTTTGGCAGCATCAGATGGCGGTCCTGGACGGTCAATGGATTTGACCTTTCCGATTATTCCGGGCAAACGGTCAAATTGCAAGTTACCACGTATGACTGCTGGTATGGCGGTCACTACGGTTATGCCTATTTTACAGCATCCTGTATCAGTAACCGCTTGGAACTCAGCGGGTGTAATGGCAATCAAATAACGCTCACCGCTCCTTCCGGTTTTGAGAATTATGCGTGGAATAACGGCAGCACTGCTATTTCTTCCATATATACATTACAAGATTCTATGGTTGTCACTTGTCTGGTAC
>LXOW01096864.1_pt1 | contig 12482 bp, 10 predicted proteins | sample 1368591 | NCBI WGS metagenome assembly LXOW01 (sample SAMN04884650, study PRJNA319009) | bovine gut metagenome | isolation source: Cow rumen | host: Bos taurus | place: Italy: Legnaro (PD) | collected 2014-07-09
TTTTCCGGACCCATCTTGTCGCCAGCCACCAGGTAGTCGGTCTTGCCGCTCACCGAACCCGACACTTTGCCGCCGTGTCGCTCGATATCGGCTTTGATTTCGTCGCGTGTGAAATGTTCAAACACGCCGCTGACCACCAAGGTCAATCCGGCCAGCTTGTCATCACCCTTCTCCGACACGAATGTCATCTGCAATCCCGCGGCACGCAGCCGTTCGACAATCGTTTTATGTTCAGGCAGGGCAAACCACTCCGCTACGGCATGGGCGGTGACGGCCCCCACATCCTCCACCTGAGCCAACTCCTCCTCGCCAGCGGCCATCAGAGTATCGATATCCTTGAAATAACGAGCCAACTTCTTAGCCCCCACCTCTCCCACATAGCGTATACCAAGAGCAAAGAGCACACGCTCGAAAGGCACCTGTTTGGAAGCCTCAAGGGCAGCAAGCAGGTTGTCGGCAGACTTATCCTGCAGGGTGGCGTCGCTGCCGAGACCCACCAACTGTTCACGCCTGAGGTCGTAGAAGTCGGCAATATTGCGCACCAACCCAGCATCATAGAGCAGTTCCAGGCGTTCGGGGCCTAACGACTCGATATCCATCGCCTTGCGGCCCACGAAGTGCTCCAACCGACCGATAATCTGGGGATGGCAGCCGTCGCTGTTGGGGCAGTAATGGCCTGCCTCCCCCTCAACACGAACCAGCGGTGTCCCGCATTCCGGACAATGCGTCGGGAAATGGTATATATCGCCTACGTCAGCCGATTCTTCATTCTTCCTTCTTAATTCTTCATTTACTCCAACTACTTTCGGAATAATTTCCCCGCCCTTCTCAATGAAGAGGTGGTCGCCGACATGGATATCCATCTTGGCGATAAAGTCGGCATTCACCAGCGTGGCGCGCTTCACCGTGGTGCCGCCCAGCCACACAGGCTTGAGGTTGGCCACCGGTGTTATAACCCCCGTGCGTCCCACCTGATAGCTGATGCTCTCCAGCGGCGTACTCACTCGTTCAGCCTTGAACTTGAAGGCAATTGCCCAACGGGGCGACTTCGCAGTCAATCCCAGCCGCTCCCATAGCGGCGTCTGATTCACCTTGATGACGATACCATCAATGCCGAACGGAAGATTCCAACGCTCTTTGTCCCAGTAGTCGATAAAGTCCTTTATCTCGTTGATATCCTTGCACTCCTTGATATACGGCTGCACCTTGAAGCCCATCTGCTTCGCCCATTCGAGGCGGCCGAAATGGGTGTCGGGCAGCGCCACACCGTCGGGAGCCATCATGAAGTACATGCAGAACTGGAGCTTGCGCTTGGCGCACTCGGCCGAGTCCTGCAGCTTGAGGCTTCCGCTGGCGGCATTGCGGGGATTGGCGAAGGGCTCGTCGCCCTCGGCCTCGCGCTGGCGGTTCATCGCCTCGAAGGCCTCGAAGGGGTACACCACCTCGCCCCGAGCCTCGAAGTCGTCGGGATATTCGCCCCGGAGCTTCAGCGGGATGGTAGGGATAGTCTTTGCATTCAGCGTGATATCGTCACCCACAGTGCCGTTGCCGCGCGTCACCGCCTGAACCAGTTTCCCATGTTTGTAGGTCAATCCAATGGCCACACCGTCGTACTTCAACTCACACGTGTAGCTGAAAGGCACGCCGTCCAGCAGTTTGCGCGTGCGGGCCTCAAAGTCCTCTATTTCCTCGATACTATATGTATTACCGAGCGAGAGCATCGGGAAGCGGTGCTGCACCTGTCGGAAACTCTTGTTCACCTCGCCACCCACACGCTTGGTAGGCGACAACGGCGAAGCCAACTCGGGATACTGCCGCTCGAGGTCCTGCAGTTCGCGCAGCATAGCGTCGAACTCGAAATCACTCACCAGCGAGCGGTCGTTCATATAATACTCGTAGTTCAGCCGGTCGATTTCCTCGGCCAACTGCTCCATCCGTTTGCGTATGGGCTCTGTATCTATTGCGCTGAACAGGTCCATGTTCCAGTAAAATTCAAGGCCACCGGGCCTATCAGACAAACATTCTTATACTCTTCGTTCGTGGCGTCGAAAGTCACTTTGAAATCGCCCCCACGGGTCACAAGGCTATGGTTGCCGCTCACGATGGCACACGCCGTCACGCCTGTGCCGCAAGCCCAAGTCTCATCCTCTACACCGCGCTCATAGGTGCGCACGAAGAGGCGTCCGTCGGGCAAGTCCTCGATGAAGTCCACATTGGTCCCCTGCGGGAACTCCTCTGCGATATTACGAATCCTTCTCCCCTCACCCACTACATCAAAATGTTCCAAATCGCTGACTCGCTGCACATAATGTGGAGAGCCGGTATCCAAAAACCACCCATCCAGACATCTCCTCACCTCTTTAGCACCCACACTCCGCATTCCCAGCTTCACAATACCCACTTTTCGCTCCTCGTCCCACACCATGACTTCTGCATCGTGAGGACCATCATAACCCTTAAAGTGCAAGGCCTTTCCTATACCAAGAATATATGCAAACGCCGAAATACAGCGCCCACCATTCCCGCACATCGATCCCAACCGTCCATCGCTGTTATAGTACTTCATCTCGAAATCAAAACCATCTGATGCCGCTTCCAGCGTCATCAGTCCGTCGGCACCCACGCCGAAGCGGCGGTGACACAGGCGGGCTATCTGCTCCTGATTAAAACTAAAACGTCCCTCGCGATTGTCGACAACCACAAAGTCGTTTCCGGCACCATCGAACTTATAGAAAGGTACTTCCATCAATAATCAATTTGGGGGAATAACTTGCGCAACGCCAGCAGCTGTGGGTTCTGTTTCAGCATCGCATTATATTTATCCTGCGGCGAATAGATAAGTTCCGCCTGTTCCACAAACTTCTGATTCACCTTGGCATCCAGCATCGGCATCGCGCTCTTCTTGCGCAGCAGTTCCAGCACCTCTATCTTGTGGGGTTTGAAATCCTCGTGGAAATAGGTCGTCTGGGCATCGATTTCTATGGTGCCTGGGCGTTCTCCAAGGCGCACCGTGGCCTTCGACAACAGATTGGCCAGATTCAGCTCCTCGCCAGCCTCTTGCCAATAACACTCCAAGTCTTCCTGCGTCAACGGCTTTACTTCCGCCTGCACCTTTGGCGCTTCCACCTTCATCGGTTTGATAGCACCGATGCTGATCGAACCCACCAGGCCATGACCCACCGATGCGGACGCCGGTTTTGCCGGAGCAGCCGACATTTCCGGAGCCTCCAGAAGTTCCGTATGCTCCGGTTGTTCCTGAAGCATAGGTTTATTATCCGTGCCTGCCCTTTCGGGACTTCTTGCAATCTAATCGGGAGTTACACCCCCGCCTAAGTTCTGTCGCCCCTTTGGGGCGTCGAAAGCACCTCCCGTCCCGAGGCACATCTTCATCAGGCATATCTCGACAAAGAGACGTTTATTGTTGGCCTCCTTGAAACGATATTCATAGTCGCCGGCAATATTCAGCCAACTCAACAGTAGCGGCAATCCGCACACCTGCGACTGCTGGCCGAAACGGGCACGCATCTTCTCGCCGCCTTCCACCAAACTCAGCGTTTGAGGATCCAGACTCACCATCAGATTGCGCAAATGCTCGCAGAAACCCGTCAGGAACTGCTGGCCGCCAAAACCACGGCTTACAATATCCTCATACAACAGCAACGATTTGCTGATATCGCCGGCTCGCAGATGATCGACCAGCCGGAAATAATAGTCGCTGTCAAGCACATTCAGATTTTCCAGACAGCCTTGATAGGTCAGGTTGCCCTGTGTGAAGTTCACCAGTTGGTCGAAGGCGCTCAAAGCATCGCGCATGCCGCCCTCTGCCTTTGTGGCTATCAATTCCAGCGCCTCAGGTTCATACTTCACGCCTTCGTTGCCGGCCACATACTGCAGATGACGCACTATATCGGGCACCTCTATACGTTTGAAGTCAAATACCTGACAACGACTTAAGATGGTGGGGATAATCTTGTTCTTCTCCGTCGTAGCAAGGATAAATTTAGCATATGCCGGCGGTTCCTCAAGGGTCTTCAAGAAAGCATTGAATGCCGCCTGACTCAGCATATGCACCTCATCGATGATATACACCTTGTACTTGCCTGTCTGCGGCGGGATATACACCTGCTGCGTCAGTTCGCGCATATTATCCACACTATTGTTGCTCGCCGCATCCAGCTCGAAGATATTCATCGAGGCGCCTTCGTTGAAACTCCTGCAGCTCTCACATTCGTTGCAGGCCTCCCCGTCGGCAGTACGGTGCTCGCAGTTGATCGTCTTAGCCAAAATACGGGCACAGGTAGTCTTGCCCACACCGCGGCTACCGCAGAAAAGAAACGCCTGTGGCAGCTGACCCGTCAAAATAGCATTCTTCAGTGTCCGCGTAATATGCTCCTGTCCCACCACCGTAGCGAAAGTGGCCGGACGATATTTCCTCGCCGATACAACAAAATTCTCCATATATTTAATATTCAATCACTAAACCACACCCATCACATAGGGTTACATTGTGCAAATATACACTTTATTTCGGTTCACCCCATAATAAGTTATCAACATAAATACACAATGACTAAATATAAGGCATTTCTAGAGAACACACAAAAATCGATTCATTATGAAGCGAAATGAAGCATTGTGATGGCATTTGACGCATTTCGTCCCCCTCCAGTCGGACTTGATACGGACTTGGTACGGTGTTGATACGGTCTTGATACGTACTTGGTCCGTCGACATTGTTGTTTTTTTTATTCTCATGTGCGAAAATTATAGTATATTTGCATTTTAAAACTCTAGAACATTACTCACGCGAACTCTCTCAATTCCAGAAGAATAACATAAACAAACAATAATAATACTATAATAAAATGACACCTTCACACATTGAACACATCGGCATTGCCGTAACGAACCTTGACGAGGCCATCCGCTATTGGGAAGACGTGATGGGCCTGAAATGCTATGCCATCGAGGAGGTCAAAGACCAGAAAGTAAAGACCGCTTTCTTCCGCTGTGGCGACGTGAAAATCGAGCTTCTGGAGCCTACCTGCCCCGAAAGCACCATTGCAGCCTTCATCGAGAAGAACGGCGGCAAGGGCGGCATGCACCACATGGCCTTCGCCATGGAGAACACCGACCAGGCCCTGAACGATGCCAAGGAGAAGGGTGTGCGCCTCATCGACCAGCAAAGCCGTCCGGGCGCCGAAGGCCTGAAGATTGGCTTCCTGCACCCCAAGAGCACTCTGGGTGTCCTCACCGAGTTCTGCTGCAAATGAAGAAATGCCGGTGGCATTTCGATAGCGAAGCGGAGAATAGAATCATATCAACGTATAAACCTATCAATAAAATAAATTATGGCTTTTGAACAAAAGATAAAAGAGCTGCTCGACAAGCGCGCCGAAGCCAAAAACGGCGGCGGCCAGAAGGGCATTGACAAACAGCACGAACAGGGCAAACTCACAGCCCGCGAACGTATCGCCCTGCTGCTTGACGAAGGCTCGTTTGAGGAATTCGACATGTTCGTCACCCATCGCTGCACCAATTTCGACATGCAGAAGAAGTCGTACCTCGGCGACGGCGTGGTGACCGGCTACGGCACCATCAACGGCCGTCAGGTGTATGTCTTCGCACAGGACTTCACCGTGCTAGGCGGCTCGCTGAGCGAGACGATGGCCCTGAAGATTTGCAAGGTGATGGATCAGGCCATGAAGGTCGGAGCCCCCGTCATCGGACTGAACGACTCTGGCGGAGCTCGCATCCAGGAGGGTATCAACGCTCTGGCCGGCTATGCCGAGATCTTTGAGCGCAATATCCTGGCCAGCGGTGTGGTGCCGCAGATCAGCGCCATCTTCGGTCCCTGCGCCGGTGGCTCGGTCTACAGCCCCGCTCTGACCGACTTCATCTTTATGAGCAAGGAGAACAGCTACATGTTCCTCACCGGCCCGAAGGTGGTGAAGACCGTCACGGGCGAAGATGTCACCGTCGACAAACTCGGTGGCGCTATGGTGCATGCCACCAAGAGCGGCGTGGCCCACTTCGTCGGAGAAACTGAGGAAAGCACCATACAGACTATTCGCGAACTGGTAGGATACATCCCCAGCAACAACTTTGAAGAAGCTCCTATGGTGGCCACAGGCGATCCCATCGATCGTTTGGAGGATCATCTCAACAGCATTATCCCCGAGAACCCCAATGAGGCCTACGATGTGAAAGATATTATTCATTCTATCGTTGACGACGGCCAGTTCCTCGAGGTCCACGAGAATTGGGCCAAGAACCTTGTCGTCGGCTTCGCCCACATGGGCGGCATGAGCGTCGGTATCGTCGCCAACCAGCCCAAGGCCATGGCCGGCGTGCTCGACTGCAACTCCAGCCGTAAGGGTGCCCGCTTTGTGCGCTTCTGCGACGCCTTCAACATTCCGCTGGTGACCCTCGTTGACGTGCCCGGCTTCCTGCCCGGTACCGGCCAGGAGTACAATGGCGTCATCAACCATGGAGCCAAGTTCCTCTATGCCTATGGCGAGGCCACGGTGCCTAAAGTCACCGTTACCCTCCGCAAGAGCTACGGTGGCGCCCACATCGTTATGAGCTGCAAGCAGCTGCGCAGCGATATCAACTATGCCTGGCCCACGGCTCAGATTGCCGTCATGGGTGCCAGCGGCGCCATCGAGGTGCTGCAAGGTCGTGCCCTCAAGGAAATCACCGACCCCGAAGAGAAGGCCAAGTTCATCGCCGAGAAGGAGAAGGAGTACAACGACCTCTTCGCCAACCCCTACAACGCAGCCAAGTACGGCTACATCGACGATGTCATCGAGCCGCGCAACACCCGCTTCCGCGTCATCCGTGCCCTTCAGGCCCTGCAGACCAAGAAGGACAGCCTGCCCATGAAGAAGCACTGCAACCTCCCGCTGTAATCAATTCATTCAAACAATAACATTTAATAACAAAAACATCAAAACAATGAAGAAAGTTCTGTTTACCGCTGTGGCCGCCATGGCGATGTTCGCCATGACTGCCTGCAACAACAACAAAACCACCGAGGCTACTGAAGACACCACCGCTTGCGCCGTTGAGCAGTGCGAACACAAATGCATGCATGAGGGCGACAGCGCCGCTATGTGCTGCAAAGCTGAAGGCATGGCTGAAGAGGCTGCCTGCGAGCACAAATGTGAGAAAGCTTGCGAGCACAAATGCGAGAAAGCCTGCGAGCACAAATGCGACAAAGCCGAAGGCAAAGAGTGCTGCAAGAAAGCCGAAGGTAAAGAATGCTGCAAGAAAGCCGAAGGTAAAGAATGCTGCAAGAAGGCTGAAGGCAAAGAGTGCGAACACAAGTGCCAGAAGTAAATTAGTAATGTCAGCCGCTGTTGGCGGCTGACATTATCAATTTGTTTGTTTTGATGTTACAACTAAACAACGAAGAATGAAAACCATTAATAAAATGCTATTGGCAGGCCTGCTCAGCATCACCATGCTGACGGCCGTGGCCCAGCCGCCCCAGCACCAGGATACTCCTGATGCTGTAGCCGGTGCCACCATTGCAGCCAAATGCGAAGGACAACCGGCCCCGGAAGAACATCCCCATCAGGGCTGCATGATGCCCGGAATGATGCAAAGCATCGACTTCCAGAGCGTGAAGATTTGCTTCGCCCCTCAAATGGAAGCCTTTATCGCTATCGACAGCGTAGAATGCTCTGTGCATATGGTAAAGATGGTAGGCGAAGGTCTTGACACAGTTGCCAGTTTCAAGACCGACAACACACACAAACGTCATGACCTGAAGAACATACTGCGCCCCGTAAGCGTGGGAGTTATGGGTCCATATGTCGTGGTGCTGGCCTCGGCCAAAAACGACACCGCTTACATAGCCCTATTAGATCAAGATCTGAATGAAGTGGCTCGCCGCTCGTTCGGCAGCCCCATGTATGCCATGCATATGGCGCCGGGACAGATGTTTGTGGTGGGACGTAACCCTTACGGCTACGACATCAACATCATTCCGTTTAAGTGTCCCGGTCATCTGGCCGAGGCTTTGGCGGAAGGTGATATCCTCACCCATCATTACCGTGTGGCCAAACAAGCTGAAAAAATCAAACAGAGTGACCCCGTCGGTATCGGCCTCTCGGCCACCGCAGTGGCCGTGGTGTTCCTGGCATTGGTCTGCATCTTCCTTCTCATCAGCGGTTCTGGCAAGCTGATAATGAGTACCGAGGAGAACAAGAAAAAGAAAGCCAACCAACCTAAGGAGCGTGCCATCAAGCCCGTGTCAAAGGGCAGCAGTTCGGAAGAGGAGATTATCGCCGCCATCGGCGCCGCCATTGAACTCTACAACAACGAGTTGCATGATGAGGAGTCTACCGTTATCACCATCCAGAAGGTGGAGCGTGAATGGACTCCCTGGAACGCCAAATTCTATAATATGAATCATTATTTTATTAACAGAAAATAAGCCATGAACAACTATAAACTCAAAATAAACGGCAACGACTACAACGTTGAGATCAACGAAGTAGAGGGTCAGGAAATCAAACTCAATGTGAACGGCACCCCCTATGTCGTCACCGTGGACCAGGAAATGAAACAGCAGAAGAAGCCGGTGGTCAACACTCCGCGTCCGCAGGCTGCGCCCGCCGCCGCACCCGCACAGAAAGCTGCTGCACCTGCTGCCGCCGGCGCCAAAGTAACCACTCCCCTGCCCGGCACCATCCTTGACGTATACGTCAACGTGGGTGATGCCGTCAAAGCCGGTCAGACCGTGGTACTCCTCGAAGCCATGAAGATGGAGAACAACATCGAGGCCGACGTGGCTGGTACCGTCAAGGAAGTCAAAGTCCGCAAGGGCGACAGTGTCCTCGAGGGCGATGTATTGGTAGTAATTGGATAATAATAGTTTAATGTTTAAAGGTTAATGTTTAAAGAGGCTTACGCAAAAACATCTTTAACCTTTAACCGATAACCTTTAACCTTTACAAGAATGATTAGTTTAGCAACAGGTGGCTTCATGGAATTCATGTCGACCCAGCTGGTACAGTTCCTCGAATATACCGGCTTTGCCAACGTGACCTGGGGCCATATAGCCATGATATTAGTTGGCTTGGTGTTCATCTTCCTGGGCATCAAGTACGAATTCGAGCCGTTGCTGCTGGTTCCCATCGGATTCGGTATGCTCATCGGCAACATCCCTTTCTATCCTGGATTGAAGATAGGTATCTATGAACAGGGGTCGGTGCTTAACATTCTCTACCACGGTGTGCAGAATGGTTGGTATCCACCCTTGATATTCTTAGGCATCGGAGCCATGACCGATTTTTCGGCATTGCTCTCTAACCCCAAACTGATGCTTATCGGTGCTGCCGCCCAGGTGGGTATCTTCGCCGCCTATATGGGTGCCCTGGCCTTGGGCTTCATGCCCAACGAGGCTGGTGCCATCGGTATCATCGGTGGTGCCGACGGTCCCACGGCTATCTTCATCTCATCGCAGTTGGCTCCCGACCTGATGGGTGCTATTGCCGTATCGGCATATAGCTACATGGCCCTCGTGCCCGTCATCCAGCCTCCCATCATGCGATTGATGACCACCCCCAAAGAGCGCACTATCCGCATGAAACCGCCACGTCAGGTTTCCAAACTCGAGAAGATCACATTCCCCATCATCGGACTGCTCTTCTGCGCCTTCATCGTGCCGAGCGGCCTGCCCCTGTTGGGTATGCTTTTCTTCGGCAACCTGCTGAAGGAGTGCGGCGTCACCAAGCGTCTCTCCGACGTGGCCTCCAACGCTGTGGTCAATATCTGCACCCTGCTCATCGGTATCACCGTGGGTGCTTCGACCCAGGCATCGGTGTTCCTCACCGGCAAGTCGCTGATGATTTTCGGCCTCGGTGCCGGTTCCTTCATCGTGGCCACCTTCTGCGGTGTACTCTTTGTCAAGATCATGAACCTCTTCCTCAAGGAGGGCAACAAGATCAACCCGCTCATCGGCAACTCCGGTGTCAGCGCCGTGCCCGATGCCGCCCGTGTGTCGAACAATGTGGGCCTGGAGTACGACAAGACCAACTACCTGCTCCAGCATGCCATGGGTCCCAACGTGGCCGGCGTGGTGGGCTCGGCAGTGGCCGCCGGTATCCTGCTGGCATTCCTACACTAAAACAAAGAAAAAATGTTTTTCAAGGACCGTCCTGCAAATCAAATTTTGTGGGACGGTTTTTTTTTNNATTAATTAAAAGCATGAAACAATATATCGAACAAAACAAAGACCGCTTCTTAGAGGAACTTTTTTCGCTTATCCGTATCCCCAGCATCAGCTCTGAGCAGGAACACAAGCCCGACATGGTGCGCTGCGCCGAGCGTTGGAAAGAGTTGCTGCTCGAGGCCGGTGCCGACCGCGCCGAGGTGATGCCCACCGACGGCAACCCCGTGGTCTACGGCGAGAAAATCATCGACCCCAAGAAGCCTACTGTATTAGTCTATGGCCACTACGACGTGATGCCCGTAGCTCCCCTTGAACTCTGGCGCACCTCCCCCTTCGAGCCTGTGGTCAAGGACGGCTACATCTGGGCCCGCGGTGCCGACGACGACAAAGGCCAGAGCTTCATGCACGCCAAAGCCTTCGAATATATGGTGCGCACCAACCAGCTGCCCTGCAACGTGAAATTCATGCTCGAGGGCGAGGAAGAGATCGGCTCCGGCAGTCTCTACGGCTTCTGCGAGAAGAACAAAGAGTTGCTCAAAGCCGACATCATCCTCGTCAGCGACACCTCGATGATAGCTCTCGACGTGCCCAGCATCACCAGCGGCCTCCGCGGCCTATGCTACTGGGAGGTGGAAGTCACCGGTGCCAACCACGACCTACACAGCGGTATTTTCGGCGGCGCCGTGGCCAACCCCATCAACGTGCTCTGCAAGATGATTGCCGACCTGCACGACGAGAACGGCCATATCACCATCCCCGGCTTCTACGACGACGTGCTGGTGCTCAGCGACGAAGAGCGCGCCCTCATGGCCCAGGCCCCGTTCGACGAGAAAGCATACATGAAAGATCTGGGCGTGAAGGCACTGAAGGGAGAGAAAGGCTACAGCACCAAGGAGCGCACCGGCATCCGTCCCTGCCTCGACGTATGCGGCATCTGGGGCGGCCACACCGGCGAGGGCACCAAGACAGTGCTACCCAGTAAGGCCTACGCCAAAATCAGTACCCGACTGGTAGCCAACCAGGATTTCGAGAAAATCAGCAAACTGTTCCAGGAATACTTCGAGAGTGTAGCACCCGACTACGTCACCGTTAAGGTCACACCCTGTCATGGTGGTGCCGCCTATGTAGCTCCGTTGGAACTGAAAGCGTACAAGGCTGCCGAACGCGCTATGACCGACACCTTCGGCAAGCGTCCCATCCCCACCCGCAGTGGCGGAAGCATCCCTATCGTGGCCGGTTTTGAAAAGATACTCGGCCTTAAGAGCATCCTCATGGGCTTCGGTCTTGCCAGCGACGACATCCACGCCCCGAACGAGAACTACCCCTTGCAGCAGTTCTTCAAAGGTATCGAGACTATCCCGCTATTCTACAAATATTTCGCAGAATAAGAAACCATGTACGAGATTATCAGCAAGCGGCTGCTTAACAGCCACGAGATTTACCGTATGGAGATTCACGCTCCATGGATATCGCTCAGCGGCAAGCCGGGCCAGTTTGTCATCGTCATTCCTCACCCCAACGGCGAGCGCATACCACTCACCATCAGCGACATCGTATACCAACGCCAGTCGGTGGTCATCGTCTTCCAGGTGGTTGGCGAAACCACGCGCCAGCTGGCCGAGATGAAGGAGGGCGACGACCTCTACACCATCGTGGGCCCGCTGGGGCGGCCGAGCGAGCTGATTGAGAAGCATGAGAAAGGCGAGCTGAAGCGGCTGCTCTTCGTGGCCGGCGGTGTGGGTATCGCACCGGTGTTCCCGCAGGTGAAATGGGCTTTCCGTCAGGGCATCCCCACCGACGTCATCATTGGTGCCCGCTCCAAAGACCTCCTCTTCTATGAGGACGAGCTGCGTGCCGTGTGCCACAACCTGCACATCATGACCGACGACGGCAGCTACGGCGAGCAGGGCTTGGTCACCGCAAAAGTGGACCAACTCTGTCAGAGTGGCGCCGACTACAGCCATTGTGTGGCCATCGGTCCCCTGCCGATGATGAAGTTCGTCAGCCTCACCACCAAGAAATACGACCTGCCCACCATCGTGAGCCTCAACTGCATGATGGTCGACGGTACCGGCATGTGTGGTGCCTGTCGCGTACGTGTGGGTGACGAGGTGAAGTTCTGCTGTGTCGACGGCCCTGAATTCGACGGCCATCTGGTGGACTTCGACGAGGCCGCACGCAAGCTCAAGACTCCCGATGCCCGACGCTACCGCATCGCCACCGCCTCCGAAGGTCACAACTGCAATCTGGCACCCGCCGTAGAGAGTGCAATGGCTGAGGCGAAAAAGCGCCAGAAACC
>LXOW01247063.1_pt1 | contig 12482 bp, 13 predicted proteins | sample 1368591 | NCBI WGS metagenome assembly LXOW01 (sample SAMN04884650, study PRJNA319009) | bovine gut metagenome | isolation source: Cow rumen | host: Bos taurus | place: Italy: Legnaro (PD) | collected 2014-07-09
AAAGTCCTGTTCGCGGCGGAGGCCAGACAAATCGAGAAGCTGAAGCATGCCGCCCTGAGCCCGCTGTATGAATCTCTGAGGGCCATGCTCCAGAAACTGGTTGCACTTGTGGAGACCATGGCCGGCCGCAGCAACGACGAACTCAGGACCACCGCGCAGGAGATCAAAACCATCATAGAGAAACATCAACTATAGAAAGCTGCGCAAATATAAAAGTGACGGAGCCCAAAGGCTCCGTCGCTCGTCGTATAGCCAATCATCCGTTTCGGTACAGGAGACGATACTGCTCCTCCCCCGTTATCTCGTATACCCCTTCCACGTCCTCGTCCATGTGCTCCAGGCAGGGCCCCTCAGCCGAATAGACCACACAGGTGCCGCAGGAGGAGCTGAGCTTGCGAAACACCGGCATCATCCGGGCACAAATGCCGATCCCCCGCAGATTTCGATCGGTCATCAGGGCGGACAGGTGGGTGTGGAAGGTGGCAACGAAGTTTCTCATTTCTTCAGTTCCATCCGATAGTCGTCACCGTCCCGGGTGACCGTGACCGTATAGCCGGAAGCGTTGGCAAACCGGGTCACGTTCTCCACGCAGACCTGTTCATCCACCAGCACCGTCAAACTCTCTGGGTCATCCGCCTTGACGGCCCGCTGCACCATGACCACCGGAATGGGGCAGGAATACCCACGTGCGTCTACCATATCCATATCCTCCTTATGCCTTTTGCTTACCCGCTTTGGGCAGATTGACAAGAGAGATGACCAAAAGGATCAGGAACCCGCAGGCAAGAACCACCTTGGCGTTGGTGGTGACGGCTTCCGCGGCGGCAACGCCAGCTTTGCCAGCGAGGCCGAAGTTATGGGCTATGGCGGCACCGGCGATCATACCGAATACGGTCACCGCCGAATCGCCGTTGCCATCGCCCGCCAGGATCAACTGCCTGAGAGGGCAGCCTCCCAGGAGCACGGAGCCCCAGCCAGCCAGGGCCATGCCCAGGAAGTTCCAAACATGGTTGCTGTGGGCCACCGGCTGTTCCGCAAAGCCCAGTTTGAAGGGCGTGAGCTTGCCCCAGCCCAGACCGCCCAGTGCGAGCTTGCCGATCACGGTGACGGCAAGGATCGCAACAAAGCCGTAGAGGAGTTTGAAATCCTTGAACATCATGGCGTCCCGAAGGCCGCCGACCATGCACAAGCGGGACCGCTGCGCCAGGGCGCCAACCACGATGGCGATGGCCAGGGCGATAAAGAAGGGGGCGCGCATGGATCCGGGGCCTTCAGTGCTGATCTTAAAGAGGGTCGGGAACAGCACGAACGCCGCGCCCGCCAGGATCAGAACGCCGGGCAGGATGGACCCTTCCGCCACGCTCAGGGTGTAGGTGCGTTTCAGGGAAAAGCCTTTTTTCAGGAACAGCGTACCGATGAAGATGCCCGCGGTAAAGCCAAGCAAGGCCACCAGGGCGTTAAGATCGCCGCCGCCAAGGCGAAGCATCATCCTGAGGGGGCAGCCCAGAAACACCAGAGCGCCGATCATCACGAGAGCGCCCAGCAGGAAACGGGTGGCGGCAGAGGAGCCGCCCTTGGCGCGGAATTCACCCTTGATGAGAGACATGATCAGCGCGCCGAGGACCAGGCCAATGATCTCCGGACGCATATACTGGACCACGGCGGCGGAATGAAGCCCCAACGAACCCGCGATATCCCGCTCGAAGCAGGCGATGCAGAAGCCCATGTTCGCCGGGTTCCCCAAAGCGCTCAAAGCCAAGGCGGCGATGCCCACCGCCACGCCGGCCAGAACGACCGTCCAATTCACTTTCTTCATGTGTACCTCCCTATACCGATCGAGTCGGTTTTCTCCCCTTCATTATAGATTTCCGATCGACAAAAATCGAATGGAAAATACCAATGGTTACGGCGAGTGTATCGGTTATTCCGATAAAAGAATAACGCTTGTTTGCGTCTTCACATACTGAATGAACCGCAGCTCTGTCGCGGACAAAAGCGTATCTTTGGGCCAAACGACATAGAGCTTACGCTCCTCCGATCGAGGCGCGAGGGGAAATGCAAGAAGCTTACCCGCTTTGATCTCGGCAGAAACGGCAATATCGGAGATCAGGGAAACGCCCATCCCTTCCGCTACGCTCATCTTGATGCTTTCGGGATTGTCCATCCGCGCCACGATATTCAGCGCCGTCACCCCCATGCGCTGCAGCAGCGCATCGGCGGCATGCTGGGTGCCGGAGCTTTCCTCCCGGGCGATCACGGGCAGATCCAGCAGCTCCCGGCCCGTCTTCCCCGCTTCCAGCATATTCCGGTACGCTTCCGTGTTCTCCGTGATCAGCACCAGGTGATCCCGGGCGATCTCCTGAAAGATCAGAGATCTGTCGCCGTTCCTGTACCCGGTCAGGCCGATACGCGCCTCCCCTCTTTGGATACAGTCCAAAACATGTTCGCTGTCGCCCCGGCGAAGGATGTACCTGACGTCCGGATGCTTTTTGAGAAAGCCAGCCAGAAGCTTAGGCAGCAGATACTGGGCGGGCACGGTGGACGTGCCGATCCGCAGAGGTTCCTCCCCGGCCTCCCCTGTCCGACGCTCCTGCAGCGCCTCCATTCGGCCAAGGATGTCCTTGGCGATGGAATAGACCCGCTTGCCCTCCTCCGTCAGGATCACCTTTCTGCGGGCGCCGCGCTCGATCAGGCAGGTGTTCATCATCTCCTCCAGGGTGCGGATGTGCATGCTGACCGTGGATTGGGTCAGATGCAGATCCTCCGCCGCCTTGGTGAAGCTGCAATACTCCGCCGTAGCCACGAATACCTCCAACTGTCGAATGCTGATGTCCAGCATATTCTTTCCTTCCTCCGTATAGAAAAAAACTATGTGACTTTTTTATGGGGCTGTGCTATCCTGTATCTATGGATACCATCTATCTTGACAACGCCGCCACATCCTTCCCGAAGCCGGAAACGGTGGCACAGGCCATGGTCCGCTATATGACCGAGGTGGGCGCGCCGCTGAACCGCTCCGTCTATCGAAACGCCCAGGAAGCGGAGCTGGTCACCCTGTCCCTGCGGGAAAAGCTCAAAGGTTTTTTCCATTTTCCCGAAAAGCCCGCCCACGTGATCCTTACGCCCGGCAATACCTATGGGCTGAACTATCTGATCCAGGGGTATCTGCATCCCGGCGACCACGTGATCGTCAGCGGCATGGAGCACAACGCCGTCATGCGGCCTCTGCTGCAGATGCCAACGATCAGCTTCGATCGGATCCCGGCGGATCGGGAGGGCTTCATCGATCCCGGCCGCATCCATGCCCTGGTGCGTCCCAACACGAAGCTGATCCTGATGGCCCACGGTTCCAACGTGTCCGGCTCGGTGCAGGACGCCGAAGCCATCGGCGCAATCGCCGCTCGATACGGCATCCCCTTTGCCCTGGACGGCGCTCAGACGGCCGGTCACTGTCCCGTGGATTTTCAGCGGTTCCGGCTCAGCGCTCTGTCCGTTCCTGGCCACAAGGGGCTGCTGGGGCCCTCGGGCATTGGCGCTCTGCTGGTGACGGAGGATTTGGCTCGAAAGATGACCCCTCTTGTGGCGGGAGGAACGGGCAGCGCCTCCGACAGCGAGCTGCAGCCTCCATTCCTGCCGGATCGCTTTGAATCCGGCACCTTGAACCTTCCCGGCATCTACGGCTGGGAGGCTGCCATGGACTTCGTTTCCAAACGGGGGGTGGATGCTCTGCTGGCCCATGAAGCGGAACTGACGAAGCGGTTTCTCGACGGGATCAGGGATATCCCCCGTGTGCGCCTGTGCGGCCCCGATCGCCTTGAAAACCGGGTCGGGGTCATATCCCTGGACTTTCTCGAACAGGATAACGCCGCCATGACCTTTGAGCTGGAGCAGCGATACGGCATCCTGGTCCGATGCGGGCTCCACTGCGCCCCCGCCGCCCACAGGAGCCTGGGCACCTTCCCCCAAGGCACGGTCCGCTTCTCTCTGGGCTATGCCAACACGTCAGCGGACGTTGACGCGGCCCTCGCCGCCGTTCGCTCCCTGGCCTGATCAGCGCAAAAAGATGCGCTTTCCTCCCTCATACTCTTGGACCGTTCCGATGCACTGAGCGCTGGGAACGGCCTTTTTCAATGCCTCGAACATCGGATCCGCGTCCTTGCTCGAGCAGGCGATCAATAGTCCGCCGGAGGTCTGAGGGTCGAAGAGCATATCCTGTACGCACAGCTCGATGCCCGCAAGCTCCACGGCCTTCTCGGCAAAGGTCCTGTTGCGGTACGCTCCGGCGGGGATGAGCCCGAATTTGGCCAGCTCCCTGGCCTCCGGGATCAGGTCCAGCTGGGCAGTGTCTATGACTGCCTGGACGTTGCTCCCTTCCGTCATCTCAAGGGCGTGGCCCATAAGGCCGAAGCCCGTCACGTCCGTACAGGCGTGGACCTCATAGTTCACCATCACGTCCCTGGCTGACCGATTGAGGGTGGTCATGAGCTCGAACATGCGCTTTTGACCCTCTTCAGAAACCATATCCGCCTTGGCCGCCGTGCTGAGGATGCCGATGCCCAGGGGCTTGGTGAGAAACAGCACGTCGCCCGGCCTGGCTCCCGAATTGGTCAGTACCCGATCCGGATGCACAAAGCCGGTGACCGCCAGACCATATTTCGGTTCGTCGTCATGGATGCTGTGGCCGCCGGTGATCAGGGCCCCCGCCTCATAGACCTTGTCGTACCCGCCCCGTAAAATATCGTGGACCGCCTCCATGGGCATCTTTTCCGGCACCGCCATGATATTTAGACAGAGCTTTGGCTCCCCGCCCATAGCGTATACGTCTGAAAGGGCGTTGGTGGCAGCGATCTGTCCGAAGAGATAGGGATCGTCAGCGATGGGCGGGAAGAAATCTACGGTCTGAACAAGGGCCAGTTCATCCGTTATCCGGTAGACCGAGGCGTCGTCGCTGCGGTCGAATCCCACCAAGAGGTTGGGATCGGAACGGACCTGGATGTCCTGCAGGAGTTTTGCCAGCACCCCGGCCCCCACCTTGGCCCCACAGCCAGCACATTTGCTCAGCTTGGTCAGCTTGACCGTTTCCTTATCCATGGAACCTCCTTTTTATTGATATTACCGATAGTATACCACGTATGTTTATCTTTGTAAACCACGAGCATCCCTGCAGATCCTTCGGCCGTTGTTCTGTAAAAAGATGCTCTTGCCCACAGCGAATACGTACGATTCATGCGCGCCTCGTCACACTTATTTTGCAGTATCCACAAGAATCATCCATATCTTTTTAGGTTAACTTAATCTTTATCCTGTACAGTTGGTCCATGGAATATAGAAAGGAGCCCATGATGAACCGAAAAAGAAACATTCTGAATTGGCTGTGGGGCTTGCTCCTGTTCGGCTTTACCGCCTATGCAGCGCTGGATACCTTTGTGATAGAACGCGCCTATACTCAAGCGGACGAAACGCCGCTGACAGCGTATGCGAAGGAAAGCCTGCAAACGCCGGAAACGATCATGGAGGTCGCCCCAAGCGCCTCCCCGGCGCCGACCGCCGTTTCGACAGCGACGGTCAGCGCGGTGCCGGAAACCGCCGTCCCCGAAGAAACGGCTTTGATCTCCACGCAAAGCATGTATTCCGACGGGAACATCACCATCACCATTGAGCAGATCCGGGCGTATGATTCAGCCATATACGTGGCGGACGTAGTCCTCTCCTCCCCCGAATACCTGCAGACCGCCCTTGCCGACAACGTGTACGGGCGCAACGTCACCGCCAAGACCAGCAGCATCGCCGAAAACGCCAACGCCATTCTGGCCATCAACGGAGATTACTATGGGGCCCGCGAATCCGGTTACGTCATCCGAAACGGCGTGCTCTACCGAAGCAAAGCAAAGCGAAACGCCGAGGATCTGGTGATCTATCAGGACGGAAGCTTTGAGATCATCAACGAGTCTCAGATCAGCGCCCAGGCTCTTTTGGACAGCGGCGCCTGGAACGTGTTCTCCTTCGGCCCTGCCCTTCTGATCGACGGAGAGATCGCGGTGGAGACCGGGGAGGAAGTGGGCCAGGCCAAGGCCAGCAACCCCCGCACCGCCATCGGCATCGTGGATGAGCTGCACTATCTCTTTGTGGTATCCGACGGGCGGACCAGCGCCAGCGAGGGCCTGTCCCTCAGGGAACTGGCCCAGGTCCTGCAGGAGCTGGGAGCCGTGACGGCCTACAATTTGGACGGCGGCGGCTCCTCCACCATGGTGTTCCAAGGTGAGGTCGTCAACAACCCCACCTCTAACGGAAAACGCATCACAGAAAGGAGCGTGAGCGACATTGTCTGCATCGCCTGTTGAAACTCAGAGGACCGTCTATATAGAAGTCGCGTTCAAATATCTGCTGGCCGCCCTGCTCTGTGCCCTGTTCGGCGCGGTATATGAGGCGTTCAGCCATGGGGTCTACGCCTATGGGATGCTGTATGCCTTTGGTTTTCCTCTGGCAGGCGGCGTGCTCCCCGCCCTGCTGCTCTTGAAACGGGGAAAACGGCTTCCCTCCGATGCCGTGATGCAGCTGTGGCGCTTCGGCATTTCGGCGCTGACGGTGGGGAGCCTGTTCTCCGGTGCGCTCACCATCTACGGCACCAGCAGCCGTCTTACCGCGGTTTACTGGCTGGCGGGCGGCGTATGCCTGCTGCTTGCGGTGCTCACCGGCGTTCTCATGCCGGGCAGGCCGGCGAAAGAAGCTGCGGACGCAGGGATGTAGGGACTCGAACACTCGCCTGCGGGCTCGCTCAGGGCGCCGCTCTGAGGCTCCACCGGAGCCTCATTCACTCCGGCACCCGGTTCGAGTCCCCACCATATGACCAACAAAAAACACCACCCATTCGGGTGGTGTTTTTGTTGGTGGGGATGTAGGGACTCGAACCCTAGACCTCTGCGATGTGAACACAGCGCTCTAACCAGCTGAGCTACATCCCCACGCGCAAGAAAGATTATACAGCATCGTTTTACAATTTGCAAGTCCTTTTTTTGAAAATGATCGCCACTTGTTTTCACCGTGCCGCTGTGATATTCTTCTCATACGGAAAGGCAGGTGAATATGTTGAAAGCAAATGATATCAAACAGATCCTGAAGGACACGGCCTATCCCCACACCGCCGCCAGCCCGGAGGAAATGAAGTGTCTCGGATACCTGCAGCAAAGGTGTGCGAAGATCGGCCTCCCCACGCGGGTGGAGGGCTTCCCCATCCTGCGGTCCGATATCCGCTCCGCTTCCCTGATTGTGGACGGAAAGGAGTATCCCTGCAAGGCGTTTATCGGCTGCGGCAGCGGAAAGGCGGAGGCGCCCCTATACTATCTTAGAAGCTTGGACGACCTTTCCCTCTCCCGGTGCACTGATCGCATCGTGCTTACGGACCAGCCGCTTAGGATGTGGATGTATCAGGACATGGTGAAAAACGGCGCCCTCGGGTTCATCACCTTCACGGGCCGATACAGCTGCCCCGATCGGGACATCGACCAGAGGACCCTGCGGCCCGCCACTCACCTGGGCAAAAAGATACTGGGCGTCAACATCAACGTGAAGGACGCCATGGCCATCGTGGCAAAGGATGGGCAGCGAGCCTGTATCAGGATCGAGCAGGAGGAGTACCAGGCCGACGCTCACAATCTTATCGGCGAACTGCCGGGCGAGATCGACGAGTGGATCGTGCTGACGGCCCATTATGACTCCACGCCGCTTTCCTGCGGCAGTTACGACAACATGACCGGCTCCATCGGCATATTGGGCGTGGCGGAGCGGTTCGTGAAGGCGCCCCACAAGCGGGGCCTTAGGTTCATCTGGTGCGGCGCGGAGGAGCTGGGACTGTTGGGCTCCAAAGCCTATTGTGCCGACCATGAGGCGGAGCTTGAAAAGGTGGTGCTGAACATCAACCTGGACATGATCGGCAGCATCATGGGCAAGTTCATCGCCTGCTGCTCAACGGAGGATCGGCTGGTGTCCTTCCTCGAATACACGGCGGACGAGCTGGGCTTCCCCATCGCCGCCCGCACCGGCGTCTACTCCAGCGATTCCACCCCCTTTGCGGACAAGGGGGTGCCCAGCCTTTCCTTTGCGCGGCTGGCTCCGCCTACGGCCGGCTCCATCCACGAGCGCTATGACACGCCCGCCATCGTCTTGCCGAAGCAGGTCCTCATGGACACCGCGTTCATTGCGGACTTTACCGGACGCATGGCCAACGCCGTGCGCTGCCCGGTGAAACGGGAGATCCCGGAGAAGATCAAAGAGAAGCTGGACGTTTACCTGTATCGGAAGCGTCCCCCTGCATCCCAGGATTGAAGGACGTGATCCCTATAAAAAACGGACGGGGCTGCCGTCCGTTTTTTGTGTTTAGAAAGAAGCGTCATGCCTCCGGGTAATCGTCCTCATGTTGGGGGCGAGGTCTGCGCTTCGTTTTCTTCCCCTTCTTGCCGTAAAAGATCTTCCAGGTGCAGATGAGGAACAGGATCCCCAGCACCAGGGCAAGGGCGGCGATGATCACGTCCAAATACCTGGAGACGAAGACCTGCTCGCCCAGGAAGTGGAGCATTGGATTGAAGCCGTCAAGGATGTAGAAAACGATATAGATGACGGACAGCACGATGGCGGCATTGGCAATGATCGTGGAGGCGATCTGAAGCCAGCGTGGGACGGATTTCTTTTTTTTCATATCAAACTCTCCTTAGATGGGTTCGCCGATGTAGGCGATGTCGCTGGTGGCCCGGCCGTTGTTCCCATAGACCTTTCCGTTGAAATACATGGCCGAGGATGCGCCGCCGTCCATGTTGTAGGCGGCCGTCATGCCCATATCCGCACAAAGCTGAGATAGTTCGGCAAGGGACAGCCCTCTGAGCTTGCCGCGGCCGTTGACGACGATAAAGCAGTAATGACCCGGCTCATAATACCCGATGACAGAACGGGGATTGGGATCGCCCACGTTTTTGCCGGTGGTGAACTTGGTCTTCGCCTGCCCGTCCCGCGTGAGCAGAGCCGGCCCGAAGTACCATATCTGGAAGGGGGAAGCCGCTTCGATCTCCTCGGTCGAATAGGTCTCGGCGGAAATGTCGATGGTGTCCAGGACCCCGTTCGGATAGAGGATAGCAAGGTCGCTGTCGATCTTGTTGAACCGGGCAAGCTTGACGCCGTTGCGAACGAACCAGCCGTGCTTATTGCCGTAGGCGTTCAGGCAGTAGTCGGTGTTGATGGCCAGGATCCCGTTCTGATCCCTGCACATTTCCCGCACCATCTGGGTTTTGGTCGCGTTGGCCGCAACGAAGGTCCTAAAGCTGCTGATGTCCTGAATGTAGATATCTGCCACGGTGTAGGGGACCTGATCCACCTGCCGCAGTTCCCCGCCGCAATACTCGCAATTGGGCCAGGTCTTGCTCACATGGGTGCAGCTCCGGCAATAGTACCCCTCCACCTGACTGAGCTCGATGGCGACGTTCTCGCTGCGATATTCGGTCTCGTTGGCGATCACCTCTCCGGAAGCGAACTTTTCCGCATACTTGCCTTTGAGCAGGCCGCTGGGCTCAGGCGTCGGTTCCGGCGTGGGTTCGATGGTCGGCTCCGGCGTGGGCGTTATTGATGCAGGCTCGGCGGGATCCTCCGTGGATGCGGGGTCGGCCGGAGCGTCCGTAGGCCGGGGCGTGTCCGTGGGAGCGGGGGTATGGGAAGGGGCCGCCGTGGCCGTGGGAACGACGCTGACGGAAGCCTCGCCAAATTCAGGCATTTCGATCTCCACCCGCTTCCAGGGGAAGAAGTGGAACACCTGTGCACAGATGAAGTAGGCCAACACACAAAAGCCGCACAGGTCCAGGACGACCATCCGCAGGATCCGTTTCTTACTGGTGGTTCTCATGCGTCGGTCCTTTCCTTTACAAACACAAATTTACGCTGGAGCACGAAGCTCATGGGGTAGACGATCAGCTGCACGATCGCAAAGCCGATCCATTCGGGGATGCCGCAGAGCACGGAGAACAGATACAGCAATCCGTAATGGCATCCGAAGATGAACAGGACCAGCACGGCATACCGCAAAAAGCTGGTCTTGTTGGCCGCCTGGAATACCAGTTCCTTGTTGTACAGGTAGTTGAATATGGAGCTCACAACCCGGGAAACGGCGGTGGAGAAAAAGATGGAGGTGGCCTGTGCCCAGCCTTTGGTGAGCCAGATCAGCAGCAGGAACAGGACATACTCCAGCAAAAAGCTCAACAGGGAGGAGCTGACGAACATAAGGATCATCTTATAGATGCGCCAGCCGTCCCTGAGCGCACGGAAATGGGAGGAGGCGTTGTCTTCGATATAGACGGTCTCGATGGGCACCTCCACGATGGGGATCATCTCCCGGCAGCAATAGAGCAGCTGATTGATCTCATACTCATACCGATCCCCCTTCAGCGACAGCATGCGGGGGATATTGTCCCGGGAAAAGGCGCGCAGACCGGTCTGCGTATCATATACCTTTACGCCGGTGGAAACGGCAAAAACGAACCGCGTGATGGCGTTGCCGGCCCGGCTCTTGAAGGGAACGTTGCCTGTAAAGCGGCGGGAGCCGGTGACAAGGGCGTCCCGATGGGCGCGGAAGGCTTCAGCTACCCGAAGCACGTCGTCCGGAAGATGCTGTCCGTCCGCGTCCACAGTGATCACGCCCTCCGCTTCGGGGCAATGGTCGTAGACATACTGAAAGGCCGTCTTCATGGCGGCGCCCTTCCCCCGGTTCACCTCATGGTGAAGGACCGTGACCTGCTCCCGCTCCGAAAGGTCGGCAAACAAGGGCTGGCAGTCGTCACGGCTGCCGTCGTCCACGATCACGATGGGGAAACGTGTTTTCGAAATCAAAGCATCCACCACACCAGTCAGCTTCTCATCCGGTTGGTAGGCGGGAATAACGATCATCATACAGCGATGTTTCTCCTAAAAAACTTTTTCCATTATACCACAGCGCATCAAAAAAGGAAGAGGGAAAAGAGGGAACATGTCACAGATTTGTAAACTGTTTGTAATATCAAAGAGGTTATGGTAGAAAGAATGCCCATGCCAGTATATGATACCGATAGAACCAAAGGAGAAATGCTATGGGCAAAGATTCCAATAAGAATAAACGCATCCGAACCTACGCTCTGCTGGCTGTTGTGGCGGTTCTCGCCATCGCGCTTGGCGTGCTGCTGGGCGGAAAGATATCCGGCGTGCTGTTCTCCGGGCAGGATCTGTTCACCGGCGATAGGCGAACGGCCCAAACCACGCCCGATCCGGCGCAGCGCACCGCCGCGCCCATTCTTATCCCCACCTCTGCGGCGGAGGCTAACGATACGGCCGCGCCCCCACGGCCCTCTAATGAAAGCACCCCCACACCGGTTGCCACAGCCGATCCCTATGAGGAACTTTCCAAGGTGGCCGACACCGGCATGATGAACGGCATCGTCAACATCATGTTCATCGGCGTGGACTATGAGGCGGCCCGCATCGACAAAAGCTGGGCCGGCAAAAGCGGCAACTCTTTCCACTCGGACGTGATGATCGTCTGCGCCGTCAACTTCAACGAGAACCGCGTGGACCTCATCTCCCTGCCCCGGGACACCTATGCCAGCATCCCCGGCGTCAAGGGGATCTACAAGCTGAACGCCGCCCTCAACTGCGGCACGGACGGCAGGAACTACGGCTTGTTCTGCGAACACGGGGAGGGCTTTGAAAAGGTATGCGAGGCCGCCGAATGGATGCTGGGCGGCATCGACGTGGATTACTATTACGCGGTGACCATGGAGTCCGTCAAACAGATCGTGGACATCGTGGGCGGCGTCTGGTACAACCTGGAGGGCGACTTCGACAACGGCGGCCGCTACTATAAGGCCGGTTTCCAGTTCATGGACGGACAGGCCTGCCTGGATTACATGCGGGTGCGAAAGGGCGGCCACGGCAACTTGCCCACGGGAGACGGGAACCGGGTCAAGCGGCAGAAGAACATGATGGTGGCTATCTTCAAAAAGATGAAGGAAGAGAACATCGTGCTGAAGGTGCCGGAGCTTATCTCTGCCTTCGACGGCGCGCTGTTCACCAATTGCACCCCTGAACAGACCGCGGCGCTGGCGCTCTTCGGGTATAAGCTGGACCCGAACAACATCGGTGTATATTCCATGTACGGCACCAGCGGGGACACCCATTGCCTGTTCCACTGGAACTTCTGCTTCACCGATCAGAACAACCGGGTCAACGTCATCAAGCAGGTCTATGGCATCGACGCCAAGACCTATCCCATGTACACCCTGGCCTACGGCCGGTATCAATGGTGCAAGATGCTGCAGGAGCAGTACCTGGACATCTGCGATCCGCTCCAAAGCTACGTGCAGAAGCTGATCGACGAGGACGATAAGCTGCCGGCAAGCACCTCGACGCCCAAACCGACTCCCACAAACGGGCCGGAGGCAACGGAACCGCCGGAGAACACGGCGCCGCCCCAAAGC
>LXOW01194331.1_pt1 | contig 12480 bp, 10 predicted proteins | sample 1368591 | NCBI WGS metagenome assembly LXOW01 (sample SAMN04884650, study PRJNA319009) | bovine gut metagenome | isolation source: Cow rumen | host: Bos taurus | place: Italy: Legnaro (PD) | collected 2014-07-09
ATGATGCTCTTTGCTTCCTGCTCTAAACTGGGAGCCCTTTCAGCCGACAACTTCACCGTGACCCCCAATCCGCTTGAGACTCAGGCTGGTACAGTACCCGCAACCATCAACGGCCACTTCCCAGAGAAGTATATGAAGAAGAAGGCCGTGGTGACCGTCATACCCGAATTGCGCTATGCCAACGGTGTGACCGTTCAGGGCAGCAGCGCCACCTTCCAGGGTGAGAACGTGGCTGGCAACGGTCAGACTATTATGTATAAGGTGGGCGGCAACTACACGATGAAGACCAACTTCGCCTATGCCGACTGCAACAAGGCTGATATGTACCTGACCTTCAACGCCAGCATCGGCAACAAGAAGTTCGACGTGCCTGCCGTGAAGGTGGCCGATGGCATCATCGCCACATCGGAACTCTATAAGAGAACCCTCGCTTCGGCTACTCCCGCCCTGGCAACGGACGGCTACCAGCGCATCAACAAGAAGAAGCAGGAGGCCAACATCAAGTTCCTCATCCAGCAGGCCACGCTCCGTAAGAGTGAGCTGAAGAACAACTCCGTGCAGGAGTTCGTCAGACTGCTGAGCGAGATCAACAACGACCACGAGAAGCTCGCTCTGGAGAATGTCGAGGTGAGTGCCTTCGCCTCTCCCGATGGCGGTCTGGACCTGAACGACAAACTTGCCGGACAGCGTCAGAAGGTGACGGAGCAGTATGTGAACCAGGAGCTGAAGAAACTGAAGATGGATGCCAACGTCGATGCCAACTATACGGCTGAGGACTGGGACGGCTTCCAGCAGTTGGTGCAGGCCAGCGATATCCAGGACAAGGATGTCATCCTGCGTGTGCTCTCTATGTATCAGGATCCTCAGGAGCGTGAGCAGCAGATCCGCAATATCTCTCAGGCCTTCCGTGAGCTGGCTGACGGCATCCTGCCCCAGCTGCGCCGTTCGCGCCTGACCATCAATTACGAGACCATCGGCCGCAGCGATGAGCAGATTGCCCAGCAGATCGTGAGCGACCCCACCCAGCTGAACATCGAGGAACTGCTCTACGGCGCTGCCCAGAAGAGCAATCCCAACGAGGCTGAGGCTGTGTACCAGACCGCTACGAAGGTCTATCCCAACGATGCCCGTGCTTATAACAACATCGCCACCATCGAGTATGCCAAGGGTAACTACGACCTGGCCAACGAGTATATCAAGAAGGCCCAGGCCGTCAACGGTGCGCTGCCTGAGGCTAATGCCAACCTCGGACTGCTCGCTCTGAAGAAGGGTGATATCGCTTCGGCTGAGAACCTGATTGCTAGAGCTACTGATGCCAACGGTCTGCAGGAATTAATTGGCAACCTGAACCTCGCCAAGGGCAACTACGCTCAGGCTGAGAGGGACTTCGGACAGATCTGCTCAAACAGTGCCGCTCTGGCCCAGATTCTGAACAAGAACTATGCAACGGCAGAGAACACGCTGAAGTTTGTCAAGAACCCCGATGCCACCACAGATTATCTGAAGGCTATCCTCGCTTCCCGTATGGGCAACAAGGCCGATGCCGCTACTGCGCTGAAGGCCGCCTTGGCAAAGGATCCGTCGCTCGCCAGTTATGCGGCTGATGATCTTGAGTTGAAGTAAAAGCATGTTTGGAAGATATAAGAAGATAAAAGGAGATTGCCGCTTATCAGCGGTGGAAGGTAGAGGACATTACTCTGTCTGCAGAAGTTCTGCAGCAGGACTATTGACCTCTGTCTCCTTCTGTCTTCTTCTATCTTCCTCTATCTTCTTTTTTATCTCCTGTCGCTCAGACCGTCATACCTTCCTCTTAGAGGGAACCTTCAAGGGCTTCAATCAGGGAGAACTCTATATCTATGGCGTGAACGGTACCCATCGGATGGACACGATCGCTGTGGTGAAGGGTGCTTTCCGCTATGAAGTGACGCTGGAGGATTCCGTCACCTTCGCCTTGGTCTTTCCTAACTTCTCCGAACTGCCTGTCTTCGGAGAGCCTCGGGCTGAAGTGGAGATCGAGGGCGACGCCTCGCATCTGAAAGAGACAAAGATCAGCGGTACTGAACTGAACGAGACGATGACCAGTTTCCGTCTGAAGACCAGTCAGATGACACCTCCGGAAGTCACTCAGGCTGCCGAGGCCTTCATCAGGGAGAATCCTGCCTCGCCCATCTCGCTACACCTATTTAATAAATATTTCACTCAGACACCAAAGCCTGACTACAAGAAAGCCATTGTTTTGGTCACCGAACTGTGTAAGGCACAGCCTGATGAGCCTTCTCTGAAAGGTCTGGCGGAGAAGATGAAAGGTCTGGATGGACTGAAAGACGGTGCCATGCTGCCCAGTTTCACCGCTAAGGACATCAACGGCAAGACCGTCAAGTCGACGGAACTGAATGCCCCCGTGAATGTCATCTATACCTGGGCCAAATGGAACTACGAGAGTGTGAATATGCAACGGCAACTGTCGTACTTCCAGAAACAGAAGAAGGACAAAATCAAGGTCTTGGGCATCTGCGTGGATGTTGACTTTAAAGGCTGCAGGCAGACGGCTGAGAAGGACTCCGTGAAGTGGAGTATCGTCAACGACGGGAAGATGTGGGAGAGTCCGTTGGTGCAGAAACTCGGACTGCTGTATGTGCCAGATAACATCGTCACAGACAGCAAGGGAAAAATCATCACCCACTCGCTGAAACCCTTCGATCTGCAAGATGAACTCAGAGACTTGCTAAAAGACGAAGAGAAGTCCCCCTGACGAATTATCCATTGTCCATTATCTATTGTCAATTTTAAATTAAATACTATGTTAGTCAAAACCTATTGTGCAGAAGTCATGGGCCTGGAGGCCACAACGATCACCATCGAGGTGAACATGACACGAGGCGTGCAGTTTCATCTGTCAGGCCTGGCCGATACAGCCGTGAAGGAGAGTTATGACCGCATCCGTGCCGCCATCGCCAACAACGGCTTCAAGCCACCCACCGCCGATCTCACCATCAACCTCTCGCCTGCCGACATCCGGAAGGAAGGCAGCGGCTACGACTTGCCGTTAGCCATCGGCATCTTGGCTGCCCATGGGAAGATCAGCGAGTCGATGCTGGGTGACTATATGATGATTGGCGAGTTGGGGCTCGACGGTAAGTTGAAGCCTGTCAGTGGTGTACTCTCTGTGGCCATCCGTGCCCGTAAGGAGAAGTTCAAGGGTCTGATTGTGCCTCTGGAGAATGTGCGTGAGGCGGCGGTCGTCAACCAGTTGGACGTGTATGGTATGGACGGTTTGGCTGACGTCATCAGTTTCTTCAATGGCAGTAGTATGTATGAGCCCACCTTCGTCGACACTCGTAAGGAGTTTTACGAACACCAATGCTCTTTCGATCTTGACTTTGCCGACGTGAAAGGGCAGGAGGGCGTGAAGCGTGCCTTGGAGATTGCCGCAGCGGGCGGACACAATATTATTATGATCGGTTCGCCAGGATCCGGTAAGTCAATGATGGCCAAGCGTTTGCCTGGTATTCTGCCGCCCCTTACTTTGGCGGAGAGTCTGGAAACCACGCAGATCCATTCTGTCGCAGGCAAACTCTCTAGCGGGACATCGTTGATTTCGCAGCGTCCCTTCCGCAGTCCCCACCATACGGTGTCGCAAGTGGCGATGACGGGCGGCGGCAACAGAGCCTTGCCAGGGGAAGTGTCCTTGGCCCATAACGGGGTGCTTTTCTGTGATGAGTTGCCTGAGTTTAATAAATCGACTCTAGAGGTGTTGCGTCAGCCATTGGAAGACCGGAAGATTACCATCAGCCGAGCTCGGTATACGGTAGAGTATCCGTGTTCGTTTATGTTCGTGGCCTCGATGAATCCTTGTCCCTGTGGCTATTACGGTGATCCGACGCACCATTGTGTCTGTACCCCAGGCCAGATAGGCCGTTATCTCTCCAAGATCAGTGGACCTTTGCTCGATCGTATAGACCTTCATGTTGAAGTGCCCGTTGTGCCCTTCAAGCAACTCTCCCAGATGAAGCCCGGCGAGAGCAGCAGTGCCATCCGTGAACGTGTCATCAAGGCAAGACAGATACAGGAACATCGGTATGCCAATGATAAGGGCATCTATTGCAACGCCCAGATGACGGAACGTATGCTTCATCAGTATGCTGAGCTCGATGATGCCAGCCTCGATATGCAACGCTTAGCAATGGAACGTCTCTCGCTCTCTGCCCGTGCCTATAGCCGCATCCTCAAAGTGGCCCGTACCATCGCCGACCTTGACGGCTCTGAGCACATCCAAAGCCAACACATTGCCGAGGCCATCGGCTATCGCAGTCTGGACCGCGGTGACTGGGCAGAACGAGGGTTATAAGCTTTATTTGGAATTGGCATTCTATCATATAAACGTCCGTTCCTATTCTTGTGACACCCGAAGAGAACTCCAAGTCTGCTATTGGGAAAGATAGCAAAATCACGACTCTGGCACTTTTCATCAAGATGACAATTTCATGGTTAACCTGCTCGGTGCCTTGGCGGCATATTGCTTCTTCCCAAAGAAACCATGCATCTCATGTGAAAGGGACTTGGACAACCAATTAGCATTATTCTAAATTCGTCGAACTCACGTTAATAATATGTATTTTTCTTCTTTATTTCTATTACTATTTGAGTATTTTGTTGTAACTTTGCAGCGAGATGAACGACAAACCAGAACTGGTGGTGATGCTGACTCACCACGATTTGACCGTAGGGAACGCTGCAGAGGTATTCGAGCAGTGCAGACAGTCGAAGGCCCGTTGCTGGGGCTTCAAGGAGCATCCCCTACCCTTCGGGCAAATGCGGGAGCTCTTTGCCAGCATGAAGGCAGCGGGCAAGACGACCTTCCTCGAGGTGGTCGCCTATACCGAGGCAGAGGGACTGGAGGGTGCTAAGATGGCTGCCGGATGCCAATGCGACATCCTGATGGGGACGTGCTACCTCGACTCCATCCTCCGTTTCTGTCTGGAGCACGACATCCGCTATATGCCCTTCGTGGGACGTGTGGAGGGACGGCCGTCGGTACTCAGCGGAAGCATCGACGAGATCGTAGAAGAGGCGCAGGACTACGTCAGGAAGGGTGCCTACGGCATCGACCTGCTGGGCTATCGCTATACGGGCGACGCTCTCCAGCTGAACCGCGAGTTGGTAAGTCGTGTGGAGGCCCCCGTCTGTCTGGCGGGCAGCATCGACAGCTATGAGCGGCTACAGGAGGTCTGCGATGTACGGCCCTGGGCCTTCACCATCGGCAGCGCCTTCTTCGAACACAAGTTCGGCGACACGATCTGCCAGCAGATAGACAACGTTTGCGACTATATAAATATGGTAATATGAAGAAAGATGAAGTGGTAGGCTATTACGACAGCATCGCGTCGAGCTATGACGAAAGCCGGTTTAACAACAGCTACGGACGTTTCGTCGATGCCCAGGAGCGACGGGTAATGGATCAGCTCGTCGCCCCTGAGCACAACACGCTGAGACTGGAGATGGCCTGCGGAACGGGGCGGCTGACAAACTATGCGACCCACGGGCTGGACGCCAGCAGCGAGATGATGGCATACGCCCAAGAACGGCACCCGGAGGTGGAGTTGCGACAGGCATCAGCAGCAGAGACGGGCTACGAGGCAGAGACGTTCGATGTGGTTTACTCGTTCCACCTGATGATGCACCTCGACGAGGACACCGTCCGGCAGATCATCGACGAGGCATGGCGCATCCTAAAGCCCGGTGGACGGTTCATCTTCGACATCCCTTCACGCAAACGCCGGCAACTGCTTCACCATCGTCAGGCTTCGTGGCATGGGGGCACGCAGTTCAGTACGAAAGACGTAGCTGGGCTCGTCGCGCCGAAGTTCGCGCTGAAGCGCAGATTCGGGGTGATGATGCTGCCTGTACATAAATTGCCCGTCGCCCTGCGAAAGCCCCTGCAGCCGATGGACTACGTTCTGGCCAACAGCTGGCTACGTGAATACAGTTCATACCTTATTTTCGAACTCGTAAAGCAATAACGGCTATGGCAAAGAAGAAAAAGTTGTTCTGCGAAATCAGCCCGCTCACATACGCCATCTCCTTGCAGAAGGAAATCCTGAAACGTCACGTGAAGAACTTGCTGGGCAAGGAGTGCTATGCCTCGCGTCGGGAGAAGGATCGCCTGTCCGTGATGGTGTTCTCGACAAGTGGTAACATGATCAAGCGGGGCCCGGGCATCGATGAGCGATTGCAACAGAACAAGGCCGACAACATCAGGCTGGCCTGCAGTAAGATTGACGGACTGGTGCTGGAGCCTGGCGAGACTTTCTCGTTCTGGCGACAGGTGGGCAAGACATCAAAGAGAAACGGGTTCTCCGAGGGTCGTGTGCTGGTGAACGGCCGACTGGTGGCTGGCGTGGGAGGAGGTCTCTGCAACCTGGCCAACACACTCAATCTGCTGGCCCTGCACAGTCCGCTCACCATCACGGAGATGCACCACCACTCTGACGCGCTGGCTCCCGACCCAGGCAACAAGCACGTGCCCTACAGTGCCGGCACTTCGGTGAACTACAACTTCATCGACCTCCGCTTCCGCAACGATACGGATCGTCCAATCCAGATCTGCACCTGGTGCGAGGGTGATAACCTGAACGCTGCCCTCTGTACCACCCAGGAGTTCCCCTACAGCTATCGCCTCACGGAGGAGAACCATCACTTCCATCAGGAGGCCGACGGGCGATTCTTCCGCAACTCGCTCATCTACCGTGAGACCATCGACAGGGCCACTGGCCAGGTCGTCAGCCGCGAACTGAACTGGAAGAATCACTCAGAGGTGATGTTCGACTACTCCCTCATTCCAAAGGATCAGATCAGGTAACCGGACGGTAATATTACTATTCCTATATATAATATAGGTATAGTTCCTATTTAATCTGCTATTTTGAGAACCGAAAACCCACATCAGAATCGTATACTTATGTCGTGGCTATGACGGGTGGCGGCAACAGGGCACATCCAAAGCCACCACATTGCCGAGGCCATCGGCTATCGCAGTCCGGACCGCGGTGACTGGGCAGAACGAGGGGGATGATAAAATAATCGCGGTTCGTGATCATTTTATCATAAAATATTTGTACCTTTGCAGCAAATTGTTTAAAACCGATGGACGAAGCCCAATACATACAACTGTTAGAGGAGCATGACATTAAGCCGACTGCTAACCGTATCTTGGTGGTCAAGGCGCTGGCATCCTCGATTCAACCGCTCTCGCTGGCAGAGTTGGAGCGCAGGATTATGACGATTGACAAGTCGAACGTGTTCCGTGCTTTGTCGCTGTTCCGTGAACATCACCTTGTGCATGCCATCGAGGGCAGCGGTGACGGGACACGCTATGAACTCTGTCACAGTCATGACCACGATCACGATGAGGACCAGCATCCGCATTTCTTCTGTGAGGTGTGTCAGCAGACGTACTGTCTGGACTATATGGATATGCCTGAGATCGCACTGCCGCCGGGCTTTGAACTTCGTACTGTCAATTATCTTATTAAAGGAATATGCCCACACTGCCATCGCTAAGGGTAATTGCGTTCGATGCCGACGACACCCTTTGGGACTGTCAGTCGCATTTCGAAGAGGTAGAGAACCATCTCTATCAATTGATTGCGCCCTATTGTGATGTCCCTGCCCAGGAACTCTACAAGACGGAGTCGGGCAATATGGCCGACCTTGGCTATGGCTGCAAGGCCTTTACCATCTCAATCATCGAGACGGCCCTTCGTGTTGGTGGCGACCATCTCTCTGCAGAACAGTTATCCGATCTGCTCAGTCATAGTAAGTCGCTGCTCCATCTCCCTGCCACCCCGCTGCCGGAGGTGGAACAGACCTTGCAGCGTCTGCAGGCCTATCCCTACCGCCTCGTGGTCTTTACCAAAGGCGAGTTGCAGGATCAGGAGAATAAACTGAAGCGCAGTGGCTTAGGCAAGTATTTCTCACATGTGGAGATTACGTCGGATAAGACAGAGGTGGAATTCCAACAACTCTGTGAGCACTTGGCCATTCTCCCTGAGAATCTGCTGATGGTGGGCAACTCCCTGAAGAGTGACATTGCCCCAGCCCTCAACATCGGGGCTTCGGCCATCCATATCCCCTTCCACGTCACTTGGCAGTTGGAGCACTTCGAAGACATCGAGCACGAGCGACTGGTGAAAATCTCCCATTTCAATGAAATACTTAATATATTAAATAACAACGGACTACACGACTTAAACGACTTCTCAAAATGAAATACATTTTCGAAACCCGCATGGCGGTACGCGACTATGAGTGCGACATTGAAGGCATCGTGAACAATGCCAACTACCTGCACTATGCCGAGCATACCCGCCACCTCTTCCTCCGTAGTCTCGGCGTCAGTTTCGCCAAGTTCCACGAACAAGGCATCGATGCCGTTGTCCACAGTATGAAACTGCAGTACAAGGTTCCCTTGCGCTGCGATGATGAGTTTATCTCACGTCTTAATCTGAAGAAAGACGGCTTTAGGTATTGGTTCTATCAGGATATCTACCGTGCCAGCGACGAGAAACTTTGTTTCCGCGCTACTGTCGAACTCGTCTGTCTCGTCAATGGCCAGCTCGCTCCAAGTCCAGAATACGACGAGGCCTTCAAAGACTATTTGTGAAAGGTGAAAGGGTGAAAAGATGAAAAGGATGCTTTTGTCAGTCCTGGTGATAAGCTTGACGATGAGTGTGCAAGCTGCATTGGGCGAGCGCATCGCCATCAATGGCTACTATATGTCGATAGGTGACAAGCCTGTTGTGCCCGCTATGGGTGAGGTACACTATTCTCGTATCCCTGCCGGCGAATGGTCCGCAGAGGTGCATAAGATGAAAGAGGGCGGCATCACGATGATTGCCTGCTATGTGTTCTGGAACCATATCGAGGAGTTGGAAGGACAGTACGACTGGAGTGGTCAGCGTGATTTGCGCGCTTTCCTTGAGGTCTGCAAGGCTGAAGAGTTGCCAGTGGTATTGCGCTTAGGGCCGTTCTGTCATGGAGAGGTGCGTTGTGGCGGCATACCAGACTGGCTGTTCACCAAAGGTTGCAAGTCTCGCTCCGAGGATCCGCTGTTCTTGAAATATGTGCAGCGCTTCTATCGGCAGATCTTCACTCAGGTGCAAGGGCTGCAGTGGAAGGACGGCGGCCCTGTGGTCGGTGCACAGTTTGACAATGAATACCGTGGACATGGGTCCTACCTGATGGCCCTGAAGAAGATAGCCTTGGAGATAGGCTTCGACCTGCCGTTCTATACCCGCACAGGTTGGCCGGAGTTGGCATCGCCCGTTCCCTTTGGTGAGATGATTCCCCTCTACGGCGATTATGCCGATGGGTTCTGGGACAGGAGCATCAAGGAGGGTGTCGGCAACTACTATAAGGCCTTTAACTTCCGGCAGTTCCGCAGTTCGACCGCCATCGCCACAGAGCAGTTGGACTATTCAGAGGGAAATGGTAAGAAGGATGAGGAAAGGGCATACCCCTATTTCACCTGTGAGTTGGGTGGCGGTATGATGACTGCTTACCATCGTCGGCCTTATCTCTATCCTGAGGATGCCTACTCGATGGCAGTCGTCAAACTCGGCAGCGGCTCTAATCTCTTAGGTTATTATATGTATCACGGAGGAACAAATCCTGACGGCAAACTGACCTATCTGAACGAGACACAGCAGACCATAGCCACCAACTACAACGACCTGCCGGTAAAGACCTACGACTTCCAGGCGCCTTTGGGTGAGTTCGGTCAGAAGAACCCACATTATTATATGCTCCGCAAGCTGCATCTCTTTATGCAGGACTATGGCGAGCAGTTGGCGCCGATGACTGCTGTCTATCCCTGTAAGCAAGATATCCCTCAGGGCGACGACTCGTTCCTGCGCTGGTCATATCGCGAGAAGGATGGTTGCGGCTTTGTGTTCATCAACAACTATGAACGTCTGCAGCATTTGTCGGCTAAGCGGGATATACGTTTGGAAGCCTGTGGCGTTTTGTTCCCCAAATTGACCATTCCGGCAGGTACGGTCTGTATCTTTCCAGTCAATGTCGATGGCATCAAGTATGCGACAGCCCAGTTGGTGGCCAAGCGTGACGGCAAGGTCTATCTGGAGCAGATCAAGGGCGTTCCTACGATCTTGGCCATTGGCAATAAGGTGCTGAAGAACCTGAAAGCCAAAGGACCGGATGTGCCAGTTTACCAAAACTACTACCTGCTGACATCCGAACAGGCAGGAAGACTGTTCTTGGACAAAGAAGCCCGTCACGACATCGCCGTCAAGGCTCCTATTATAAATAAGGTAAAGGAAGCTGGTCCTCTGCGCACTATCACCATCGGTGTCAATAAGGTGGCAGAGGAGCCCTCAGACGAGGACTTCGAACAGGCCGCCGTTTATACTATTGACCTCTCTCACCTCTCATCTCCCGACTCTTGCCTCTTGAACATCGACTACCGTGGCGATGTGGCAAGGCTCTATGCAGACGGGAAACTCTTAGACGATAACTTCTATAACGGTCGCCCTTTCCAGTATGCTCTCTGGCGCCTGCCGAAAGACTGCCGGAAGCTGCAGCTTCGCATCCTTCCCTTACAAAAAGATATGCCCGTTTATTTCCCCAAGGAAGCAGATACGAGACCTGGTGAGCAAGTGAACCAAGTAACGATTATCAATCCATAAACGACAATGAATAACTACAGCAAAGGATTCCTCTATTTCATCTGCGCAGTTTCTGCGATGGGTGGATTGCTTTTCGGCTATGACTGGGTAGTGATAGGTGGTGCGAAACCGTTTTATGAATTGTATTTCGGCATCAGTGGCTCGCCAGTGATGCAGGGCGTAGCTATGTCTACGGCCTTGATAGGCTGTCTGGTAGGAGCGATGGTGGCAGGTGCGGCCGCAGACAGGTTCGGCCGGAAGCCTTTGCTGACTACGGCCGCAGTATTGTTTACGGTATCTGCCATCGCCACAGGACTGTTCAACGACTTCACCCTCTTTAATATCGCCCGTTTCATCGGTGGAGTGGGCATTGGTGTCGCTTCTGCTTTATCGCCGATGTATATCGCCGAGGTCAGTCCGGCTGAGATCCGAGGGAGAATGGTGAGTCTGAATCAGATGACCATCGTCTTGGGAATCTTAGCTGCCCAGGTGGTGAATCTGCTGCTGGCCAGAGACACGGGTGTGGCTGAGAGTCAGGCGTGGAATATCGCCTGGGGTTGGCGGTGGATGTTCTGGGCAGAGACGGTTCCTGCGGCAGCATTCCTGGTGATGAGTTTCTTCATTCCAGAGAGTCCTGTATTCCTTGAAAGAGGAAAGTGGAAAGCGGAAGGAGAAAACTCTCAGTCCCAAAACTATTCTCTCACCTCTCACCTCTTACCTCTCACCTCTAAGAAATACCGCCATGTGCTGTTGCTCGGCCTTGTGATTGCCGTTTTCCAGCAATGGTGCGGCACGAATGTCATCTTCAACTATGCCCAGGAGATCTTTGTAGGTGCAGGCTTTGATGTGGATGGGATGTTCATCAACATCGTCATTACCGGTATCGCCAATGTGGTCTTCACTTTTGTAGCCCTTTATACCATTGAGAAGTGGGGACGCAGGACATTGATGCTGATAGGAGCAGGCGGTCTGGGGCTTATCTACCTGACCCTGGGCACTTGCTATTATATGGGTATGACGGGATTCCTGATGGTGGCGCTGGTGGTGACGGCCATCTCTGTCTATGCGATGACGCTGGGTCCTGTGACGTGGACACTGTTGGCAGAGATCTTCCCCCATCGTATCCGAGGCGTTGCGATGGCCACGTGCACTTTCGCCCTTTGGGTGGGCTGTTGTACGCTGACATTCTCATTCCCCTCAATGAATGCGGCTCTGGGATCAAGTGGCACCTTTTGGATATATAGTGCTATCTGCGTCTGTGCTTTCCTCTTCCTCTTCCGCCATTGTCCTGAGACAAAAGGCAAGTCATTGGAAGAACTTGAGCGTGAACTGGTAAATGAATCGTAAATCTTTATAATGATGGTAAAAGCCTGGAGAGAAATAGTGACGATTCCGACATACGAAGTCGGAAAGCCTGAGAAGAATCCGATGTTCTTGGAGAAGCGGGTCTATCAGGGATCGAGTGGTGTGGTGTATCCTTATCCCGTTATCGAATCAATCAGCGACGAGAAGGTTGACAAAGACTACAAGGCTGTCTATATCGAGAATGAATATATCAAGGTGATGATATTGCCCGAATTGGGTGGCCGTATCCAAATGGCCTATGACAAGATCAAACAGCGCCACTTCGTGTACTACAACCACGTCATCAAACCGGCCCTTGTGGGACTGGCAGGTCCTTGGATCTCTGGTGGCATCGAGTTCAACTGGCCCCAGCATCATCGCCCCAGTACCTTTATGCCCGTCGACTGTACCATCGTGGAGAATGAGGACGGCTCGGTGACGGTGTGGGTGAACG
>LXOW01229614.1_pt1 | contig 12479 bp, 10 predicted proteins | sample 1368591 | NCBI WGS metagenome assembly LXOW01 (sample SAMN04884650, study PRJNA319009) | bovine gut metagenome | isolation source: Cow rumen | host: Bos taurus | place: Italy: Legnaro (PD) | collected 2014-07-09
AAGCGCCCACAATCTTACCATTGTCGCGTCGGTAATCGGCTGCCAAGGCGGCCAAAACGATGTTTGTATCTTTGGAAGAGAGATGGCCGACATGCAGTTCAGGCGTGGCATTGTAAGGCGTGTATATCTGAAGATGAATATTGTCAACAAGGGTATCGCGCACCACCGTAGCGGAAGGAAGAAAATCGTTGGTATTGTCGAGCCAGACATCCATATCCTCATCGACATCAACAGAGGTATCAGCAGGCATAGAGATCGGTGCCTCTGTCTGCGGTTTTTGGTACAGTATCCACACCGCTACAGCTGCCGCCACAATGCCAATCACCAACCATACCCACAAGGCAATGCGTTTTTTGCCGCCTCCTTCAGCGTCACCACCGATGACACGGATTTCGTCGTCGTTTATGTCTTTCATTCTTGTCATTTCAATCCTTTCTCTATTAACTCCTTCAATCGCCTCAGCGCCTCTTTCGATGCCGAAAGGCTATGGCTGGTAGCGTGTCCATCGGAGAGCACCAACTGCTGTTTGGGAAGATTTATATAACTAATGAAGTTTCGATTGATAATAAGGCTTTTGCCTATACGGATGAAATCGGCGCCACTATGGGTAAGCTGCTCTGCCAACAAACGCTCCACATGGCCGAGTTGTACTGTCACGACCCTTGAGCCGCCATAGGTGAAGACAAATGAGGAGTAGTTGCCGTCGGAAGAGACATATACAATATCTTCCGAAGCCACACGCATCAAGTCGATGCTTGTCGATATGACCAAATACTCACTCATCTATAATCTTGAATATCAAAATGTCAGGAAACCAAGACCCAATTTTATACCGAACCAATAGGCGTTAAGCAGACGGTTATCCGCATAATCGGTCACCGAGTAATCATAGCGTTCACGGTTAATCGCTTTGTAGCCACCGAAAGTGGTGCCCAAAGAGACCCCCATCGACATTTTCAGGCAATCCAGCACAAAGAAATCATAGCCATACTCGACCTTGAAGGCGAACAACTTGCTTTTACCCGTTTGCGTTTCATCGATGACCGGCGATGTATCGTCCCAACTACTACGAGACTCGACATATTCCTGCCAAACCGCATCTGGCACTTTATAACTGTAAAAGAAGCCGTCGAAAGTAAATTTCAGATACTGTCCCATGGGAGCCATCGTGGAACCGAGATACTGTTTGTAAAAAACATTAAACCCATGAGCTGTCATCATTGGTTTTTCAGAAACCTCATAATTATAACTCAACAAGGAACCAGAGTATGACCGTGACAAGACAAAGGGAGACTTATAAAAATTGTAGCCAGCCCCCACCGTTCCTTTACGCCAAACAATCACTTCCAAATTTGGGGAAAGGAAATAGTTCAAGCCCAAATAATTTGCGGCCTTGCCAGACATGCCACTGGCGATCATGGCTTCTGCCAACGAATTGGGATTTCTCCACGAGGGGGATATATACACTTCCATATTCAGCAACACATGCCGTCCCATATAGCCGGGATTCTGCGAAAAGAGAGAACCTCCGGCCAAAAACAAACACAATATAACAATCAGTCTTTTCATTTCTTTCCTTTCACAAAATTATACAATTCATTATATACATCGGCATTCAAATAGGCTTGGCTCATCACGGAATTATAGGAATTGGAACTATGAAAGTCCTGTTTTCCCGTAGTAAAATCAGTAATCAGCACATCCACACGGGTATTGTAACGAGGCAGCGCCAGATGGGCCACCGCAAACGGAAGGGTATATATACAGACTGCGGAAAAAATCAATGACTGGAGTTTGAAATACGAGAAGAAACGGTAATTGGAAATGGACGAGGCCACGAAACACATTTTGCTGCAATTCAGTCGCTGTGCCACCTTGGCCAACTCGTCTGTCTGCTGATAGCACATCTCCATGCCACTCGCTGTCAGATACTCCCGGTACCATTGCTGCAACAAAGCATAATCATTGTACTGACGGGTGTCGAACTGGCTCATCGCTTTTCGGTCATAGCACAAGGGATCCAACTTCAGTTTTTTCGCACTTTTCACCAGATTGTCAGTCATTTGAAGCTCAAGGCGATTACTCTTCTCATAAGCTTTCATATATGATTTCAAATCATTATCAGAAGCCGCCACATTGCATATCGGTCTGAAAATGATGATTTTGGTAAAATCCGCAACCTTGGGTGTTGAAATCGCATCCAGGATTTTCTGATTCTCAGCTTCCAGCTGCACAGCATTCATCAAAGCCACAAAAAGGGAATCGCGATGAATGTCAACCAGCATATAATTGGCGGTTTTGAATTTCTCGGTAGGCCGCACCATGTCGGGCTGGTTATTCCGTTTGATTTTGTCATACTTGCCACTTTTTTGCGCTGTTTCCTGGGCAGGCGCGGGAGTTTCAGTTTCAATCGAACCGAAATCAAATCCCATGGGATAATCGGAAAAATCAGTGTATTTCATCTTGTTCTTGACAAACACATCTCTCATCTCCTCTTTAATCAGATCCATATAATAAGGATCCTCGGGATATTTTTGTCGGGCATACCATGCATGACGCAAAGCCAGCAATGAAATCTCCTGGCGGTTCAGTTTGGACAGAAAATAACTCATCTGCTGCATTTCTCCCTCCACTTTCTTGTACGGCGACAGCACCTCGCTGATCTGTCCATAGTTTTTATGCTTCTCCAAGCCATAAAAAGCGGTGACCATAGCTTTATCAAGATAAGGCTGTCCAGGCATTTCCTTTTTCAGCACCTGGCAATTGTACAGCACCTTGTCGTACTCATGTTCCACCAGCCACAGATGGATGCATTCCAGTCGAGCCAAGTCCCTGATTTCCTTGAACGAAGCCTCGGGCTGCACAAAAGCGGAACGACCTGCGTCGGAGAGGCCCGTCACCAACAGTTGGGCTGCAGCGCGACGTTTTTCCATATTGGGATGTGTGGACAAAGTGTCAATGATTTCAGACCTGTCGGAAATGGGAGCCACATTCTGCAAGAAATAATTGGCCGGGAACTGGTAAAACTGCGTTTCCAACATATCGTGATCCACTGGCACCTCGTCAAAAGGAAGATCTGAATACTGCAGCACATCAAACGCCCCGTCGATTACCGCAAAGCTGTAGGGGGAATGACCGAAATAACGTTCAATGGCGATGCGGTCAGCCTCCGCCTCCTGCTCTCTCGAACGGCTGTGGTATCTCAAATAATAAGCCACAAAATCCGCTCCCTGGTTTTTATTGTCATATTTACCCAGCACAACAGCGTGATGTTCAGCATAATGCGCGATTTCATGCGCCAGAACGAAAGCCAGCTCACCCTCATTGGACAGCTGTGCCAGCAGTCCCACATTCACGAAAACCACCCCATTGTCAAGGGAATAGGCATTCACCAAGGGGGATTTCAGGATATAAAATTTCATCTCCGACTTTAACTGGGGATAATCCGCCAAAAGCTTGTCCGCCACCTGCTGAACATAGTCATTCAACGCTGTTCCATACAACACCCGTCCCCCTTCCAGCATGGACAAAACAAAGGAATCCTCCTTCCCATTTTTATCTGCTCCTTTCAAAACGGCAGCCAGATCCGCCGGAAAATCACCTGATGACTGCAAGGGCTGGAAGCATTCCACAGACGAAGATTGCGCTCCTACACTTGCCGGCAACAACAACACAAGCGTTATCACAAGGGCAGTCCCACGCGAACGCCACCAGTCTCTCAACTCCGCCCAAGTAAGGGGCAAAATCACTCCCAATACCACCGCCAGCAAATACAACAACTTCACATGCGGATACACGGGTTTGTCCGAGCCATGGGGAGAATCAATCACCGTGATAAAAGCATGATCATACACCTCGTTTTGTTGCACGGCCCTATTGTAACTATCCACCAATGCCTGCAAAAACGCGTCCGCTTGCTGTGGATCAGGAGTGCGAAGTATCAGCCGTATCACATCAGAATATTTTGAATACTCGACGGTGAAATTGGGTTTGTTGTGGCGATACAACTCCAGTGTTCCGGCATTTTCTTCCGCCATCAGCTTCAGCGCATTATCCACCACTGGTTGGGACTGCAGCAGCATGACCTTCGCCTCCATCCTGTCACGCACAAACTCCACTTTGATACCATCCGCGTCAGGCAAGGAGTCTCTCAAACCGTCATAAGCGCTCATATCAACCTTCAGAACCATAGTCCGTTCATATTGGCACGGCACAAAACGAAGCGCCACAAATACGGTCAAACCAAGCACAGCGCAACAAAGCAGAATCCAATAACGCATACGAACCATTAATTCCAGCAAATAAGCTATACCATAGGCTTCTTTTGCCTCATTTTTGATTTGTTTACATTCATTTTTCTCTGTCATAAGTATATTTATTTCTAAAATAATTTTTGAGATCCAACACAGAAATTCCAATGTTATTATTCAAAATTTTTGCATTGATTATTTTCATTGGGTCCAACTGAAAAAAGCAATAGTATGTATACGTATATCACTGCAGTGAAGACTATTCCCATCTGCCTTTCAAACATTGATTCGAACAATATGTTTACCATCAATATCAGTAAAAACAGCAAGGAAAAAATATTGCGTTTTCTAAAAGCCATTACCAAAGGCACTACCAACATAACCAACAACGACAGCAAGCCCATGACTCCCGCGGTCATCCAGGAATCAAGATACTGATTATGCGGGCAATAAGCTTCTTCCAATGAATCATAATACGGAACAAGTTCATCCATCCGGTCGCCAGCACCGACTCCCAGCAGCATATTATCTTTCAACACTATCCATGTTTTTTCCATAATCTCAAAACGGCCATCTGATTTATCCCCGTGGGCTACCTGATCTATCGTCACTGACAAACGGCGAAAATACTCAGGCAAAGCAAAATGCGTTCCCACCACCACCAAAGAGGCGATTACCAGGCTTATCAAAGCGAAACGGTATTTTTTGCGGACAAAGCACTGGTGTACCCAACTAAACGCCATCAAAAGTATTAGACACAACAAACCGGCTCTAGAATTGATGCACAACAAAAAGAGCACCAAACAACAAGCACACACAATGATCAAAACAATCTGCTTTACACTTTGTTTTTCTTTTCGGGCCAATTCACTGTAAAGGAACGCCAAACCCGTCAAGATATACAAGGCCATATAACCATGATGAATATAATAAAAATCCTCATTCATCATAAACCACAAAAAAGAATACTCAGCAGAGCGGCATGCCTTCACCACCACGATGGACAATAGCAGCACAAACAACACGGACATGGTCAGCACAAACGTCCATAGTATCATTCTGACGAGCTTTTCCGAAAACTGCCGGAAATCCGTACAGACGCAAGTCAAAGGCAGCATAATAAAACAAGCCAGTCCCCCAATCTCATCCCAGCCTGCCGACCGGTTTTCCGTCCACAACATACTGAGTAAATAGACAAACCAATAGCACATCATGGGAATCAGAAAATAATAGTTTTTGCTGTAGTGGTAGTTTTTATCCTGGTGCCAACCAAAGAAAGACCATCGTTTCAAGATCGTGTTTTTCAATATCACAGTGAGCAACCAAAGAATTGAAAACAAAAAACTCACTCCCGAATCGATAGGAATCACAATCAGCATAGCCGCCAAATTGACAAACTCCATTTTCTCGGTCCAATGAAACAATTTAATTCCATTCATACTTTTGCTCTATTTTACAGGACGTCCCTCCTCGGAACAATAAATAAAAAAATTCGTGCCATAGCCATCATTGTGAAGCAGCGGTTTCAGTTCTTTGCTCACCTCATTCTTCCAGCAGCACCAAGCTTCTTTCTCACAATTATCGAATATAGGTTTCAGGTATGCGCTTTGTGTGGTCACAAAATAAACGCCTGCGTAACGATGCAGGAATTCGTTTGTATTCAACGGTTTGAAATCACTCATTGCCACCTGTATGATACCTTTTATATAATGATAGCCCGTACTCAGCATGGTCAGCGGCCATGCGATATGGTCACCACCAGGTCGGGCATTGAATTCGATCAGATAGATTTGATTGTCCACAATTTTGATTTCGGTATGACAAGGCCCATTATCCACACCTATAGCCGTAAGTCCTTCTTTTATGGCATCTTCCACCTTTTTGCGCATTTCGGCGGAAATATCGGCTGGCTGATGATGTCCCAGTTCAACACAATGAGGTGCCCCAGAACTCATCTTCTCTGTCACCTGGATAATATAATGTTCACCTTGACAAGAAAGGCTTTCCACCGAATATTCCTGTCCGTTTTCAATAAACTCCTCCACAATAACCGGATTGTCACCGGAAGTACTCTTGGCGAAGTCAAACGCCCCTTTCAGTTCCGAAATGTCACGTACCACTGTAATCCCCCTTTTACCGCCTTTCGATACTGGCTTGAGTATCAAGGGGAAAGACAAGTTCAACGCGTTGAGCTCTTCCAGTGTGAAAACCTCTGCGAAAGGAGGTTGCCTCAATTGTGCAAGCGACTTGCACAATTGGCGGTTACGGTATTTGTCGGTCACCACACGGGCCACGGCGAAAGGAATCCCGTTCAGTCCCATTTTCTCCGCCACGTAGGCAGCCACCGGCACCGTCAACTCGGTTGTCGGCACAACCCCGTCAATTTTCAGCTGGCGGCATATATCCAGGACTTTATCCATGTCCATGATATCCACCAGATGATGTTCCGTGACAGTTTCCTTGGCCACGCAATGGTCGTCGATGGAAAAAGCATGGCTCTCGATGCCCATTTCCTTGGCTTCCCGTCCGAAAATCCAGGCCATCCGGCCGGAACCGATGATTGCCAATTTTTTCATCATTTACTTCTTATCAAAAACTTCTTCGCTTTCAAGCAATATAGGCTCCACATCCACATCTCGCAAGAAAACATACGGCTTGTCATAATGATAATACGGATCACGGACCACACGGTCGGCATTGCCATCTTCCATAATCCTGATGGTATCCTCTATCAAATCGAAGCCCACCTGGGCCATCACGCCGGTATAAGCCATGTGTCTGATATTCACCTCCGTAACCTTCAGATCCCCATTCTTATCCTCTTTCAAGTCAAAGCTCAGAATACCATGTGCCGGCACCTTTAATTTCGCGCACAGGAACTTCACACAGTCATCACAGAAACGGTTGATCCTGTCATCGTTGAGGAAGCGGGCGAAATGTGTATTACCCGTCACATGCGAGGGTGCGATGCTTTCCATCACATATTCGGCACACTCCAATGCGGCGCCTTTCACATACTCATTGTTGTAATACAGCATCTGATTGGCCAGATGGCGCCCTGGAAGGAACTCGCTCACTGTGTATTCTGAAATAAAGCTGTTGATAAACAGCCATGACCTGTAGCAGTCCAAGTTGTCGAGTCGCAAAGAGCCGAGGCCTCCGGTTCCTTCGGTTGCGCGGATCCAGCAAGGGAAACCAATAAGATTCTCCACTTCCTCAAAACGGGGATTTTTTTGTGTCACCTTGATAGTTTTGGGAATAAAATGGCTTCCTTCCAACAATGAGGCCATGATAGACTTGTCACGCAGGGACAAGGACAATGACTTGCAACCCATGAACACATCTACCGGGAAGCGTCCGTTTTTCTCATAATACGCCCCCCACTCCACTATTTCCGCTTCTGGCTGCACAATCGCATAATCTATCTGATATTTTTCCACAACCTGTTCAATGAAAGGAAAATAGTTCTCTTCGGTACAGCGGGGGCACACCTCGTAATCGTCCAACAAACCCGGCATAAAAAAGCCCATCGCCTTTTTATTGGCATCCACACCTATCAATCGGTAATCGGGATGATTGCGGCGAATCACTTTGGCTATTGAACGCGGTGTTAAACCTCCAATGCCTGTCAATAAAATAGTNNTGTTTCTTTAATTTTTTTCACGATAAATGCCATTTCTTCCAGTCCATAACGCTGGTCACACAACAAGGACAACTCACAATCAAACAGTTGGTTAACCTTCATATTGGAAGTTATCATGCTGTTTTTAGGCCAATGTACCGGACAATAGATTTGGGTTTCCAGCAAGACCTTGCGCAACTTCTCACGCTCAGCGTATGACGCACATATCACGGGCACAAACAAGGGGCAGGATTTGCCACTCAGCTCTCCCAAAAAGTCAAATCGCAAATTTTCATGCAGATAAGCCGCATTGGCGCGTCTTTGCGACCGCATACGCTCCAAGTCCTGTGATTTCAACAAGGCATACGAGAGGTTATCCATACCATAATTGCGGTAATCCGACTCCAGCAACTTTCCAAAACGGGCAAAAGCCTCCAAAAAAGCTGCTTTTTCAACCGACAAATCCCCGTTCAGATAGCGATATTTCGCCTTCATCGCCTGGATTTTCACCTCTGCATAAGGGCATGCTGACAAATCCACTGCGTCAAGGCCTTCAATCGCAGCACCGGTGGCCACCCCCATCCATTTACGCAGGCTTACAAAAGCATAGTCGAAAGCAACTTGCTCATCTTCCATCAGATATGAATGTGTCCGGTCGTACAGAATGATGGAGCCTTTGGCTTTGAAATGCCTGATTACATCTTCCGGCAAGGTATTCTCGTAACCGAAATAATTGCTAACGTACAAAATATCGGCGTCTTTGTCAGCATCAATTTCATACTTCAAATTTCCATCGAAAAACATGTCATAGAAATCCACCTTGACATTCATCCGCAAGAAAGGGGCAAGCATCGAGTCGCAGCAATAGGCCGGCATATACACATTCTTCACGGGTTGATGTTTCAGGATATCCTGAAGAATCAAATCGATAGCCGTTCTGCCTGACAGCACAAACAAGCCTTCCCGTTCACTTACGGGAACAAGCTGTTCGTCGGAAATCCAAAACTCACTACCTAATTCTCTCATTGTCAGCAATTTTGCGCATAATTTCCGCTTCTTCCTTTTCCGCTTTCTCTATCAGATCCTGGCGACCTTGCGCGGCCCATTCCGCTTTGCGGTAATCAAAGAAGCTATAAGAGCCGCTTTTCTCGACGCCCACACTCCGGTGATTAGACAAATTGGTCAATGTTTTTCCAAATATCTTCAGATCGAAAGCCAATGACAAGCCATCCACATACTCCAGATCGTATGCCACACGCTCCTTCCAACCCGCGATAGCTCGTCCGTTGACCTGCGCCCATCCGGAGATTCCTGGTCGGACGTCATGGCGATGATGCTCCCTTTCGTTGTAATAGGGCAGATAGTCTGGTGACCAAGGCCGTGGACCGATAAAAGACATGTCGCCTTTCAGCACATTCAGCAGTTGGGGCAACTCATCGATGGAAGTGATGCGGACAAAGCGCCCTATTTTTGTCAGACGTTGCGCATCGGGCAACAGTTCACCCTTCTCATCACACTCATCCGTCATGGATTTGAACTTCAAAATATAAAACAGCCGCTCGTTTTTCCCGACACGGATCTGCTTAAAGAACGCCCCTGTCCCTTTGTTGGCAAAATGAAGCCACAGCGCAATCAGCAGCAAAAACCAGCCGATACACAACAATGCCACTATTGACAAGAGCAAATCAAGAAATCGTTTGAAAAAATTCCTGTACATGACTATACTATGATTTTCAGTTCCCGTTCCGCCAAATATTCATAATCAAATTCTTGTGCCGCCTGATGCACCCTTTGGCACATCGCCGCATAATCTTCGTCCGGCTGTTCCGCCAACTGACGAAAAGCCTCCACATATTCCTCAGGAGTCACCATATACTTTGCAATGCCCAGACCATGTTTTGTAATCACATCGTCGTATGCGATATCGATATTGCAAAGAAGGGGTTTTCCCGCCGCCAGGTAAAGGAAAAGCTTCCCCGAACTCACTCCGTATTTACCGAAGTCCTTCTCGTAACTCATCACATTCACCGTGGCTTGTGACACAATCCATGCACACTCGGCAAACGACACAAGACGTTCCTTAAACACCACATTGTCCAAGCCTTGTGACCGCGCATAAGTCTCCAATTCATCGCGATACGTGCCATCACCATAAATGAAAAACCTGTATTTAGGATTATCTTTCAACAAAACCGCCGCCTCTATGAGCGTTTTCATATTGTTAGCCCTGCTGACAGTCCCTAAATACACAATTTTATAAACACTTCTGTCATTGATATCCGCATCTTCCCGGGGATAAAGTGCCTTATCCACCTCAAACTGTTTCAAATCGATACCATTATTGACGTAATGCACATGATTCTTGGCTATTTTCCCTCCTGTATCCGTCGTCCAGCCCTTCTTTCTCAAATAATCGAACGCCCCCTCGAAAGTAAACACAATCTCATCAGCCTGATAATAATACTGTTTCTCAATCTGATAAGCTATTTTCATTGCTGGATTATTTTCCTTTACGAGACCATAGGTCACAAAATCGTCTGGCCACAAATCCCAGGCCTCGGCGATGTATTTGGTCTTCAATTTTTTTGCCAATCTCACAATGGAATAGTCAAAGGGAGGATGAATATTCTGCAGGATAATATCCGGACGCTCAAATTGATTCCTATTTTTGAAAATAGTGCGGGCAAAAGACCAAATGGAATACATGCGTTTGGAGCCATTTCCCTCATATTCAGGCACATTAATATGAACAAATTGAAAGTCGCCATATTGTTTCACCAGAAAATCCTGACCATGGAAATCCGATGTGGTCAATTCGGCTCTAAGCGATGAATTGAAAATGACCACCTCATGACCAGCTTCCATAAAGTGCTTTGCGAAATGGATATAGCGCAGATTTGTGGCCGTTTGAGGCGATCCTGTATAATAATTGATAATCCAGATTTTCTTCATCTTGATTTACTGAACAACACTTCTGCTTCTATGCACCTTGTTGAAAAGCATTTAACAAAGACACCACTTCTTTTGCCTGCTCCATAGTGATGGACGGACCGATAGGAATACTAAGTTCCTGTGCCGCAATCTGTTCCGTCACAGGCAGACACAAGTGGTTCCATTCCCGATAACAATCCTGTTTGTGTGGTGGTATCGGATAGTGTATCAACGACCCTACCCCATTCAGTTCGAGATAATCATGCAATTCGTCTCGATGAGCGCATAAAATCGGAAACAAATGGAAAACATTGTTTTCCAGAGGCAAGGTGTCAGGAAGCGTAATATAATGATTATTTATATTATTGATATAATATTGTGCGATTTGCTTTCGGTGCTGGTTATCTTCATCCAAATATCTGAGTTTCACGTCCAACACAGCAGCCTGAATCTCATCGAGACGGCTGTTGCGACCACAATATTGAAAGACATACTTGGCGGAAGAGCCATAGTTGGCCAAAGAACGGATTGTTTCGGCCAATTGCGGATCGTTGGTGGTCACAGCACCCCCATCACCCAAGGCGCCGAGATTTTTGCCAGGATAGAAACTATGTCCGGCAGCATCGCCCAAAGAGCCAGTTCTGCGGCCATCAGTGGCAAGGCAGCCTTGCGCCTGGGCATTATCCTCTATTAACTTCAGCTGATATTTATCACAAAGAGCGGCTATTTTCTCAGTATAGGCCAAGCGGCCATATAAATGAACAATACAAATAGCCTTGGTTCTCTCCGTAATCTTCGCTTCAATCAGGTCTTCGTCAATTTCCAGCGTATTCAGTTTGGGTTCCACCAACACAGGGGTCAAGCCATTCTCTGTAATCGCCAGAATAGTTGCGATATAGGTATTGGCAGGCACTATCACCTCATCACCGGGTTTCATTACCCCCAACTCCAGATAGGCCCTGAAAATCCAAATCAACGCATCAAGTCCATTAGCGCAGCCCACACAATGCCGGGTACCGATATATTGGGCATAATCCTCTTCAAACTTCTTGTTCTCAACACCTTGCAAATACCATCCACTGTCCACAACCCGACAGACAGCCTCATGGATTTCGGCTTCATGCAAAGCGGTAACCTCTTTTAACGACAGGAAAGGTATTTTCATTTTACTTGTATGTTTCGTGTCCGTACACTGCCACCCATTCGTCAAATTCGGAGACCATAGCCCTGATTTTCGGGCTTACTGGCATCACATCGTCCATCACGTAAGCGGTAATTTCCTCCAAATAATCCATAAAACCATATTTTTTCAGTGCATAAACATTGACGGATATAGGTTTGTTAGGTATATGCCTGCTGAAAGGCTTGACATTTTTCATACAAGGCGCACCAGTAGCCACCATGGAATACTGTCCAATGATGGTGTATTGGTTGATGGTACACCCCATCCCCAGGTTCGCCCCTTCCAGAATCTTGGCAATACCGCCCAAGACACACTGGTTGGTAATCACCACATGATCCTGCAAGATATTGTCGTGAGACAGATGCACCCCTTGCATCAGAAACACATCATTCTGTATCACAGACTTTTGCTCATAGCAGGGACGCTCCACAATACAAAACTCACGTATCACATTGTTATCTCCTATATGCACACACACATCATCCACGTGAGG
>LXOW01212239.1_pt2 | contig 12476 bp, 15 predicted proteins | sample 1368591 | NCBI WGS metagenome assembly LXOW01 (sample SAMN04884650, study PRJNA319009) | bovine gut metagenome | isolation source: Cow rumen | host: Bos taurus | place: Italy: Legnaro (PD) | collected 2014-07-09
TACAGAGTATTGGACGTGGATTGAGAAAACATAATACAAAGTCTCATGTTATCTTATATGATATTATTGATGATTTGTCTTATTTTACACCAAGAGGTAAACATAAGAAGAATTACTTATATCAGCATTGGGAAGAAAGAACAAAGTATTATGTTGAACAAGAATTCCCACAAATTACAACTAACTTAAAGTTGGAGTATCATCCTGAGGATCAGGAATAAACTCTTGATCTGCTATATGTTTGATAGCTTCTAATTTGTGATATTTTTTATTTCTATGATATATTTTAGTTATATCATAGATTTTTTTTGTAAATTTTTCTTTATCCCAATTGAATGTATCAATATTGGGTTTATTTGATAATAAGTCTACGTAGATAAAGCGGACTACTATATTATCTTTATTTTCACAGATAAATCCAAATGTATCATCTTTTTCATATCCAAAATAAAAATAATTGTCTCCAAATGGATATACATTTATACCCAATGTTTTTATATAATCAATTACTTCTTGACTTGCATTAGAGAAAAAGACATCCATAAAGTATTTATAAAAAAAGAACCACTCTTGCGAGTGGTCTTTTTAATTTTGTTTAATCAAAGGTTAGCGATTAAGCTTCTGCTTTGTCACCACCGGATGGAACTACCTGACGGAATGATGCAACATCAATACCGGTTGGAAGACCATCATCGATTTCCTTTGTGTAATATGTTTCAGGTGTCTTATCGAATGGGAATCCGAATGATACAGCCTGGTATGCACTTGGTGTAAACAAGCCGGATGCATCAGTTTCACCACTTAGAGATGTACCCTTATTAGCTGGGATAGTTGCAATATCTTCAGCTGTACCCCATGCAGACTGAGGAAGATTTACTGTTCTCTTGTTGTAGCCTTCTGGATCCTTAATATCAAAAGCTAGCTTTGTATAGATACCATCTCTCCAAGAAGTTTCTTCCTTTCCAGTAATCTTATTAATCTTAGTCTGTTCTACGTAATCCAAATTTTGTTCGTAGTCATTACCTAGACCTTCAGCCCATGGATTTTGTAATGTTTTGTAAGCCATTATATTTTCCTCCTACTAAAAAATTACCATACTAGCTGATCAGCTGTAGAATCCTGGAATAGACCGTTGAACTTCAATAGACGATAGTAGTTTTCAGCTCCCAACATATTTGTTGCGAATCCATAACGAGACATAATACCAACACGTGGTGAGAAGTCGTTTGGATCAACTGCCTGGTTGATAACACCAGTGACATAAGGACAGAATACTACACCAGCATCAGACAATGAAGAACCCTTATATGCTAATAGAACTTCACCGTTATCAGTTGTACCATCTTCAGATACAGCGTACTGATCACAGTATACCTTAATTGAATTGTTTAATGTACCGATTTCTGGAGTGACTAGAGAACCGTTAACGTCGTGCTGAATCTTGTTGAAGAATGGAGCAGCTGACTGTAGAACTGTAGCCATATCAGGAGAAACTACTGCAATATTTGCAGCACCTCTACGAGTAGCGGTACGAATATCGTTTGCAGCCTTTTGGATCTGTGTCACGATGTTTGAATATCTTTCTTGAGACCAACGACCAATTACACCGTCGTAATTAGAAGTGATTGATTCCTTTGATGCCTTATTGTAAATCTTTGGTGTACATAGAGACTTACAACGACCGATTGTTTCACGGTCCATTTCTGCGGTCATTTCTGCCTGAAGAACGTTAATCATTTCAGACATCATTTCAATACCCTGCATTGCCTTAATATCAGCTGCAGATTCTAGAGAGAATGATGCTGCTAGTTTACGTGTCTTAGCAACGATAGACTGTCTTGACAACATTAGACCTAGTTCAGGCATCTTACGNNGAAACCAGAGAAACGAGGAACTGCCTTCCATGCTGCTTCAACTAATTCTGTTGGATCGTTTGTCTTGTAAATATAACGCAAAGCGAATGCCAAACCAACTGGACCATTCAATGGCTGAACACCAACCAATACGTTTGCGAATAACTGTGGGAATACTCTACGAACTAGTGCCATAGAAATAGGTGCAAAAACACCCTTTGCGTCACCACCGTGTGGAATACCCTGGTCTAGACCAAGAGGTGCACCAACACCCTGTGTGAAATCTTCGGTTAGAAGATTTTCAGAAAGGTTGCCCTTATTCTGGTTTTCTAGTAGACGAGCAGTGTTCATACGAACATTATAATCTTTAATTGAAGAAACAGACAAAGAACCTGGTGCCTTTGACCATTTATCCAATAATGATGCTTGTGCTTGACTAATTTTCATTTGTTTATCTCCTATAAATAAATTATTTTTTTAATTTACTTATTATATTTATATAATTAACCAATTATTTTTTGCAAAACTACTCATCGTCGCAATAACGAGCGCTTCTTAGCAAGTCTTCTTCGTTTCTTGATAATGGGCGTGGACGTTTGTAGCCTTCGTTAATGTTTTCTGTTTTGTCTTCGACGAATGCTGACTGACGTTTTGCGCGTTGAGCACGTTCAAACAAGCGTTGACGGTCTTCACGTAGTGCACGGATTTGGTCTGCTTCTTCATCTAGCATTTCAATACAATTNNGGAGTCATTCCTTCAGTCTTTTCAGCAATCAATGCCTTCTTTGAATTAACTTCAGCAACTTCGGCTAAACGAAGATTTTCAGACAATTGCTTCTTCAATGACTTTTGAAGTTCAGCATTTTCTGCCTTCATTTCACGAATCTTCTTAGCACCAGTTAAGTCAAGTGGAATATACTGTTCTTCAAACAATGACTTTACGCCATCGATGATAGGTGCATACATTTCACTCATAGCTGTCTTCTGAATCAATTTTGGACCAATCTTTTCCTTGATATTAAATTCTAGATACTTGTCGATACCAGTAATAACTTTGTTTTCGATAGCCTTTAGTTCTTCACCGTATTTTTCTCTGAACTTTTCTTCTAGTTGGTTGAATACGAATGCTTCTGAAGCTTCATCAAGAGATTTTGCGTATGCCTGAACCTTTTCGTTTGCTTCTTTTTCATACTGGTCTTTGATCTTCTGACAGTATAATTTAGCCATTTCTTCAGTTTCAGCGGTAATCTTTTGTTTAGCTTCTGCGATCTGTTTCTTACACCAATCTGCAGATTTTTCGGCTAGAACTCTTGCTTCTTTATCTGAGTTAATCTTTACTTTAGCTTCAACTGCTTCATCGAATGACTTCTTAATATCATTCAAGTCTTCAGCTTGAACTCCTAAAGTAGCTAGTTTTTCAAGAATTTTATCCATTTTGATTCCTCCAAATTTAGAAAATAATTTTAATTTTTTATTTTCATATCTTATTTATGACTATTATGGAGCCGAATTTTGCATAAAAAAAGCTCATTGGTTTTCGCGTCCAATGAGCCCGAGAATAGCATTTCTCTATAGCAATTTAGCATTTCAGCTATATATTTATAACTTTCGTTTTGTCACTTTTTGCAATTAGTTTTCAGTTGGGACTACTTCGAATGATGAATAAGAGAATGTGACTGAACGTTGAATCTTACCATCATCTTCCATACCCAAGTCTACTGAAGATACAGTCTTTGGCCATACTCTATATAGACGCCATTCAACTGGTAGTTTTCTCTTCAAAGTAGAATCAAACAAAACAATCTTCATAGTACCACAGTAATCTTTAGCATAATTACTCATAGCACCACCAGTCAAGTTTCCGTTTGCTACGTCAATATCATCACGGAAGCCATGATTAAAGATTAAGTTCTGCCAATGGTGGAAAGCTGTAGATACCCATAGGTCTTGGAATTCATCGAAGTTGACTGTGACGTCACCTGCAACGTTTGCCTTACCTGGATAAATTAGCTTTGAACCCATATATTCAGTAGTCATATCAGTAAATTCCTTCTGAGGAATTGTGACTGTCTTTGCTCTGAACATGAATGGCTGTTGTCCAACCATATCTTGTAATTGCTGTGATTCGAATTCGATTACAACCTGGAATAGATACTTCTTTGCTAAGTCAGGAAGGTTAGCAATTTCGGTTGTAAATACGCTCATATTATTTTCTACTGGCATTTATAACTCTCCTTATTGATGTAGAACAATAGTTGGTGCAACCTGTGGCTGACCTGTTGGATCTTCCAATTTAGCGTCACCGATATGTGTATCTGTTGCAACTTGTAATGGTGCATTTAATGTGTGAGTGTGACCATCACCTGCTGGCCATACTTTACCGTCTACAATTTGGTGAACGTGACCACCGACACTTGCTTGACCTTGACAATCTGGAGCGGCAATAGCATCACTAGTATAACCATAGCCAAATTCATTCCAGATAACATAATCGTGTCTGTGAGGTCCCATCCAATTAGAACCTGAGAATACGTCAGTATATCCTAACTGAGATGTATTCTCATTTAGGGTAGCCTTTTCGCATTCATTTTTCATGTATTCTGCTAAATTCATTCGTACTCCTTAATCAAGAAAAGAATGAGATTCCAAGAAATTATTTAGCAATTCTTCATTTGTTTCTGATAAGTATGCAATAATTTCCTTAGCAAAATCATCACCGTTAATTTCTCCAGCATCGATAGCGTTAATGACAGTTGTTGCCATGTCTAAAGATTCTCCATCGTCATCGAAATCATCGATGCCTTCTAGGATAACATCATAGCCAGCGTCATTTAAAACTTTCTTTGCTTCATCAATTTCTTGCATTGTTTCGCTGAAATTCTTCATAATTTTATACTCCTATATTCTATTTATATAGTTATTAGAAACCTAAATCGTCTCCACCTTCACTTTCTTCGTCACCACCTTCTTCCTTAGCGGCATCTGCTTTCTTCTTCATTTCTTCAATTTCTCTATCAAGCATAGCCTTATTTAATAGCATTTCTTCAGTAGATAGACCTAACATCTTTTCCATAAAGAACTGTCTTGAGAATAGTGGGCCTAATTCTTCTGCATCTGGCTTGATATTAGTTGGAGTTGGTAGGAACTGAGATAGAGTACCAATTGTAGCACCTCTCTTTTCAGCCAAAGCCAAATCTCTCATTCTATCAAAGTCAGTTGCTGGACACAAGTCAATATCATAAATTGCTTTATCCAAGAATTTTTCAGGATAATTTCTAACCTTTAGATGGACTAAGAATACTTGTAGAATAATATCAGCAAATCTCTTTCTTAATCTTCTATTCAATTTTTGGAATGCAGCTTCTTCAGAAGGTAAACCATCTACACCTTGAACGTATTGTTTACCAGAAATTTCATCAGCTTTCCATCTGTCTTGTGGAATTTGTAGAGCATCCATAACCATCTTCTGGAACATATAAAGGTCTTCAATCTGACCGTTAAATGTTGCACCACCGGTATAAGTATCAATAGTAGTACCATTTCCAGAGTCATCCTTAGGGAAGAAGAAATCTTCTGTCATTGCGGCTACATTCTTATTTGAAATAATCATACCAGTATTTGGGTCGATGTTCAAATTCTTTCTATATTTGTTTGTGACTTCTTGAACGAATGCTGCAGCTTTTTCAGGTGGCATACGTCCACAATAAATGTTGAACAATCTCTTTTCAGTTGCACGAGTAATACGATAAACTGTCAAAGCATCTTCAATATTTCTTAATTGGTTCAATGGACGAATAGCTGACTCTAAGTGTCCTCTAACGTCATTTCTGTTTGCCCAAGTTCTACCATAGTTTACGTATGCAATCTGTTCAGGTAAGAAACGTTGAACTTCTGGATTTGAATCTCCAGCTTGTTTTAGATAGTTAATATCTTCAATATAACCTCTAATTAAATCAGAGTCTTTATCATAGATGTTAATCATACAATAAGGTGGAAGAGTATTGATACCTACTACCTTATCTCCTTTATCAGAAAGACAAATTTCCCAATAAAGCTCTGCGTCTGTCAACCATTTCTTATAGTAGTCCCATAATTGTTCTTTACCAATTACACAGTCTACAATATAATTAAATTCTGTCTTTAATGAATTGAATTCATAATCAGTGAAGTTTGCCTTATGATTTTCATTCAATTCGAATTTAGCAACTTTACCATCAGCATTAAAACAAACTGCTTCATCTGTCATAACGGTTAGTGCTTTTTGAACAAGTGGATATAGAGCCATATTTCTATACCACATAATTTTCTGATACTTGTTAGTAAATACTGTATCGAAAATTACATTACTTTGTTCATAAGGTTCACCTGGGTCTACATAGCCATCGGTATAACCATTTACCAAAGCACCCCAGTCGATTTGGTCTTCACCATAACCTACTGAGTTTCTAGCAGTTTCTGTTTTTCTAACAATAGAATGTTCAGGTCCTCTTTGAAGGAACTTGTCTGAGAATGGGTTTAAGAAATTTAAATTCATATTAGTTGCCTCTTATTTTGTTAAGTTTTTATTATCCATATAGATATTTATAATCATAAATAAGATAGAGTAGGTATACAACATGAACTATACAAATATAACATTTGAATCATTATTAGAAGATTTTAAAAATAGATTAGCATCTGACCCAAGATTTGCTAATATCAGTTCTGCATCTATCTATCAGATGTTTATGGAAATGATATGTGCTTCTATGGATATGACTAACTATTATATGCAGAGAACTGCAGAAGAGTCTTATATTGACACTGCACGTCTAGATAGTTCTTTAATCAAGTTAGGAAAGAATTTGGGATATAACCCAAGAAGAAGAGTACCAGCTAAGTGTAATCTTCAAATTCAGATTAAAGGACCTCTTCCAAAAGCTATAAGAGCAGGTGACTCTGTAGTATTCAACCAAGAAGCAGTGGACTTGGTATTCCAAGGTCGTCATTATATTCTTGATGCATCTTATTCATATACATTCAGTCAGGAAGATTTAGCTGGTGTCGAAAGTACTTCTTGGAAGAAGACTCTAGAATTAGCTTGTCCTGCAGAAAATGTGCATTATCTTCCTTTGCAAGGTAAGAGTTTATATAACGCAGCTAACTTAGTTCCTATCTCATGTTTCCAAGGCGTAAAGGTCGTTAAGGAAATTTTGGGTAATGCAAACCTAAGTAAGCTAGGTAAGATTGCACAGTATTATGATATTGATGATATTACATTTTCTAACTGGTATGGTCATAGAGACCCTTATGCATTCTATAGAAACAATTATTCACCACGTTTAAGTTGGACTAAAGTAGGTATTGGTGAAAACCAAGATGAAGCTTTAGATGATAAGAATATATTTGAAATTGAAGAAACATCAATCTATTTGAATGATCATCTTCAACAGTTAGAAAATATACCTGCATCTCCATTGAAAATTTGTCAGATTGAAACTAACTATGATAAGACTGTTAGAGTTAGATTTGGTAATGACAATTATATGGTATGTCCAGGTTTGACAAAGAAGAATCAGAATTTGTATGTACAGTATTTGCAGACTGATGGTAAGGAAGCTAATCAGACTGGTACTGCTGGCTCTCAAATGACTAATAATAGTTCATTCTATCTACAACATAAAGGNNACAAATAACATTACCTTTATCATTGCTTCAGATATTTTCCAAGGCGAAGAATTTGAATCACAAGATAGTATTAGAATAAATGCTCCAGCATATTTCTCATCTAGAAATAAGTTAGTCACAAAGGGCGACTTCATTTCTTACTTCCGTGGCCTATCTACTCCTATCAATGTTCAAACTGCATTGGTATTCGGTCAGCAAGAAATTGAAGACTTTGATAACAAGCTTTATAAGTATGTTCAGAACTATGTGTTCTACTCTTTAATCGGTCACATGTATGCAAAGCAAGGTGGTAATTATTATCCACGAAATGTATTGACCGATAAGGATGATGTCGATGATCCATTCTCATTATATTCTGATGAGTATTTGGACCATATTGCAGATTATGTCAAGATGATTAAATCCTTCGATGGATATTATAATCAGCAATACAATGATGAACCTCAAGAACAGTGGTTAAGAAACATTAAGATTATTAGAGACAACTGTCAGGATAGAATGGAAATCAATAGTAGAATTCTATCAATTCCTCCTATGGTTCAGTATTTCGATTTAGTTGGTAGAGCTAAAGTAAAATCAAATACAAAGTTGCAGGAATATAAGACAGAAATTGAAAACAAGATTTACGAATATCTTGATAACCGAAATGGTTCTACTCAGAAGATTTATAAGTCAGATTTGATTAAGTTCTATAATGACCATGAAGATACTATTTCAGTAGACTTAGATTTAAAGGTATCAAGTATTATTCGTTCTGATGCAATTCAGTATCACTGGGAAAATCCAGAATTGACTGGAACATCTAATAAGTATGGTGTTGGATATTTGACACAAGATACTTCATTAGACTCCTTAGACCAATTTGACCATTCACCAGCTTTGGCTAATCAGGAATGGGGACCAAATTGGAGAAACGTAATTAGAGTCACAAAGAAGGATATGTATAACTCTCTATTAGATCCTCAGTCATTAGAAGGTTCAAGAGTTATTATCAATCTAACAAATATCCATGGTAAAACACAAAAGGAAGAAGAATACATTATCAAGATAGATAAGGTAATTGAAAAGAATGTTGGACAAGATGAAGCATATTATGAAATTTGTCCTCAAGATGCATTAGTCTTTGATTCAACATATACAGATACTTTGAAGATCTTGATTAACATTCCTAAGGAAAACGATTTCTTTAGTAAGTCTTCTTTCTCAACCTATAAGACNNACCTATAAGACAGATGAATATAAGTTGAGTCATGCACAAATTATAGGTATTGAAAGATTATTGAATAACTGGCTAAATCATGGTTTGACAATTGAAGAAGCTGATAGAGCAATTCCTCTTCCATATAAGGTATATGCAAATGAAACGGTCACACGTGAAGAAACCTATATGAGAAAAGGTTATGAATTGACCAACTATGAAAACACAATTTCAGAAAAGGCATTCTGGATGTATTTCGTTCCTATGATTATAAGAAAGTATTATTACAAGCATATTAAGGAAGATACATCTATGGATTCACCATGGTGGAAAGCAATCACAATTCTAATTCAAGATTTGTATTGCTTATGTAAGCCAGCATTCTGTGATAATATCTTGGATGAAGGAAATAACATTGTAAACTTCTCAATGTCAAATGAAGTTGCAGTTGTTAGAATTCAAGTTGAATATGGATATGATACAACAGGTTAATAGATGAATTACACAATTGATGAAAAATTCGAATTAAGTGGCTATACAGCAGTTATCAAAACAGACCAGAACCTTTCTGGTTTGCTTTCTGATAATTTCCTTATAACAATTCGTGATACGTTAACTAATGTGACTACTGAAATAGATCGTCATAACATTAATCAATATGGTGTAAGCGATACTACTTCAACTAATACCGATGAATGGGCACCAAGATCTTGTATTAAAAATGGTGGTTTATATGTTAACATAAATGGTAATACAATTACATATAAACAGACTATTCCTTGTGTAAGAAATTCAGATAGTGAAAGTATTGGTTTGAATACATCTGAAGTTAAGGTGTATTTCTATGATGAAAATTCTGATATAGAATTTTATAGTAAGACACTACCTTTATTCCAAAGAAGTATGCCTGAAAAAGTAGATGATACTGCAGATCCTATTCTAGAATCTACATCAGCTAGACCAGATTATGACTTCGATTATCGTCATGATGAAAATGCAACAGAATTAGCTACAATGTCTAAAGTATCAAAGAATTTCAATTATAATTCTGTTGGTAGTTTATATGTTAATAATGAATCTGGTATTATAAAGAAATATAATAAGAATGTTGTAGTAGATGAAATTCCTAATAAAACTCCTCAATATAAAACTTGTGTATCAGCTTNNTTCCAACATATAATTATGATCCTGATTCACAAGCTACAATTGAATTTTTCGGTTGTACTGCTAATTTGATTTATGCTAGAGTAGAGCAATGGTTAAATGATACAAGTTTTGCTAAGGGATATAGAGAAAATGTTGTAGGTCTAAATTTAGGTTTCATTAACCATGGTATTAAAGAAGTTATTTTCCAAAGAGTTTTAATTACATCTGCAATAGATGAAAATGATCCAACAGTAGTTCATTTTACTATTACAAACCCACATGATTCTGAACATCCATGTTATTTGAAACCTATGGCTTATATTGTTAAATTTGCAGATAAAGCTGTACAAGAAGATAGTAGTGAATTACGAGTAATTACTCCTTCTAACATTGTAGATAATTCAGAAGTAAATGGTACTATCACATTCGATATTACCGATATTGACCCTACTTGTCCATGGACTTATGTAGTTGATGCATGGATTGATACATCAATTGAAAATTATAATTCAACAGTAGTAAAAAATAAGACCATCTCAAGAGAAGGTCCTAAACAAAATCCTGATGCAATGAATGCTGGATTTAAACAGTTAACTNNGAATATATCTTAAATGAAGATGAAGTAGGTATTTTAAAATTCAAGATTCATAACCCAAACTGGAATAATTCTAAGTTCAAGCCAGAAGATTATAGAATTACTGTTGAAATTCCTGAATTAGGTGGAAAAATAAACGTCACTGAAGCAGTATTAAAATTAGATGAAAACAATCCTAATGGAGAATTTAAACCTATACCTGCTTATGACTCAACTGATAATGATACGCAATATGTATTCTATGTTTATAACATTGTTCTAAATCACGAAGTTCAAACATTTAATGGCTCTAGAATTAAAGTTAAAGTAAGTGTTAAAAATAAACAGAGCGAAAATTTCAAATGTGCATGGAACTTTGATGGATTTGAAAAAAATGTAGATATGCTATTAAGAGTACCTACAGTTAAAATTCCTGTAAAGATTTACACATGTGGTAAAGGTGGAACAGAAGACTGTAAGAAATATCAAGGTAAATCTCCATCTACAAAAGAAACAACAATTACACATGAGTTGAATGAAATTTATAATGCTAACAAAGAATTAGATACACAAGAATCTGAATACGGTTGGCAAGATTTTAAATTAGTCGACTCAAATAGTCATGACGTTAGAGCTACTGCAGATTATACAATTTTCGTTGAAGCAAACAATGAAAATGTCTGGAGAATTGATGTAAATGGATTTAATTGTACAGCAAGTGTAATTGATCCAACTTCATTTGTCTTAACTAATCTTGCATTAGATGAAACAACAGGTATTATTACATGGCAACTTACTGATATTGTTCCTGGAACAATAACAACTACATGTAATGCATATAGCTTAACATCTGAATATGACCCAGTATCTGTTAAATGGACTTCAAAGAAATTTATTCCTGATGATTGGGATTTCTTTAAAGATTTCACTGTATTCACTCAATCTAAATTGAGTCTATTAGGTGCATACGTTGGTGTTAAGTCATTGTATTGTACTGCTCTTGAAGCAACTAACAATGCATTCATCGATAACTCATGGGTAGATCCAGAAACTGGAGAACGTTCACGCATCTATGTAGATGGTGATAGTGATGATTTATTTGATGGACAATATAAAATTAAGTTAATTACAAAAACAAATAGATACCCATCTGATTCATTCAGTGAATTTATGGGTGATAAGTGGACTGATGGTGGTGATAACAAATATAAAAAAGATGGTGACTATTGTACAGGTCAGGCTGGTAATATAATATATTATTCAAAAGATGCACATGACTCATTTGCAATTGCTTCTAAAACCAAAACTGCACAAACATTCCCATATAGTCAACGTGTTGTTGCAACAGAAGCAACTAATATAATTTTTGCTGATGTCGCTGCAAATTCTGGAGAAATTGATATTTCAGATGCAATTCCAGTAATTAATAAAGATCCAGGTAATATACCAAGATTAAATTATAATTATGACAATCCAACTATATTACCAGAAATTACAGGTAATTATACATTTGATGCAAATGGTGGTACACAAGTATTTGATAGATTAAAAACAACTAATGGTCAAACTGTTAGACCAAATGATCCTAATGCATTTATTATAACATTTAAACCAGGTGAATATGTATTCGATAATATAAATATTGGTAATGATGTATTTATCTATATTGACTGTGATGGAAGTAAAGGTGAATATGTAAGACTTGTAGTTAGAAATAAAGCATCATTTGGTGCAAGATTAGCTATTCAAAACGTTAACAATGATTTCATGACATTCATGGTATATAGTGATTATGAATCAAATGGTGATGACGATAATGCTATCTTCTTTGAAGCAGGTAGAAACCAATATATTAATGATAAATTTAATTATGGTGTTCTTGTAGCTCCTCGTGGAAAAGTTCATTTTGCAAATGGTGAAAACTTCTGGAGTGGTGCTATTTGGGCAAAGAGTCTATCACTTTCAAATGGTGTAGCATTTATCGGTAGAGGAGACTTCGCATAATGGCAGGCGTGACAACTGAGATTAACAATTATAAT
>LXOW01234143.1_pt1 | contig 12475 bp, 10 predicted proteins | sample 1368591 | NCBI WGS metagenome assembly LXOW01 (sample SAMN04884650, study PRJNA319009) | bovine gut metagenome | isolation source: Cow rumen | host: Bos taurus | place: Italy: Legnaro (PD) | collected 2014-07-09
AAGCAGATCCTGCGGCACGGAATCTCCGTGTTTCTGACCGTCCGTACCTGCTATAAGGCGTATATTGCCCCAGTATGCGTCCAGTTTCCGTTCCTCGTACGGAAATGGGATTGCGAATGTTCTGGAAATCTTTCCATTGCATATATGGAACATCGTTTTTTTGAAAAGCTGGGCAAAGACAAACAGCTGCGAGGCAAAAAGAACATCCCCCCCAAAAAAGAACGTCATGTCCTGATATCTTTCCGAAATATCAATCGCGGCAAATACGAGATTGCGTTCAGCGGTTTCCACATCGGGACTGGCTATTTCCCTTATTTCCGCCGGAATACCGCTATTCAGAGCGTCCTGTCTTATTTCCTGGGCTATTGGCATATATTCATTTCTGACCAGAATGATCATCTTGCCGTATTCCCTGTTTTCAAGTTCCCTTATTTTTGAAATTATCGAGGATATGCCGCCGTCGTTTTTTTCCTTTATGTCCGGGCCGGCTACAAGCACAACCGCATTGTTCTCATTGCTGTGTACTGCATACGGCTTTTCTTCCCCGTCCTTGAAGAAGGAGAAATCCCCGCTTTTTTTTGAAAGATTATATGATTCAGGCAGAATTTTCCGTATATTCTCATTGCCATCGGGTACAAGTACGCATTTATAGCCGCCTTTGCTTATGAATCCTTCCAATGTGCGGCACGACGGGGAACCTATAAGATCGCAGGCTATCGTCTTGCAGTGGCCTTCCTCCGGCAAGGAAGCATACTGTTTCAGACTTTCGGGCAATGACAGTCCCAGATACACTGCGACGGCGGCACTGTTGCCCTTTGCCATTGAGAACAGCTTGTGCGAGAACTGTCTCACGTCGGAAAAATCCGCTCCGGGGACAACAAATATGCGGAAACCGCAATTCGCGTCGCGGTAAAGTTCCGCAGGCTGTATTCCTCGTCGCAGATATGCACTCGCATAATTTAACTTAAGATCCTTGTCCTCATAAAGACGCAGATATTCCCTTGCCGCCTCTCCGACGGGGCAGATCTTTATATCCTGTGGTACAATTCCATTGTCCTGCAATCTGTTCAGGGATTTTATGACCAGTGGTATATCCTTGTCCTCTGCGGCAACAAAGAACAGTCCAAGACTGGATCTTGCCTTCCTGATCTCGTCGGCAAGTACATTGTATGAGACGGCCGCCTCATCTTCAACATTGAAACGGTCTTTCTCCGGCACATCAAGGACAAGGATGTCCGATTTTTCCTGTCTGACTGGACTTATCAGATAGGAAAGCAGTTCCGGGACAGGGTTTCCGCATGATATTAGTACGGAATTGCCCTCCCTGCTTATTCGGGCGGACGCAGAGCCAAAAGCCGCCCCATCCTGAAAGAACTCCAGTGATATGTTTCCGGCCTGCACGGTATTACCGTATTCGCATGGAATGAATCTGTCAGGCATTGAGAGCAATGTCTTTGCCTCATTCCTGCGTCCTGCGGCAGATTCCTGCTCCGCCTGCACGTTTATATAATTCCTGACGGCGGAAAACGTATCTTTCGCAATGTATACTGTCATTTCTGGCAGTCTTTTAAGCATTTCCACGATTATGCCGCCGTACTGATACGGGCCGGTTATAAGCATGACTGGCAATTTTGCCTTTTCCCTGGCTATTGCCGACGCACAACATTCGGCAGCGGCCTGCGGATTCCTATTCTCGGCAATGCTGTTGCCCAGTATAAGCACCTCGCCGGAAAATTCCATTGTCTTCCAGGAAATTTCCCCACTGTTCCGCACGACGATCTTCAAATCCATGTCCTGAATCATAAAACCTGCCCCATTTACGGATATTCTTACAAATTACTGTACGTCCAAAGTGAAAATGAACTTCTGCCAGGGAGACATGTCAAGCCTGAGTCCGCCTTTGAGTGATTCCGGGGAGAATTCAAAAATCCTGTCCGAAAGCTCCTCTTTTACAGGGGTCTTGTCGCCTTCCGGCCTTATCTTGAAATCCACAATGCCGGAGGAGGCGTTGGGAGAATAATTCACAACGACCAGCTTGACAGTGCGGAACTGAGCCCATTTCCACGCAAGGATATTGGTATTGCTCATATTGTCCTTGGAAACCTTCTCAACGTGCAGCAATGACCATTCACCGCCGTGGAAGGCAGGATGGTTGTTTATTTTGAGCAGCTTCTCGTAAAATGCGACAACCTCCGGGTCTGGCACATACTGATACGGCTCAATCATCTGAAGCGGTGCCTTTACGCTGCCACCCATAAGCTGGCTGTCCATATAAAGCCTCATTCCGCGTACCGTGGAAAACACCGTGGCGGCAGCCATTGCCTTTTCCTTGCCGAAAACCTGCAAAGACGGCTTCTCATGATGATTGTCAATAAAGCGGGCAGAACGTTTCTGATACAGCTTTTCCGCACGCAGATGACCATAAATCTCCAACGGAGGATATGAAAGCAGCCTGTCGTAGGTTATCTTGTCATAGGTATAGTCAAAGCCCATTTCCTGCAAACGCCATTCCAATCCCCAGTAAACCTCGGCAAGGAAAACGAAGTTCGGATATTTTTCCTTTACGGCCTTTATCGCATCTGCCCAGAACTCGCTCTGCGGAGCATTGTAGCCCTGCTGGCGTAGCATCTTGCCCCATATCTTTTCCTGAATATCGTTTAAGGAAAGCATTACCATGTCGCAGCGGACACAGTCCGCACTGTCAGCAATACGCATGAGTGCCTCCAGCATCTCGCGGTGTGTGTCCTTGTTGAAATAGTTAAGCTGGGCAGTGTCCTTCCATGCCGGAAAGTTAGGATCGCGTCCATAAGCTATGTACAGCTTCTTGCCGTCCTTTTCCGTCTCAAAGAACCAGTCCGGATGTTCCTTGTAATCCTGCTCAGTACCCTGTATAAAACATTCCGGGTGTTCCCTGACATAAGGAGCGTCCTTTGCCGTGTGATTGGAAACAATGTCAAGCATGAGCTTCATTCCCATGCCGTTGAGCTTCTCGCGTGTGTCCTTCAATTCCCATTCAAAGCCAAGATCAGGATTGAGGTAATAAAGATAAATTGAATATGGCGATGAGCCAAGAGCCTCCGGGCCAAAGCCTGGCGGCAGCTCCCTTACCGCCTGCAACAGGGCAGGATCCTGCCGGGAAATGCGTTCCGATTCGGGGCTGGGCTGCCATACGCCCATTAGCCACACTATGTCAAAACCCTGTTTTTTCAGTTTTAGCCATTCCTCGTCCGGAATAGCCGACAATGTCATCTCAGGCAGGCTGTATTTTTCCCTGAGCATTTTAAGCCACAATCTGGTGTTTATACCTATGATATGAGGATTTGACCTAAGCATTTTCCCTGCTCCTTTTTCTAATATTTCGTAATATTATATAAAAAAGACAAAGGAATGTGAAGAAGAAAACAAAAAAAAGAACCGGACAGTGTTGCTGCCCGGCTGTTTTTTTATTTGTTTCCTTTTGCCCGGTTATGCGTTTTGCATAACATCTGACAGTTTTTTATATCTGTGGCTCCGCCTTTGCTCCATGCTTCCACATGGTCAGCATCCATTTCCTTTAATGCCCATATTTTTGTTCTGTTGCTGGAATTTTCCAAAACGCAATGAGGACAGTTGGATATGCCTTTTGCCTTTGCTTCCTGTGTCTGCCTCTCATATACTGTTTTTTTATCGTGTTCATCAAAAATACGTATTTCAAGCAGTTTGGAATCCTTGCAGCCACCAAGTATGTATTCAAAAATTCCTTTTTTGTTCCTTACAAATTCATCGGAGTATAGTTGCCTTACCTTTTGAGCAATCGCTTCAATATCGTAAGAATTATTATGATATTTTTCGTAAAAACTTCCCCATTCCAATCCCTGCATTTCAGGTTTAACATCTTTAAACAAACTGTCAGCCCACTCAATAACAGATACAAAATAAGACTTTAATTCTTCAATATTATCATCTTTTCTATGGTCAGACATGTATTTTTCAATCTTGCCGAAACTTACCCACTTTAGAGCAACTTCAAGAATATCCTGTCTGGAGGGATCTCCTTTAACAAACGCAGACCACATTTGCATTTTAGGATTTTTTTTATTGCTAAAAACACTTTTTGCAAGGGTAACAAAAGGACCTGAATACACGGCATTCAAAATTTCTTGGAATTTAAGAGCTATACCTTCGGTATTTATTATTTTAAACCACTCTTTTATTTCGGTTTCAGTGCCTTCACATATATAAACAAGAATTTTTGTTTGCAATATTTTTATTTTTAAATCCTCTGGTAATCCCGAAAATGTTTCTTCAATACCGTTAACTTTAATCGAAAATCTGTTAGATAAAAAACGGCCTATGCTAGTTATGCGCTGTTGGCCATCCAAAACTTCATATTGTCCAGTAGCAGTTTTATTAAAATAAATAAGTCCTAAAGGATAACCCTTTAATATTGAATCTATGACAGGTGCTTCCTTTTTCTTGATTGCATAAATAAAATGTCTTTGATATTCTGGCTGTATTGTAAGAGTTCCCGATAGTCCAAACAACCCTTTCTCTTCAAGTTCATTGTATGTAAAACCCTTGCATATTTCTTCCACAGAAAATTCTCTAAGTTCTGTTTTCATGTTAAACTCCCTTAAATTTTATTAATATTTCAGTAAACTGACTTTTNNCTTCTGCGGTTTAAATCACTATAATTTAAAGCATCTTTTTTTGTATATTCTTTTGTTTTTATACCCCATTCATTTCCCCTGTCTGTTATTCCAAGTATTACAAATTGATCCGGGCAATATTTCTCAAAAAAACTTATTGGAACAGCCATAATTTCCATACAATCAGACGGTATTGAATCAAAAAAAGGAACTCTTATGGCATTATAATTGTCATACTTTTCATATACACAATACCACTTTTCATGATTACGATGTTTTGAATATTTCAAATTCTCTTCTTTGCTCATAAAAGAAGATTTCTCATGCCTACGTCCATGATCAATATTTGTAAACCAGCAAGTATTGCCATGTTTCTGATACCTTATGCCATCTATTATTTTTACATTTTTTCCTTCTATATAGTCAGGAACAACAAAAAGTTGTGGCAGAGAAGTCCCAAGCCAAATTTTATTATCTTTCATTAAAGGAAAAATATTTTTGTATGAAATATTGTTTTCACTTCCTATTATTAGAAATTGCTTTTTGGCTTCTAAAATCCAATCAAAAAAATCAATAAACAAAGAAAATGGAGGATTCGTAATGATAAAATCAGCTTCATCACGCAAATTTTTTACCTCTTCACTGCGAAAGTCCCCATCACCTTTTAAATATTTCCATGTAATATCAGACAAGTTAACCCGGACATTCTTATCATTATTTCTTTCAAGTATGAAAATTTTACCGTTTTTACTGCTTTTGATTTCATCAAAATTAGGTGATTCTTTTTCAAATAAAGTTGGCTGATAATTACATCTTCTTTTTTTGCTATCAAAGGCATAACTTGTGCTTATCAATTTTTTCAAGCATAATCTCTGGAAATTCTGTGCAAAGAATTTGGTAAAGTTGCTCCATTCCGGGTCATCGCAGGGTAAAAGTATTGTTTTATCCCTAAATACATCAGGGTTATAATCCAAGTAGGCATTTATTTCTTTCTCAATATCGGCATACTGCGTATAAAACTCGTCATTCTTTTCCTTTCTTGCCTTCCTTAAATTTTTGTTGTCAGACATAAAAATTCCTTAATATTAGGCAAGTCTTACGACGAGNNCGCCAGCTTGCCAAAATTTTTACAAGCCGCATATCCGAGGCCTGTAAGGCAAGGATAGCATATCCGAGGCAAGTTTCCGGCGGAGCCGGAAGTTCTAATTTTGGTTAAACATCTGCCCTAAACCAAGCGGTTTACCGGCCTGCTACGCAGTCGGGTTTTCCTGTTCTGCGATTGGCAAGCTGGAAAAAATCGTGCATATACCTTTTATGCACGATTTTTTCTTTGCTGGATTTTGTGAGATGCTGAAACAAGTTCAGCATGATGAAATAAAGGAAACTTCCACAAGAGGTGAGTGAATGGAAAAGTATTTGTGCTACTCTTTAGGTACATATACTTTTTTTATAGTATATAGTAAAAGACAAATGCCCCCTCGCCCCTTGCGGTGAATCCCGTCCCTTTAGGGCAAAAACGACACGATGTGTCGTTTTTAGGGATGCAAGGCACGAAGTTGCTCGCATGCATGCGGCGTAGTGCTATTCAAAAAAAACGGTAGCACAAGGGCGGAAGAAGGGGGCCGCTATGGGGGTGCGGGGAATAAACACCTAAAAACTCAGACAAAGGTTNNGGATAGGAAGTAAAAAAATTTTAAGGAAGGCAATATAGAATGTCGACAAAAGAATATGTAGATAAGGTAATTGCTGAAGTAAAAGCCAAAACAGCAGGCGAGACAGAATTCCATCAGGCCATGGAAGAAGTTCTGAACACGCTTGTTCCTTATCTTGAAAAGCATCCTGAAATGATCAAGGCCAAAATCCTTGAGAGAATCACAGAGCCAGAAAGAACAGTAATGTTCCGCGTTCCGTGGGTGGACGACAAGGGCGAAGTGCAGGTAAACCGCGGATATCGTGTTGAATTTAACAGCGCGATAGGGCCCTACAAGGGCGGGCTCCGCTTTGCCAAGCAGGTAACCCTCGGCACACTCAAATTCCTGGGCTTCGAGCAGATCTTCAAGAACTCCCTCACCAGCCTGCCAATGGGCGGCGGAAAGGGCGGCTCCGACTTTGACCCGGTTGGCAAGAGCGATGCCGAAGTGATGCGCTTCTGCCAGAGCTTTATGACAGAGCTTTGCAAATATATCGGACCGAACACTGACGTTCCCGCAGGAGACCTCGGAGTTGGCGGTCGCGAAATTGGCTACATGTTCGGCCAGTACAAGAGAATACGCAATGAGTTCACCGGCGTTCTCACTGGCAAGGGACATGAATGGGGCGGCAGCCTCATACGCCCGGAAGCCACAGGCTACGGCGCGGTGTATTTCCTCTGCGAAATGCTCAAAGCCAAGGGCGACACCATCAAGGGCAAGACCATAGCCATTTCCGGCTTCGGCAACGTGTCCTGGGGTACTGCGAAGAAAGCCGTGGAACTCGGCGCGAAGGTTGTCACAATCTCCGGACCTGACGGCTATATATACGATCCCGAAGGCCTCAACGAAGAGAAAGTCGCATATCTGCTTGAACTGCGCGGCAGCGGCAAGAATATTGCCAAACCGTATGCGGACAAATTCCCCGGCAGCAAGTTCATAGCTGGAAAGAAACCGTGGGAAGTGAAATGCGATATTGCCATGACCTGCGCCCTCCAGAACGAGCTCAAAGGCGAGGATGCGAANNATTGAGATGTTCCACAAGGCAAACATACCGTTTGCCCCCGGAAAGGCTGCAAATGCCGGTGGCGTTGCCACATCTGGCCTTGAAATGGCACAGAACGGTGAGCATCTGTACTGGACAGCAGAAGAAGTTGATTCACAGCTTCACAAGATCATGATCAACATCCATGATGCCTGCCTCAGTGCCGCAAAGGAAGTTGGCCAGGAAGGCAACTATCAGGTCGGCGCGAACATTGCGGGATTCCGCAAGGTAGCAAAGGCCATGATGGATCAGGGCATTGTGTAATCACAAACCTTGTACAAGGNNGGTCTTTGTTTTGCCTAATCTTGAAGAACAATGCCTTTATTTATAAAATATTTATTATACAGGAGGCTTTATGGCCAGCGAATACAGTTTTGACGTGGTTTCCAAGGTTGATGGCAACATTGTTGACGAGGCAATTGCCATAGCCATGAAGGAAATAACAAACAGATACGATTTCAGAGGTTCAAATTCGGATATAAGATATGACAAGAAGGCAAATGTCATAACGATGGTTTCTTCCGACGAGTACAAGATAAAGGCATTGTATGATGTACTTCTTACGAAACTTGCAAAGAGGAATCTTCCACTGAAGAATTTCAAGCCGCAGAAGATAGAAAACTCGCTCGGCGGAAATGTCAAGCAGAATGTTTCCGTGCAGCAGGGAATACCACAGGACAAGGCCAAGGAAATGATAAAGGCCGTAAAGGAAAAGAAATTCAAGGCGAACATTTCCATACAGGGAGATGCCCTGCGTGTCACATCAAAAAGCAAGGATGAATTGCAGAACATAATGTCATTCCTGCGAGGCGGAGACTACGGTCTTGCCGTACAGTTTGACAATTTCAGATAAATGAAGACGCTTTTTACTGGTATCAGGCAGCTGCTTACTTTTGCCGGGGAAAACGCTCCCAGGGCCGGAAAGGCACAGAGGGAGATTGGCCTTGTTGAAAATGCCGCCGTACTTGCGGAGGACGGCATAATCAGGGCCGCCGGGAAAATGCAGGACATAGAGGCCCTGCCGGAATCCGTCGGTGCTGACAGGATTGAGACCGGCTGGGTATGCCTGCCGGCCTTTACAGACAGCCATACACATTCCGTATTCGCGGAGGCACGTCTGAAGGACTTCTCAATGCGTACCGCCGGAGCGTCGTACGCGGAGATAAGGCAGGCCGGCGGCGGAATAAACAGCAGCATTGGAGCTGTCCGTCGGGCAACGCGGTCGGAACTGGAACAGGGACTGCTAAAATGGGCAGGACTGTTCCTGGAATCTGGCACTGGAACGATTGAATGTAAAAGCGGATACGGTCTTGACCGTGATTCGGAAATAAGGATACTGGAGGCAATATCCGCCGCCGGGAAAAAGACGGATCTGAACATAGTACCGACATTGCTTGCCGCACACAGCATTCCGCCGGAATTTGCTGGTCGTCCCGACGAGTATCTTGACTATATTGAGAAAGAGATCTTCCCAGTCGTACAGGAGCGAAGGCTGGCAGTTTTTGCGGACATTTTCTGCGAAAAAGGCTATTTCACGCCAGAGCATACAAGACGGTATCTGGAATCGGCAAAAAAATACGGTCTTCTGCCAAAAGCCCATACGGAACAGATGTGCAGAAGCGGAGGCACTGTCGCGGCTGCCCAATGCGGGGCGATAAGCGTTGACCACACGGATTACTGTGCCGCCGAGGATATGTCAGCAATGAGGCAGAGCGGAACAATAGCTACGATACTGCCAACCTCAAATTACTTCCTGGGATTGAGAAAATATCCGCCTGCCAGGGAATATATCGCCATGGGTGTTCCCGTCGCACTTGCAACGGATTTCAATCCTGGGACTTCGCCGTGCCACAATATGCAGTTTGCCATATCCTGCGCATGTATAAATTGCGGAATGACACCTGAAGAGGCCTTATGTGCGGCGACGATAAACGGAGCAAAGGCACTGCGTCTGAATGACCGTGGAATGATAGTCCCCGGAATGAGGGCGGATCTGACATTCCTTGACTGCGACGATTATCGCGAGCTGGCATACTATTTCGGAGGAAATATGTGTTCCATCACGGTGATAGGCGGCAAAATCGCATACAGAAAGGCGGCATGATATGAAACTGATTCTTTTTGACTTGGACGGAACACTGATCAAGGCTGGACATCCCGGTAGCAGGGCCTTGAACTATGCCATACTTCACATAACCGGGCAGGAAGAGATATGCTCCAAGGTTGACATAAACGGAACTACGGACAAGATGAATTTCACCGAGGCATACCGTGTGGCAACAGGAAATATGCCCGACGAGGATCAGATCAGGGAAATTACGGACAGGTATCTTGCCCGTCTGCCGCACGAGGTTGAGTATTCCGTCAAGAACGGCCAATACGAGGTCGTGAAAGGGGCGGAGGCCTTTCTGAAAATGCTTTCATCCAGAAAGGATGTCCTTGTAGGACTAGGCACAGGAAACATTGAACGAGGAGCATTTATAAAGCTAGGCCCGTCTGGTCTTGGACGGTACTTTCCTTACGGCGGATACGGCGAGGATTCGCATGACAGGGCGAGAATGTTGAAGACAGGAGTCACCAGAGGCTGCTATCTTGCGGACATAAGCCCTGCCTCCGCCGAGGTTTACATTATCGGGGACACACACAAGGACATTCTGGCCGCAAGGGCAAACGGATATCATTGTGCCATAGTCTCGGATGGTTTTGGCAACAGCGAGAAAATACAGCAGGCAAAGCCTGATTTCATTCAGCCTGATTATACAAACACAAAGGCATGGCTGGAATGGCTGGGACTGGTATAAAATTAGCAGTTAGCAGTGATGAGCAATTAGCAATTGAGGAAAATTCCTCATATCGTCATTGCGAGGAGCTTTAGCGACGAAGCAATCTTTTGTTGTATGGAAAAAATAGGAGTTCCTGAATCAGATTGCTTCGCTACCGCTCGCAATGACGTATAAAAAAAGTTACCGATCGGTCACATGAGCAATTTAGAAAAAAAGAGGTAAAAATGGCAAAAATAAAACCGGAAGACACACTCACAGGCAAGGACATCAAGGAAATACCAGATCTTCTTGAGGATTTTTCAAGAAGAGTGCCGGAAATGAAAAAGAATTTCATAAGGCCTGACAGCCGGATTCTTTATTTTCTCGGCAGAGGCTCTTCCAGCAATGCGACATTGTTCGCCAAATACATTTTTGAGGAATACACAGGAACAATATGCAGCTTTGTGCGTCCCCATTCCATATTTGAGGCCAGACAGCCTCTTAATTTCAAGAACTCCGCCGTATGGGCCTATTCGCAATCCGGAAAAAGCCCGGACATCGTGGAATGTCTGAAAAAACTGATTTCCTGGGGTGCGGAAGGCGTAGCCGTCACAAATGAGGCTGATCTGTCAAAAAACCCTCTCGCACAGACGGCAGGCAGGCATATACTGCTTTCAAAATCGCCGGAACTGCCAGTAGCGGCGACAAAGAGTTTTATCCTGCAACTTTGGACGGCTCTTTGGGTCGCACATTGCTGGAGCGGCTGCTTTGACGAGGATTACTTCAAGGAAACCATAGATATAATCCGGGAAGCCGTTGGAATGGACTTTTCACTGGTCGGACGGGATTATCTGGAAAACCTTCTCAATGCCGGAATGATAGGCTTTGTCGGGCGAGGCACATACAATGCCGTGGCTGCCGATTCCGCATTGAAATTCCGTGAGATGTGCCGCAGCCATGCCGTAGGCTATTCGGCGGCTGACTTTCTGCATGGTCCTGTCGGAGCGTATAGCGAAAAGGATTTCGTATTCCTGCTAAGCCCCCATGCGGAGCTTGCCGAGGATCTTATGCGTGTAAGACAGGCTCTGGATCTGCGTGGGGTAAAATACGCGGTACTGCACGAGCCAAAGGGCAAATCCCCATTCACCAGGCTTGTGATGGATATACGGCTGAAAATAACGGCAATAAACCTGTCCCTGGCAAAAGGACTTAATCCCGATGCACCAAAGGGACTGGCAAAAGTGACGGAAACGATGTAGGAACTATCGCCGACTTAAATTAAAAAAATCCCCTGTTCAATCACAGGGGATTTTTATTATGCGTTTTCGTCCATTGCTTCTATTAGGAAGCTGACAGGACGGAAGCCGTCATTGCAGGAAATCATCGCGCTGCGGGGATTTTTCATCCAGCCGTCATAGAAATTGCTGCCTCCGTGGGATAATGCCAGCACGAAGGGAGAAAGCGTGTCCCATGCACTTTCGCAAAAGCCCTCCGGCCTACGCCATCCATTAGCGATGAAAATCTGGCCTTCCTTCATTCCGCAGGCATGGCTTATGGGATTTTCATACTTCGCCATCAGATCACTGTATTCAGTTATGCGTATGACCGTGATTCTGCATTTCTTCATTACTAGCCACCGGACACTGGGGGAAAAATATTGAGAATGTCGTTTTCCTTTATTTTTACCGTGTCTAATTTGCGGTTGTCCAGTATCTCGGAATTGAGCGTAAGCACAAAATGCTGATTGACGTTGCCCTCGTCATTTATAAGAATCTCGTCAACGTCAGGTTTTTTGTACTCACGCAGGGCTTCAATCAGATCCTTGACAGTCTCGCCCTCCAGCATCAGCTTTGACACGCCGAGCTTTTTTCTTAATGTTGTAAACAGCATAACCGTTATCTTTGCCATCAGAGTTTCTCCAGTATATCCTTCGCAAGTTGTGTCAATGTCGCATCCCTTGCCCCCATTACACATACAATGTCGCCGGGAGCGGCCTTTGAGGCGATTATTCCAGGTATTTCCGTCCTGTCCGGGCAGAAAATGGCGTTTTTTCCAGCTTTTTTTACATCATTGATAAGATCCTCGGAGGAAATTGTCTTGTTCACCGTTCCACCGGCATAATAAATTTCCGGCATTAAAAGCAGGTCATCCTTGCCAAGACCGCCAGCAAGGCTAGCAACCAGTTCCGTACGCAGATTCCTTGTCGGCGTGAATCCATGCGGCTGATACACGGCAAAGACCCTTTTTCCTGCGGACTTCAATGCCGACAATGCGGCGGCCAGCTTGGCCGGATTGTGGGCAAAGTCGTCTATCACCCGAATTCCTGTCTCTTCTCGCCGATCAGGGCAAACC
>LXOW01186390.1_pt1 | contig 12474 bp, 10 predicted proteins | sample 1368591 | NCBI WGS metagenome assembly LXOW01 (sample SAMN04884650, study PRJNA319009) | bovine gut metagenome | isolation source: Cow rumen | host: Bos taurus | place: Italy: Legnaro (PD) | collected 2014-07-09
GATTTGAAAATTTTTTTGCAGAAAACGTGCATATTATTGGACAGAGCGATATAAATAACGTTCTAATAAAAAATCTTATTATTGCTTTTTTATCTTTGTGCTTTTTGCTTATTAATATTGAAACAAATGAAAAAAACGCATAATGCAGTAAGTGGCATATGACGAAAGCGAAAAATATTGTTTCTGTTGATGTATTTAGGCATTTTAAGCATATAAGAAAAAAAATAGCTAATATTATAATTTTTTTTGTAAGTGTGCATATTATTTCCGACGCTTTAATTTTTGATAATAAATCAAATGTGATAGAGGTTAATACGTAACCAAAAAATAAAAAATATAAAAAAAATTTTACTGTTTCAAAGTTAATACTAGGCGATCCAGAATACGAGGTTGTAACAGACATTATGTTGCCTTTTGAAGCCACTAAAACATCGTTTGTAATACTTATTGTTTTAGGGAATATTGATTCGTAGATGAAAAGTATTAATTTATCTAAGTTCAAAATTTTTTCCTGTTTGCTTTATTTACTGGTTTTTAACATAAAGATGTTCTAAATCAGCATTTATACCTATAACTTTTTCTAAAGTATTTTCTAAATCGTTGTTTTTAACAGATTTGATGCAAGGCACATATTCTCTTGAAAAACCTGTTAAATATCCGTCTTCGTAAGTTTCCCACAAAACTTGTAGCTCTTTTCCGATGAATTTTTCGTGAAATTCTTTGGCGTATTTTTTCCAAATTGTTTCGACCATATCGGAACGCTTTGCTTTTGTGGCATTGTCAATTTGGTTTGGCATTGTTGCGGCTGGCGTGCCTTCTCTTGGAGAAAATTTGAAAATATGCATCCTTGAAAACTTAACTTTATGTAAAAATTCAAGGGTTTCATTAAACAATTCTTCGGTTTCTCCAGGGAAACCAACCATTAAGTCTGTTGTTATTGCGGCATTAGGAAGTTTTTTTCTTATTTTGCTGACTACTGCATAAAACTCGTCGGTAGAGTAGGGGCGCCGCATTGCTTTTAATATGGAGTCGCTTCCTGACTGCAATGGCAAATGAAAATTATGGCAACATTTAGAGGAATTTGCGATAAATTCTATAAGGTCGTCATGAACTTCTACAGACTCAATCGAGCCAAGTCTTATTCTTTCTATTTTGTCTATTTTTTCAAGTTTTTCTAATAATGGAACAAGAGAAGGTTTGAAATGGCCTAAATGAATACCCGACAAAACTATTTCCTTATGACCATCGTTGGCTAATTCCTCAGCTTCTTTTACTGCGTCGTTTATATCTCTTGACCATTCAGGGCCTCGCAAGCGAGAGGTAAGACAATATGAGCAGAATTGCGAGCAACCGTCTTGAATTTTTAAGTAAGCTCTTGTTTTTTCGCTTACGTGAGCGACTCTAATTGCATGATTAACAGGTCTAATGTCTAAGCTAAGAGCAGAAATCATCTGATTGATGTTTTCTTCATCGTTTTGAGGAAGAAGCCAGTCCAGTTCGGGAATGACTTCGCCAGTTTTTTTTATTCTTCTGGCTTCGCAACCTGCAAGAACAACTTTTACTTCTGGGTTATTGCGTTTTATTGAACGTATAAGCTGATGAGCTTTTTGCGCTGCTCTTCCTGTAACCGAGCAACCGTTTACTATGAATATTTCCGGAGAAACTTCGTTTCTTTCTATGCCAAGGCTTAACAGTTTTTCGGCTAGTCTGTCGCCGTCATACTGGCTTACTCTGCAACCCAAGGATTTTATATTAAAAGTTGTCATTGTTTTACTCGCTGTTAAAATATAAAGCGATAATATCACGAAAAAACAGTTAGGGCAAATATTTGCCCTAACTTATAAACTGCAATTTTATTATCTTACAAAGTTTGTGGAAATTCTTTTTTCCTTTTTTGGTAAGCCAAACCTTTCTTTTGCATCTTTTATGGCTTTTATGAGGAAAGACATGTTTCTAGCTAAGGTTCTCATTTGTTGCAAACCTTCGCCGTCTTCTTTTGCTTCTCCTATGTTTGTTCCATGAACTCCGTTCCAGTATTGGCCTGTGGCTATTGGCATCCCAGAAATTGCGAAGAATTTGTTCAATTCATCGTAAGTTGAAGTTAAACCGCCTCTTCTTGCTACGGAAATTCCAGCACCTACTTTCATTGTTTTGTCAAACTTTGTGCTCATAAACAATCTAGCGAGAAACGAAAGCATTGTTCCATTGGCGGAAGCATAGTAAACGGGAGTGCCTACTACAAGGCCGTCTGCCTGTTCAAATTTTGGGGCAACTTCGTTTACTATATCGTCAATAACGCATTTGCCAGTTTCACCGCATTTATAGCAGGCAATGCAACCTCTTATGTCTTTCATGCCAATTTGTATAGTTTCGGTTTCTATGCCTTCTTCTTTAAATACTTTTTCCATTTCGCTTAAAGCGATAGAAGTATTGCCGTTTGGACGAGGGCTTCCGTTTATCATAAGAACTTTCATATTGTTTTTCCTTTCGGTATCGTTATTTTCTTTAAGTATGTTTGCTAAAGCTTCGTTGCCAAGCAGTGGAGTTAAAGTGGCAACTGTGGCTAAGCTTTTTATAAATTCTCTTCTGTTCATTTTATTCATTTATTTTTTTCAATTACGTATTTTCTATTTTTATTCGCTCCTAAAGCGATTAAATAGCCTTCATCAATCAATTCTTTAAGATAATCTCTGGTTCTTGATGGGCTGAGCTTTAATAAATCTGATATTTCTGCAGTTTTTGCGGAGCCTTTCTCTTTTATATAATTTATTATCGCCTGTTTTTTATCGCCGATTTTTTGATTTNNTCAAATTCGTATAAGCACATATATATATTGGCCTTAAAGTATTACGGAATCAATTATTTCTTTTTCGTAACCAGTAATATCAATGATCTGTTCTTTTGTATAGCCTTTTGATAAAAGTCTTTCTACTGTTTTTTTATAGCCAGCTATCTCGCCATTTTTATAGCCAGCTATTTCGCCATTTTTGTAACCGTCATTAAAAGTAATTTTATCATGTTTTTCTTGGTCAAATTCATACAAGCACACCTTATGCACCTCCGATCTGGATTTTTTAAGTATATCTTCAAGGAAACCTTCTTTAATACATTCCTCAACGGCTTTTTCAAAGCCAGCTTCAAAAGTTCCTAATTCTTTGGTATATTTCCTAACTTTATATACAAACATAGAATAGTCTTTTAAAGCTTTGCATTTATTCATAAGTTCCTGACTGTGCCCTACGTTTATGTTTATCATAGTGGCTGTCCATTCAAATCCATTTGTTTTGTCTTTATGCTTAAATGCGTCAGACAGTCTTAAAGTCATTTTATCTTCTACGTTTTTGTCTGTTCCGTTGTATAATACCACGTATTGCGGCGTAGGAATTTTGATTAGCTTGTTGCTGTATATGTCTATGTCTGTTAGGCTATCTACATAGCCGTGATATAACGAAGCAAAATAGAAGAAACCACGCAACGGCATGTTGGGGTTATATGTGCTTTGGTGCTCGAACAAAGCCATTCTTGCGTCTATTATGCATGAAACGTCGTTTTTCATGTTCATGTAAATGGCTTTTTCAAGCGTATTTATTGTAAGTTCTTCTAAATTGTCATAATTATTGCCAGTTATAGCATTGTATAACTCTAACAAGTTGCGTTTGTTTTCCTCTTTTCCAAACACAAGTTGAAAAAGCGTATCTTTGTGATTACCATTTATTTTGGGTTGTTCTTGATTGCTCATATTACAATTATAAAGGTTTTTATGTGCTTTTACAAGTTGATTGAGTTTTGTGACAATAGTTTTATTCTTAATACAGCAGTTTACCTGTTTTGCAAGCATTATAAAACTCTATAATAAAAGTAATTGATCTAAGCNNCTTTTATGCTGTATTTCAATGAGCTTATTCCAGACTATAAGGTCTTTTCCTTTTAGAACGGATGAAGCATCTTGCTTTCTTTGTATGAAATGCCCAGTTTCAAGGTAATATACATTTTGAAATATGAAAAATACTTCTTTTATTATTTCTGGCAAACCTTTGAAACTGTTTTCCAAAGCGGAATGTGTGTATCTATGGCAAAGCAAATGATATAGGTTGCCTACGCTTATTTTTATGTAATCTGCTATGTCTTTTTTGCTGTATTCTGGAACAAAATCTTTAAGTTTTCCATAATAATCCGAAGTTGAGTTTAGCAGGTGACATATTTCAAGAGGGTTCCAGTTTGCCAGTTCTTTTTTTCCACAAATAAAACCGCAGGATTTTTCATAATTGCCAATGTTAAGTATAATTTCTTTGTATTTTTTTAGGTCTTCCAGATTTAATTCATTGATTATGACCATAATATCAATGTCGCTGGTTTCTGTTGCCTCGCCTCTGTTATAGCTTCCTTGAAGCCCAACATAAAGCAGTCTTGGACCAAAAACGCTTTGAAGCTTTTCAATTAAGATTTCTATATATTGTTTAATGTTTATCATTTTTGTTTTCTCAATTTATTTTCCTATTTCTAACCCATAGTTTTCTGGTATACTGGTTTTGTCTCGCCATTCTCTGGCGTTATCACATAGGTCTTTTAATCTTATGTTAATTTCTGTAAGCCTTGCTATGGCAGTATTTATAAGCGGAAAATGGGTTTGTGGTGTTTCGTCTTTTTCTGAGCTTTTCTGCGGAGTTAGGCTTTCTGCTTTTATTTTTGAAATGCCAGACCACAAGACGCTAAAACCAATAATTGCCGATAAAACTATTATTACGCAACCATGAACGAAGAAATTTGTTGGAAGCCAGTTTCCTGTAATCCAGTCATGTATTGAATGATAAAGAAGCAAACAGAAAAATATCATTGGAGCGGCGTTAGCTAAGACTAATTTGAAATCCCACTTAAAGCTGTTTGCTTCGTTTATCGCTATTTCTGCAATATCTACTTTGTTTTGCGAAACTATTGTTAAAGCATTTTCTTCTTTTTGAAGAGATTCAATATTAAAGCCATTTTTTGCTAAGACTTCTTTTTCGTCAGAATAACATTTTTGTATTTGGTAGTCTGTGATGATTCCCTCGTTTAAACGTTTGTTAAGGTCTTCTTCATTTTTATTTCTGTATAAAAACTTAATTGTGGCAAAAAACGGAGCCATGGCGAAAGTCATTTTTCCGCACATTGCGTTGCTGAAATGATGAATGTAGGAATTTTTTATTTCCTCTGAAACATGGGTATCGTTTGTGAACTCATTTAACCTGTTAGCGTATCTTTCTTCGAGTTGAGCATTGCAGACGGTTAACTCTGCTATTTTCTTTTCAATCTGACTGCTTATAGTGTTGCCGTTATTGGAATCTGAAATTCTGGCAAAAGCATTAAGCTTTTCTTTGTCATGCACAGCTTCTGTGCTTTCGGTCGTTTTGTCTTCTAACAGCGATTTTTGAAATCGTAAAAATTCTGGGTCTGCATTTTTTTCTCTGCCATGAAAAAAGTAAATATATTTTGAAAAATCACCAGTTATTTTTCCAAATTTTGATTTTAAAAGCTCTGTAAATTCGGTTTTTCGCTCTGCTTCTTTTTCTGGCTCAAATAGTTCTGCTTTGTTTACCACAAAATACCATAATTTTTTTCCAGACCATTTCTTTAAAAAATCTAAAACGCTGAAATCTCTCATTTTGTCTGGCGTTGTGACGTAAACGACTATGTCAGACGCTTTAACAGCCTCGCTTGCCATTCTTTTGTTGCTTATGTTGTCTGTGTCTATGTCTGGTGTATCTATAACCATTAACCCGTCGTGAGAGAATATTTCATCAGTAAAAATAAGGTCTTCGGAATTGATTGCTGGTGCCCAGCCTATATGGCTTTTTTCGCAACTGACAATAAGTTTTTTGGTAAATGCTCTTTCATCGTCGGAAGAAGGGGAAAGGTCTTTCATGCCATGCAATGCGCTGAAAATATATGATTTTCCAACGCCTGTTCCGCCTAATAAAGTTATAATAAGCGGTTTGTTTGCGGCTTGTTCCTGTTTAAGCATTTCTAAGGCATTTTTTATTTTAAACGAAAGTTCGCAGGCAATATCGTTGTCTATATTTGAAATAAGTTTATTCAACTTTTCTGATTTATGTTCTAATTGTTCTTTTATAAATTCTTTCATAAATTAATTCCCATTATTGTTTAAGCAATTTTGCAATTTTTTGCAGGCTTCTTTTGAATTTGATATGCGCAACAAACATTTTTCGATGTTTTCCTTGCTTATGCAATGCTTAAGAATATTAGGCTTTATTAGCTTTTCTATAAAAAACTCTTTGCACGAATTTATTGAACGTTCTTTCCATGATTTTTGAGCTTTTTCTGCGATGTTTTCTAACCCAATAGCGCCAATTATTTGCATTAAGTAGGAGGTTAGTGCACCGCTTAGGGCAGGGCAGGCTCCTATGAGCGTAATAAGCCCGAATTGTCCCATTCCGCCGTCTATAAAATAATCTAGGATTATGAGCAAAACTCCTAACGGTAGCAGAATGTCTCCGCCTACTTGGTTAATTATTTTAAGCCATTCGTATCTTGTTCTTGAAGAAAGCCAATTTGCAATATTTGAAACTAAATCGTAAATTTTTTTAAACGGCAATAACGCATAAAAGCTTATTTGTTTTAACCTAAAAGCAAAACCGCTTTCATTTTCGACCAATCCATAGGGAATGTCTTCTTCGTTTTGATTTGCTTCTTCGCTGGTTCGCTTTAATTGCTCGGCTTCTTGCTCTTTTATCCAGTTATTTATATCTGCTCTTACTTCATCCTGCCAATCGCCAAAATATGGCGGTTCCGATGTCATGAATTCTTTTACGAATTCGCTTCTTTCTATTGATTCGTATTTTAGTTTTGTGGGTGCGTTTTTGTTTAAGCATATTTCCTTTAAACAGTTGTCCGCTTCTTGCTCTATTCTGGCTTTTATTCCTTCTTTGCTTATTCCTATAGGAGAATTACTAATCAGCTCGCTCAAAGAATTTTTAGCCTTTTTAAGCATACTTGGAATAAATAGAATCATTTTGCTGAAAATCTTTTCAATTTCTAAAATCAGAGATGAACGGGATTTATTAAGTTCTTCTCTTAAAATTGTCAATACATAGGGCAATGGCCAACTTTCGTCAGAGCCAATAATTTTTTCTGCTGTTTGGTTTGATATTTCCTCAACGTCTTTAAGGAATTTTTGTTGTTTTTCTACTATGTATTGCAGGTCTTCACACTGTTGCAAAGCTTGTTCAGAAGAATATTGCAATTTTTTGAATTTAGATTCAAATATAGTTTCAACTGCTCCTGTAAAAAGCATTTGTTTAAATTCTGCGGAACAGTTGATTAGTTTTTTTATTTCATCTGCCGCAGGTCTGCTTTTTCGTGGGCTGTAGTAGAATGGGCAGGAATTGAGCAGTTCGACCAAGCTTTTTCCGTCGGCATTTTTAGTGTTTGCAAATTCTTCGTTGTTGGAAACGTCTTCTAGAAGATTATTTCTTATTCTTTCGGCACAGGATTTGAAATCTCCGTCTTCTGGGTCTAGTTTTGTTAGAAGGTAAACGAAGCTTCCTGCTTTGCTAAGAACTTCTTTCATTATGTTAAACACGGATTCCGAGCGATATTTTTCGTTAGACACTGTAAAAATGACTGTGTCTGCTCTGCTTATGCCTAATTTGGCTTTTTCCCAGTTAGTGTCATAAATTGAGTCGAAATCAGGCAAATCTATTAAAACAACGTTTATTGGATTATTTTCGTTTTCTGGATTATATGAACCTACAAACAGGCGATTGTCTGGTTCGCCCTTTTTTATAACGTCAGACGGAGTTTCAAAAGGTTTGGGCTCAAAGTTTGGAAAAATATTTTCGCTGTCTGAAATCAGTTTTTCGGTAGGGTAAATTTCATTTTTATTGTTTGGTATAATCGCAAGAGACGACATTGTTGAAATGTCATAACCTGTGCTTGTTTCGAAACCGCTCATTAGTTTAAAAACGGTGCTTTTGCCTGATTTTGCAGGACCGCAGAATGCAATCGCCTGAACTGGTTTGCCGTTAATCTGTTTTATTTCCAGAGGAATTTTTTTAAAAGAGTCTATCGTTTTTTCAATGTTAACGGCTATCGCATTTATGTCTTCATCTGGAATTGTTGCAGAAGCATTGTCGGAGCCTCTGAACTTTTGAATAGGCACAAGAGTAAGGGGCAATTCTTCCAAAAGAATATTAACGTATTCTTTAGAAGATGATAGTATTTCGTTGTAGTTAGATGTTTTCTGCATTGCCTTTTTGTTTAACCTTAAATTAATTTCTGAACATATTATAGCATAAATCTATTTATTGAAAAGTGCGTAAATATATAAAATCAATAGTCGCATTTATTCTAAGGAATTGGCTTTGTAGTTGTGTTTTGCAAAACAAATGTTTTGTGGTAAAATTATTAAAGCATAAATGAAGTGACTGCAAAACTGTATAATTGAGTTAGTCTTTGGTTTTAGATAATAAGGAGTAAACAAATGTCTATTGAAAGTTCCATAAAGAATCGTCGTTCTTATTACAGAATTGATAAAAATTTGCCTGTTGAAGAAAGCAAAGTCGTTGAAATAGTCAAAAATGTAACAGAGCTTGTTCCAGACGCATTTGATATGAAAAGCGCAAGAGTTGTCGTTGCTATGGGCGAAAAGCAAAACAAGCTTTGGGAAGCAATTTATGATGCTTTTGGCGGAAAAGTAAGCATCGACAAAATAAATGGTTTTAAGTCTGCTGCTGGAACTATTATGTATTTTTACGATGAAAACGTAGTAAAAGGTTTGCAGGAAAAATTTCCTCTTTATGCCGAAAATTTCCCAATATGGGCAAATCAGGCGAATGGTATGCTTCAATTTTCTATATGGTCAGCTTTAAGAGATGTTAATATTGGAGCAAACCTTCAACATTACAATCCAGTAATAGACAAAGCTGTAAAAGAACTTTTCGGTCTTCCTGAAAACTGGAAACTTATTGCCCAAATGCCTTTTGGCGGAATTGTAGAAGAACCTGCGCCAAAAAACAAGGAAGATATAAACGAAAGAGTAATGGTCGTTAAATAATTTAAAAACCTGTTCTGACAGCTTTATTAATATGTTAGAACAGGTTTTATGTTATTATTGCTTTTAAGGAAGTAAATATGCTGAATTATACTATTGTTGAAAAAGCGCCGTTTACCGTTGTTGGCATCAAAAGACGGTTTAATTGCGAAACCAGCTATCAGGAAATTCCAAAATACTGGAAAGAGTGGATGTCTGATCAGAAAGGCTTGAAAGGCACGTTTGGCGTTTGTATAGACATGAATGGAAAAGACTTTGACTACTGGATTGCAGACCTTTATATGCCTTGGGTAGACATTCCAGATGGTTGTGAAACATATCAGATTCCAGGCAGTTTGTGGGCTCAGTTTGTCTGCAAAGGAGAATTGCCTGATAGTTTGCAGAGCGTGAATACGAAAATTTGGTCTGAATGGTTGCCAACGCTGAATGGTTATAAACTTGCTGGAAACTATTCGATTGAGTTTTATATGTCGACAACTGAAAATCCCTCCGACACTGTAAGCTATATCTGGATTCCTTTGAAAAAGGCATAATTTTACTCCCTTCAACTCTTTTTGAGGGGAGTTTTGTTTTTTTAATAGTTATTTTTTTTACTTATTTATGCTCTCTCAATCACGCAGGTGTGGTGGCGTTTGAAATCTTCGTTGTTGTTTGGAAGATTTTTATCGTAGTTAATGCCTATTAGGTTGTTTATTTTTATACAAGTATTGAACTCGTCTAAAATTTCTTTGTTTGGAATAAAAACTTCGCTGGTTTCATCGTCAAAACTTAGATAACTCAGTTGTTTCTCATTGTTTTAGTAATAAGTGGATTTTTCTGAGCATAGCTAGATCTTTATGATATTTTTTGTGTTTTAAAACTGTATTATAACGATGTAAAAAAGGCGTTTTAATAACTTAGATAAAAATAAATAAAGTATAGGTATTTTATTTAAGTAAAAAATGTGGCAATATAAATAAAACCCATAATATATGAGGCAGGATATATATGAGCGTTAAACAACTGGAACAAACTCTGAGTCTGGATCTTAAAGCGGCACTTGGTTGCACCGAACCGATCGCTATTGCGCTTTGTACATGCAAAGCAAAGAGGCTTACTTCCGATAAACCGTCTAATATAATTCTAAAACTTTCAACTAATCTTTTAAAGAACGCTATGGAAGTTGGAATTCCTGGAACTGGCGGTCAGAGAGGCATTATTCTTGCTTCTGCTCTTGGTTGTTTATCTCCTGCGGGAAATCCGTCTTTAACTCTTTTAGAAAATATGACTTCAGAATGGCTTGAAGAAGCTAAAAAAATGGTTGAAGCCAATATTATACATATAGAACTGGTTTCAGAAATGCATGGGCTTTATATGGACGTTATAGTGACAGATAAAGCTGGAAATAAAGGCAGGTGCGTAATTTCAGGCAGTCATGAAAATATCATTCTTCTTGAAAAAAACGGCACTATAGTCTTTTCTTCCCATTCAACTGGCGATAGCGGGGTTGGAGAAGTTTTGCTTCAAAGAAAAAAACTGGCTGAATCTTCATTTACAGATATTTGGAACAACATAGAATCTTTGTCTGACGATATAAGAAAACTTATGTTCGATGGTATCAAAATGAATTTAAAGGTTGCTGACGCAGGTTTGCACAAAGGAGGCTTTTTAAATATCGGAAACATATACAACCAGATGATTTCAGAAGGTTTGATTGGAAACGATATTATAAATAAAGCAAAAGCTCTTACTTCGGCAGCAGTTGACGCTAGAATGTCAGGTTGCAATCTTCAGGTTATGAGCGCTGCAGGTTCGGGCAATCAGGGATTGACGATTTCTTTGCCTCTATATGTTCTTGCAAAGGAAAATAATATTTGCGATAAACGTCTGGGAGAAGCTTGGGCAATAAGTTACGGAATAACTAGCATTTTGAAGCACCATTCTGGAACTCTTTCGGCAATGTGTGGTTGCGTGGTTTGCGCAGGTGTCGGATTAACCGCTGGAATAACCTATTTGCTTGGCGGAACTTTGGAACAGGCTACTGCTGCAATTAACAATATGGTTGGAAGTATTACTGGCGTAATTTGTGACGGAGCTAAGGTTGGCTGCGCTATGAAACTGGTTTGCGCAGTTGATTCAGCTTTTCAGTCTGCCTTAATGGCTATGAAAGGCTTAAAACTTCCTATTACAAATGGCGTTCTGGGCGATTGTATTGAAACAAGCTTGGCAAATATAGGTCGTATCGCAGCTCCAGGAATGGTGCAAACAGACGACCAGATTCTTGCGATTATGTTGGGAAAGCCTAATCATCAGTAAAGATTATATATTAAGGGCTAAGGTTTTGGTAATCTTTTAGTTGGAACCTCATATAAAGAAGCAGTGTCTGCCAAATTAGCCGAGGATTATGAATATTATTACATTTCCAGCTTTTTCCACTTGGCTGGTTTGTGTTCTTCCGAAAAATAAAAGTTGGCGCCGATAAGGGTAATCTTTTTGCCTGAGTGTTGGTAGCCTTTGTAGTATTCTTTTTCCATAATCTGTTCGAAGGCGGTTTCTTCTTTTTGGTTAAGCTTAAACTCGAAAATATAAACATTGTCGGCATATTCAATTACGGCGTCTATTCTTCCTGTGTTTGTGCAGACTTCTGTATGTATCGAATAACCCATTAGCTTAAACATCGAGTAGAAAAGCGTCTGATAGTATTTTTCGTTCTTTACCTGAATGTTATAAGGTATTTCCGCTATGAAGCTATCCACTATGCTCATCATATTGTCTATGTCGTTGTTTTTGATAGCGTCGCATAAATCGAAATAAAGTGAATTGTTTATTTCTTCGGCGTCGCTTGCGGAAGTTATTAAACGCCTGTAAAAAGATTCTTCAACTTCCACGTTTGGAAAACCAAGTTTGTAGAGAAGCCTTCTGTTATCTTTTTCCCAGCTTTTTATCGTTAAGTAGCCAGTTTGATACATTAATGCGATAAGAGAAAGTTTTGAAGGCATAAAAGCCGTAAAAATGTCTTCGCTGTATGTCTTTTTTATTATTTCTTCTATGTTAACTGATTTGTTTTTGATAAGCTTTATTAAAATGCTTGGACTGCCTGTGTCAAACCAGTAGTTTTTAAACCTGCCGTTGTTTTCAAGGAATTTTGCGAAAGAAACTGGATTATAGACGTTTTCGCCGTTTTCAGAAAACTTGTAGCCGTCATACCATTCTTTTATGCCCTGCAAAAAGCTTTCATATTCTTCATTTTCTTTCTTAGCCGATTCCACTATTCTGGAATTGAAATTGTCTATAAGCTCTTTTTGCGTGTAACCGCACATTGTGGCGTATTCATCGCTCATGCTGATGTCGTTAAGGTTGTTTAAGTCAGAGAAAATGCTAACTTTTAAGAATTTGCCGACGCCAGTTATAAAAACGAATCTTTCGTAAGGCTCGCAGGTCTTTATGAC